>ERZ724505.898-NODE-898-length-17517-cov-4.565285_pt1 | contig 17517 bp, 25 predicted proteins | sample MGYA00376038_ERZ724505 | MGnify/ENA primary metagenome ERZ724505 (study PRJEB28724, sample SAMN07190884) | wastewater metagenome | isolation source: effluent of sewage treatment plant in Hong Hong | place: Hong Kong | collected 2016-03-17 ... | reverse complement strand
ATTTCATTAACCGCCGAAGATGCAACAATCAATGAGACGTTGGACATCGAAGTCGTTCTCAACGGACCTGAAGTCATCGACGCAGTGAACCGTTTAATTAACAACACCTATGCACTCAAGTTCAGTCAGGAGCCTCAGACATGAGATCGTCATTACCATTACTATTTGCGTTCGTGTGCTCAACAGCACAAGCCGTATTTACCGAATCGATCCTCGTTGACAAACTTCAATTCAATTTACCCGCATTACCGACATCGGCCAACGCGTGGATGAGCATCACTAACAGTACAAACATTCCTGGAGTCATGTGGAACATCGGCCCTCTGACAAAGGCCGACGAAGGTCGTACGTTCACACTAGACGAATCATCGGCATCACAAGCGGGTGTTAATTGGCAACAGGTCAGGGAGATCCTGTCGAGTGAGTCTATGACATTCACAAAAGTCATAGATGCGGGAGTCCTTCAGGCGTCTGTTGTATACGACTGGCCTTTTCCTGACGCACCAATTCCAACGGAACAGCGGATCGACGTGGTGAGTATGCAATTCCACTTTATGCACTTCATCACGGAACGAGTCAACAATAAAAATCAAGCATACATTGCTGGAGTGTTCAGCGAACAGCTTGCAGCTACCGTACCAGAACCCTCAGGTGCTTTACTGCTGTTGTTTGCTTCACTTCTAATCCACCGACATCGAGGTACGCATGAATACGTTCCTTCCATACGAAAGTTTTGCTAAGTCGGCTAGCTGTTTGGATCGGCAACGACTCGGTAAGCAGCGTGTCGAAGCAATGCAAATACTCAACATGCTCGTAGGACGCTCACGTGGAAATTGGCAACGGCATCCCGCGGTTCGCATGTGGCGTGGTTATGAATGGATGCTTCTACGATATGGAGTCGCTATTTGTCGTGAATGGCTAGATCGAGGTTACCGCGACACAGTACTCAGACGACTACTAACTGAGTACGCCGAAGTTTGGGCAGGTTCAACAGACACCCCGTTTTGGTTGGGTGACAAGGCATTCCACGCGGCACACCGCAGTAACCTACTACGCAAGAACGCCGAATGGTATGGGCAATTTGGATGGATGGAGCCGACTAATTTACCGTACGTCTGGCCCGTACCTATGGAGATCACAACATGACACTAAAAAACTTTGCGGACTTCTGCGAGGAATACGAACCACGAATCAAAACATATTTACAATTGGTTCGCGATTACTTTCACCTTTCAGGGTACACAACAAAACAAATCGGTAAGCGTCGTGGTATCGACTGGGCTTTTCAGTTTACGGCTTTCATCGGTACGGAACAACCAATTCGCGTACTATTCGGTGTCTTGAAGAGTGAAGACTACGGTGACGCACCCAATGCAGGAATCGCGTGCGAACTCATGGTCGAAGAAATAGGAGGTCGATTGATAGACGGCTGGGACCCTTTCGCGGAAAAGAAAGGTACCTGGCACTCATTGTCACGCCCTAACGCACTGGAGAAACACTTCAGATCGTTAGAGAGTATCAATCCACAGGAGGTATTGAATATCGTAGAGATATACAGAAAGGAAAAATTTGATGAACGAGATCAAACATCTTCGTAAACGGCAACAACCCGCGGTCCGCACAACAATTAGCATCCCAGCTAAGCTGAAATCTAAGATGGATCGCTTTCAAATCAAGTACTACGTGAACTGGTCGCGCTTAGCGTCGGAGGCGTGGGAAAATTATATGACGTCCATCGAGAAAGGAAAATCGAATGACAACCAAGACTAAGAAACGAATTGCCAACCCAGCACTAAGAACGATAATTTTCAGACGAAGACCTACTATCTCCAACTATTGGTACGCACAGGAGAGGGAAGAAACAATTACCGGTATTCCAGCTAGCGGTGTTTGGGATCTTTCATTATGCGGGGATGGTGTTGACGCTGTACTCGTGATTCCCGCGAGAGCTAGAAATTTACACGTCACTCTCTACAAACGCAAACCTGCTCGAGGAGCAATCATGGGATTGACGTGTGATCTCAGCGAAAACAGAACATATAGGGAACGTGTTCTGGTGATTGGTGATCGGCGGCGAGAGATCACGTTTTCGTCAGAGGTTGACGAATTTCTTATAGAGAAAATCTTCATCAACCACAAAATTAGTAAATGCTACGTTCGTGTAGAATGGAGTTGATTATGCGAACCAACAAGACCTTAGATACCATGAAACAGTTTCCAGCAGAGTTTCTGTCCCTCGTGCGACGAGGAACCGAGACACACCCCAACAATATCGAACGAGCAGAAGAGTACGTCACAAACAAACTCGAGGACGCCGAGTACTATAACGAGGAACTCGAACAGGCATTGATCCGTCATGCAATCCGCGACTTGATCTATGAGGCACGTTCGACGCACAACAAACGCCTCAAACGCAGTGACCCGGTTACCAAGAAATCAACAGCCAAGTGCAAAGTAGATATCGGACAATCCCCGATCATCAAACGCATGAACCAACGTTGGTACACGTACAACATCAACGGCACAACGCTCGGTTCTGTATACGGTCGTGATCTACGAAGCCTGGCTGAGGCGGAACGCAATATAGCAGGCGGGCATATCGCGAACGCTCGCCTACTCGAAGCATTGATCCCATTGGTGCGTCCCGACCAAACAGTCAAGCAAACACTCACGCACAAGACGCTCGAGAAAATGGCCCGCAAGTATTTGGCTGCTGCGTGACGAATTTTTGTTGAGAATGATCCTGAAACCGAAGCAGGGCCTAACACTAATTTTGTTGAATTGCCGAATGTAACCGGAAACGGAACTAACACTGTTTTGTTCTCGTACTATGGGTTGAAGCCGAAAAGATTACTGAATCATGTTGTTGAGTGGAGGCTAGCAACCGATTCCCGCAATAACAAACAATTTGAATTTTCGTACCCTCGGGTGTAACCGGAAAGACCACCGAACCATTTTATTGACGGTAGAATTGCAACCGAACATTGACATAATACTATTTTGTTGAATCGAGGATTGTAACCGATGAAAGCCGTAACACTATTTTGTTGAAAAAATTGTTGTAACCGAGGCCAGCCGTAACACTACTTTGTTGAAAAGCGCAGTGCAACCGAATCAATTCGTAACACTAATTTTGTTGAATCGACTATTGTAACCGAACGACCATGTAACACTTTTGTTGCCCACTTCCCTGTAACCGAAGAAAGCCATAACACTAATTTTGTTGACACGCACTTTGTAACCGAAACTACCTGTAACACTTTTTCAATTCCTATAAGGAGATCAAATGAGTACCGTAACCAAAACCAAACGAACCAAGAAAACAACCGAACCCAAGTCAGTGCCAGAGATCTGTATCGAACTGCAACGCCTGCAACGCAATCGTTCGGTAAACATGCAGTCGCGGATTATGATTAACAATCGATTACTTGCAGTCGTCGCTCGTTTCCTAGGGTACGAACCATCACTCGAGGAAAGTGCCCGTGCCAAAGCCATAAAGGCCGCTCAAGATCATATCAAAAAGGTCCTGGCCGACGAGATTGAATCGGAGCAGAAGGCTTTGATCTTAAATGCCTATGAAGGTATCAAGGGCTTTGTCGCGTTTGAAGAAAGCCTCGAAGATCAGATGAAAAAACTCGCAGCTCAATTACCAGTCGCCAAGTGGGCTACCGCCAAAAGTCAAAAAGGTTTAGGCCTTTTATCTCTGGCGAAGATCATCGGAGAGACAGGCGACTTATCGAATTACACAAACCCCGGCAAGGTGTGGAAGCGTCTCGGACTTGCACCATTCACAAGCAAAGGACACACCCACGCCGCATCTACATGGAGAAGTAAGTCTCAAGCACACCACGCGTTAGAAAAAGAAGAGTGGACCGCGTTAGGGTACTCACCACGCAGACGTTCTGTGATGTTCACGATTGCCGAGTGTCTCATGCGAGCAAACGGCGATGGGATCTACAAACGTCGCTACGACACAGTAAAAGAAACAGCACTCCGCAACCGACCTGATTGGACAACGTGTCAAGCCTGCGAAGGTACAGGTCGAGCCATGAAAGCTAAGAAAGCGTGCGAACGCTGCAAAGGCGAAGGCAAGGTCAAAAAGCACTGTGATCTGCATGCTCGATTGGTCATGACGAAGCTCCTAATCAAGAATCTGTGGATCGAGTGGAATCCTGATCTCGTCGTAGAACAACCTTGGTGAGAAGTTCAATGTAACCGAGACTAATATTACCAATAGTTGTTGAGGGTGAACGTGAAACCGACTATGCGAATAACACTAATTTTATCGACAGATTAACTGTAACCGAGCAGGGAGTGATACTAATTTTGTTGAATATACCCATGTAACCGAAATTGGCATTAACACTACGTTGGTGTCTCATAACGTGCAAACGAATAAAGGATTACCAATCATTTGTTGAATTTACCCATGTAACCGAGATTGGCATTAACACTATCTTGTTGATTGCGTCCATGTAACCGAATCGATCAATAACACTACTTTTGTTGAGTGCATTGTTGTAACCGAATGAAACAGTAACACTTTTACTTTCACCCAAGAGGAATCTATGGCTAACGCACTATTTACAATTCGACCATATTGGTACAACGGGACGTGGGTCTTTGATGATCCTTCGAGGGACCTAGACAAAGAGCCGTTTGTCGCCGGTATCCCAGACATGATTAACGATCTCGTCAAGGACATTCCAAATGTCAAAGACGGCTTCACACTGATCTTCTCACCTCGCAAGTTTCCTGGTGCTCAACGGCGAGTAACCTGGTTGCGAGAGGAGGACGGAGGCAACTGGTACTTTGACGAGGTCACACATACCGAAGGCTGGCTATGCCCGGCACTGTTCGAGTATTTCGACAAGGCACCAAAATCCATTTACGTACAAGCAACCCCATAAGGAGATAACATGACCACCACAAAGCAAAAGAAACTACACAAAGTTGACTTGAACATCTTGACCGAGATGATGGAAGCGCTGCCACAAACACCCGAGGGCACATCAGGGAACTTCAGCGTCACGCATACGCATATACCGGCAGGCAAACCGATGCCAATTATCTCCATGCGGAATGCGATTCTGATGAACCAACAACCCACCAATCTGGTTCTAACCCATCCGCACACTATTCGGTATCTCAGAGAAGGCGAAGGCGTGTGGATGTCAGATACACCACAAGAGGTATATCAAATGCGGGACGTGATCCGACAAGCGCATGGCCACGTACTCATTGGTGGACTCGGGCTTGGCGTCATACATCACCTGGTCGGTAAATTGTGCAAGGCCGTTAAAACGATCACCACAGTCGAGTGTGAACGAGACGTTCTCGAGTTAATTCGGCCCCATGTTATCAACCCCAAAGTTGACAAGGCAATTATACGAGGTGATCTGTTTCAATTTCTAGAAAACTTAAAGGAAGACAAAACCAAGTACGACTTTGCGTTCTTCGACATTTGGGCCGGCCCCGGCGAGTACATATGGGTTGAATACGTGGTTCCGTTGCGGCGCTTATGCCGACGCCAAATTCCACAAGGTCAAATCCTTTGCTGGAACGAGGACGAGATGAAAGGGCAACTGCGAGACGCTCTGCGTCGTGCAGCGTACATGGATAGGACAACGGTCAGGTATTATGAACCGTTGCGTATCTTTGCACAAAATTGCATGATCTCGCATCAAAAGTTTCAGCACGAGGGGTTATTTGCAGCGAAGAGTCCTCAACAACTGGAAAACTATTGGAACGCAGGGAACAATAATAAAGGGCTCTCATTTCTGATCGAACGCTATTTGAAACCCGGTACCGATACATGGGAACGGGACTTCGGTCAGTTGTGGGATCAACACGTTACCAAACAATAAGACAACACCATCCTCACCAGAAAGAAAGACATGACAAGGTACTTCGCACTACTGTCAATCTTGTACACAACCCAAGCATTCAGTGAACAAATCAGCGCCAACTTCGCCACGAACATCGGACCGATTACTCACGCGGGTAGCGGCGTCTTGCACTCGATCAGTCCAACCACACCCAACGACTCAATGTTATCACCAATCAAGCCATCCCTGTTCCGTGCGTTCCCATGGGCAACACACTACGACCGGGCTGCGACAAATAACGCAGCGTACCAAATGGTTGTGTCCGACCTGTACAAAGGCACCACAGTGTGGCCAGGTGACAACAACGACTGGACTGAATGGGAAACGACGTGCCGCGACATTGCACAGACAGCACTCGCACAAAACCAAGTGATTCAATTCGATCTGTGGAACGAACCCGATCAGCCGTTTTTCTTTGGACGCAGCAAAGCGCAGTTCTTAGAAACATGGAAACATGGTGTCAATGCAATTCGCTCCGTCGACCCAACAGCCACGATAGTTGGCCCCAGCACGTCAACCTATTGGTGGTTTACAAATCTTGGTGTGAAGGAGTTCTTGACCTATGCGAAAGCTAACAACGTACTACCAGACATCATCTCGTGGCATGCATGGAATCACAACTTTGACGACGACATCCGCGACCTGCAACAATTTGGACAACAGAACGGGATCGATGTTAGTCGACTGTCAATCAATGAGTACCTGCCACCAGAGGAAGCATATACAGCAGGCGCCATCCCATACTACTTAAACACATTAGAGACGTATCGTGCAGAATCATCTGCGAAGAGTTGTTGGGACACGTGCTTTGACAATTCATTAGATGGATTGGTTGGGGCAAACGACTCGCCGCGATCCATTTGGTGGGTCTACGAACGATATGGCCAGATGAGTGGTGACATCGTATCAACGATATCCGACGGAACGTTGGACGTCGTGGCGTCACAAGACACAGGGATTGCGTATGCTTTGGTGGGACGTTCAGGAAGTGCTAGTGACACGTCAACTATTGTGATGCAGAATTTGAACAGCGTATCATCCTTAGTACACAACAACAAAGTTCACGTACTTGCAGAATTGATTGACAATACCGAAACGGGAATCTCGAGTGGTCCCGTGGCGATCCTGAACGGCAACTACACATTGACGGGTGGTAATTTGTTGTTGCCCTTGCAAGGCTTAGGCACGCACGACGCGTACGCCATTACCATAACAGCAATCAACAACTATTTACCAGGAGACTTCAACGATGACGGTCGCGTAGATGCGGCCGACTACGTCATGTTACGCAAGGAACATTGTGAGTTTGAGATGCCTGCATGGCGAGAACACTTCAATCAGTCACCATTGTCAGCTCAAGCAGTTGTACCCGAGCCCAATACCAAAGCAGTTGCCCTTTGGGCCATACTGATCGTGATATTTTATATAGTGTTGAAACGAAAGGAAGATCAAAACAACAGAAAACTTTAATTGAAAGGAAAAACAATGCCAAAACACTATATCCTAAAAGACAATCAACCCGTGGAGGTCGAGAACTCAGTTAGTGGATACATCGCATGGGCTATATGGATGGCGGAACATACCGACGAGCGACAACTAGCATTGGATCGCTTGCCTGATGGGACGCACATTAGTACAGTGTTCCTTGGCGTCGACCTGAACTATGCCAATTCAGTTAACCCAGGATCGAGTCCACCCATCCTCTACGAAACAATGGTGTTCATGGGTGAGAATGCGCTATGTCAGTGTTATCACCGTTCGATGACACGATATGCTACTAGAGAATCAGCCTACGCGGGTCACCAATTCATGTTAGGGACCGTGATCTCAGCACAGAACTTAAACTGAAAAGAAGCCATGGAAACAACAACCAAACCAGACGTAAAATTGAATCTTGTGGTCGAGAACTTGAAATACCAACAACAACGGGCCTACGACACAATGAAGGGCTGGGAGGAGTGCGAGAATGACGCCCGCGAAAGTGCACTGGTTGCAACGAACGAATCACAAAAGCAATTCTACAACAAGCGCATTGCACGTGCGTATGCTCACAAAAAGCAGTGGCAGGCGGAGATGCGGAGATGCAAAAAAGCTCTCAAGAAATTAGGAGTGACGACGAATGAAAGCGGCGCATAAGCGTAAAGTCGAGTCACGCGTAGCGTTGATTCGATCACTAACGCTCGATGATCTCGGACTGCCAAACCGCCTACGACAAAAACGCGGATTAGACAAAAGCGAGATCAACAATTTATTAGTACAACTTAAGATGTTCTTCGAGCAAGACATCCCCGACCTACTAAAAGAAAGGGCCGACAATGAGTAGGGCTTACACACAGAAAGAAGTGCAAAAGCAGTTCTTGGACGCGATCCATAGTTGTGTTGACTACTGGGAGGAAGTCACATTACCTAAAGAAAATGACACCACGCACCATCGGCTCGATGGACTCGCATTCTCAATACTCAACATACTCGACGGGACATCCGCATCGTTTCCGGCAACTGAAATTGCACTATCGCCGCATCCCGACGACAAACAATACCACATTGACAACCAGGAGAACTGGTACGAGCCGGGTATGACAATCCACGGCAATGAGTACCTGCACGACAAATGGCACAAATAAACTTCGCCTTCCCGTCAATGCGTGTCCGCGTAGCCAAGCCCATCGAAGACATAATAGAGCAGCATATACGCTCTACACAAACAAGTCTTGGACGGTATCACGAGCACATAGTACAGCAGGGGTGCAGTCGATGCAAAGCACCACTGATTGAAGTCAGCCCTGATGGCACGAAGCAACCCACGAAGGGTGCTACTCGTGTCATTCTTTCAACGGAATCACCATTGTATGGTACGTACTACTGTGGCGAGTGCATGTACCTATTAGGATACGCCACAAGACCAGGAGATAGTTATGACATTTGACGCAACCAAACTCAACACGATTGGCAACGTCATCTTGAAGCCACAGCGAATGCCATCGGGAGAAGGCAAGCAACGCATACTCACCGTGAGAATGCCCGGCACCGAGTATGCAGACATCCAACAACGTGCGAAATGCGACCATTCGACGAATCAGTATGCTCGCAGAGCACTGTTACTGTTTCCAAGATTGATCGAATTGCTTCGCTCGATTACCATGCTAGAAAATGTCACCCCTCTCACGCAAGAGAAGATCAACGAGATCCTATTCTTGCATACAGGTGAATCAACGATTCCCGTCACATGGAACCACGTTAGCACGACGGCCTGCGAGTCACCTACAAAAGTATGCACCGAGAACCCGTCGTAAAATGCTGTTGACAGCAACGCATGATTGCATACATTGATAGACGTTCCCATTTTCCTTTCTTGGCAGGAATCTTCGCATGGCAGCTATCACAACAGAACAGGCAGAAAAGTTACTCGCAGGTATCAGCAAGGCTTACAAAAAAATCTGTCCCCAGGAGAAGCTCACATTCAAACCGACGGAAACGGAAAACACCAACCAACTTGTCTTCTTTGAGTGCATCAATAATCGACGACGTGCTAAAGTCATCGTCGGGCTAGATGACAAGGGCACTCCCAAGATTGTCAGCTCCTATCCTATCGGACCTGATTCACCGGCACTAAATTTAATGCCGCGAATCAAGGTAAAGAAGAACGAGACGCGATTTACCACGCGTCACGGATCGAAGGCCCGCGAATGCTAACCTAGTACAAGGAAGTACAACATGACATCTAAAATATCCCCCCAAAAGATGACCGTGATCTACGCTGAATATCACACGTGGATCAGAAAGTTAGTATCAAAGTTCGTTGGTCGATACGGTGGTGATTGGGACGAACTATTTGCCGAAGCAAACTACTTGTTCGTGCTACACTGCAAGACATGGAACCCTCAAATCGGTGAGTTGCGTAAACATATCAGCTTCCGCATTTGGGTAGGCCTCCTGGACTTGCGTCGCCGCAATGCCAAACACCATGCCCGTTCCGAACCCTTAGATGTAGGTGAGTGTGACAAGCCTAAGCACGTATCACCGATTGTTGAGTTCGTCGACTCATTGACCGAAGACGCCCAGTCCATCGTGACTGCACTCATTCGTTACCCTATCGACCTTCGCCACGCAGTTGCTCGACGTGACGGCCCTCGCGTCGTCCATCGTGCGTTGCGTGAGTTCTTTGAAGACTGGACCGACGACCGCATCTACTACGCGTTCGACGAGTTGGCTAATGCGTGCGTCAGGTCGTGTAAATAATTTTCAATTACTCACTAATTTTCTTTACATATTAACAACAACCCTGCGTTCCCATGCGTTCATCGACACAGGGACGCGTAGCAGGCACCAGCATTGACCTCCTGCTACGCGTCCTGCGTTGTCACGTCATGCAATGGGGCAGGGACACAAAAGGCAGGCATTTGACGCATGATCCGCGTTCTAATTTGTGGCTCCCGATGGTGGAATAGTTACGCCCTTGTGGTTCGTGAGTTGAAGGCAATCGTCGACACAGGCGAACAAATTGAGTACGTAATCCATGGTGATTGTCGCGGGGCAGACCGCATCGGGGCAGCCGCCGCAATCAATCTTGGGATCGACGTGATGGCGTTCCCCGCAAACTGGGTTAAACATGGCGCCTCCGCAGGGCCTAGCCGCAATAGTCGCATGCTAAAAGAAGGGCGCCCAGATCTCGTACTCGCGTTTCATCGCAACATCGCTCGATCAAAAGGCACGCGAGACATGATAGACAAGGCACGTCGAGCAGGAGTAAAGGTGAAAATCATCAAGGACTAAATATGAAACGGAACCTATTTCTCACAAAACCAAAACCGTATCAGAAACAAGGCATCAAAAAGCTAATAGACATGGGGCGTGCCTTGCTGGCCGACGATATGGGTCTGGGTAAAACGCTCCAGTCACTCTATGCCGCCATCCCACTACGTCGCAAGAAACCAATCATCGTCGTCTGCCCCGCCAGCGTGAAGTACGGCTGGGAAGAAGAAGTCAAACAACATACAGGGATGCGGTCATGGGTACTAGAAGGGCGAAAACCATTACCGCGACTACCGTTGTACGTACCGCCGGTTGTCATTATCAATTGGGACATCCTACAAAACTGGGATAAGTTCCTCAGTAAACTAAACCCACAAGTGGTCATCGCCGACGAATCCCAATTTGCTAAGTCCCACAAGGCAGCTCGCACGAAAGCACTCAAGCGCCTATGCAAGAATGTTCCGTTCGTGTTCTGTTTAACAGGAACACCAATCGAGAATCGCCCATCTGAACTGTTCACCGCACTACACCTGCTACGCCCCGATATCTTCGACTCGTGGTATTCATTCGCCAATCGTTACTGTGGACCCAAGCACACGTACTGGGGGACCACATACGACGGAGCTACGAACATCGACGAGTTACGTCAAATTCTAGTCGACCACGTAATGATTCGCAGACGACGCGAAGAAGTGTTGCCCGAATTACCACCAGTCACACCACATCTTGTGCCTTTACAGATCAATCTCGAAGAATATCAAGCAGCCGAAGAAGACATTCGCTTGTGGTTGATTCGTCGGGGGCTGGCGTTCTCAGGAAAGATCAACGCGTTAGCCTTAACCAAGATGACGCACCTACTGAAATTAGTTGCTCAACTCAAGCTTAACAACGCCATTGATTGGATTCGCACGTTCCTCGAGACAACCGACGAGAAGTTAGTAGTGTTTGGCTTTCATCGCTCGATACTCGAGCACGTCTATCAAGAGTTCTATGAAGAAGCAGTGCTCGTTTACGGAGGTGTCTCGGGCCGTAAACGACAAGCATCGATTGACGAATTTGCCACGAACCCCTCCAAACGATTATTCATTGGTAACATTCTCGCCGCCGGCACGGGCATCAACAAACTGCAGCGTGTGAGCTGCAACGCATGTTTCCTCGAGTTCATTTGGACACCTACCAAAATCTCGCAAGCTATCGGGCGCCTGAATCGACTCGGGCAAACACGAGCAGTCACCGTACACTACTTGGTGGCCTACGGCACGATTGAGCACAAGCTATGCCGGGCATTACAAAAGAAACAAGCAATTATCGATCAAACAATTGACGGCACCTTGGACGAGTCCGAGTTCGACGTGTTGACTCCCTTAGTGATGGATTTAACTAAAAGGAAGAGGACGGATGTATAGCAACAAAAACAACTACAACCAAGACCCCGAGTGCATTATTATGCTTCGCAACATCCCACGAGAGTTGCGTCGCCGCTTCAAGGGTTGGTGTGCTACGCGGGGCGAGACCATGACTAATGTCATGCGGCAGTTCATGTGCGCCTGCGTGACTGGAGACCAGGAACAGCTCAGCGAACGCTTGAAGCACGAACAAAAGCGAAGAAAGAAAAAACGTGTACTATGAACATCCTCGATATCTACCGACAGTATGGTGTGACGTATCGCGTGGAAGGGCATGAGCATTGTCGTCGCGGATGGGTACAGACGGATTGTCCTTATTGCAGTCAGCATCTGCGTGGGCATTTTCGTTTGGGTTTTAATCTCGCAGGCAAATACTTTTGCTGTTGGGCATGTGGGCCCCAACGATTAACCGACACAGTCATGCTCCTGACAGGCGTGGCGTATCATACGGCCCGCGAATTACTCGATGGGTACGAGTTCGCCCGTCCCCAAAAGGACAAGCAACGAATGGGCCGCGGGCAAGTCAAGCTGCCTCCAAACGTCGGTCCCTTACAGCCGGCTCACGAAGCGTACTTACGTCGTCGCCTAATGAAGCCTGAACGGTTAGTTAAAGACTGGGGTATTGGAGGCATTGGTATCTCAGCTAATTTATCGTGGCGAATCTTCATTCCGATACACTTCGACAACGAGGTGGTGTCTTGGACCACACGAGCAATTACTGACCAAACACGCCTGCGGTATGTAACGGCGGACGCGGATTCAGAAAAGTACTCATGTAAACTACTCCTGTATGGTGAGGACTTCGCCCGCGACGCCATCATAGTCGTAGAAGGTCCCATGGATGCTTGGCGAATTGGGTTCGGTGCAGTAGCTACTCTTGGTACCGCATACTCACGAGCACAGCTATTGCGAATGGCTCGATTTCCAAAACGATTCATCTGCTTCGACGTGGAACCAGCGGCCCAAAAACGCGCTCGCAAACTATGTACTGAGTTGGCGGTATTTCCTGGGACGACCACCAACATTGTTCTTGAGTCGGCCAAAGATCCGGGGGCGGCTCACGTCGACGAATTGCGTCAACTTAAGGAACTTATTGCCTGAGAAAATCTCGGAACGATATAAATAAGGCAGAATGTGTGACTCTGTATTTTCAGCAATTTCTAGTAGGTTATGCATCGGTGGCACACGTTTGCCCCACTACTAATCGGAAAGAAAAGATTTCACAAATTGCTGTTGTCAGCACTTTTGATGCCGTCAAAATAGAACGTATGGAGCAAAGGAGAGGCGTGGCACGACGTCTCACGAAAATTATGACCAACCCAATACAACATGAAGACAACAAGACATAGCCTTGAGGGGATAGGATCGTGCCCCGACAAGTTAATGAGTTTCTCGCGGACTCTCTCCGCAAGTATTGGGTTTTCTCATTCACTTCCCCTCAAGGCTGTACTTGAGGCTATTGCTATGCGGCGTAGACGCTACAACATGGACGCCGATGACTTTCAAGGAGGTATGGCACCTGCGTACTTCTTTGAACTGCTAGAAACCCATCGCATCACACCAACTGAGTTTTGTGTGATGTTGATTATTGATACGTTAAACGAACGCTCTTGGGATGCTGACGGATCAATATGCGAAGCTTCCAATCGGTACTTAGCATACAAGACAGGATTGTCTCACAGTCGACTCAGTGCAGTGTTAACCAGCCTGCACCGTCGCAACTTGATACTCCGAGTAAACAACAATGGTCGCCGAATCATGTGTACTTGGCACCATTACCGTGAGCATCAGAAAGTTATGAAAAGGCGAGAACATGCGAAGTAAGGAAACAACCAAGACGCGTAAGTCACGAGCAAAACGACTCAGTCTCTTGGTGCGTCGTGGTGTGATAAACCACACAGAACACTTCGTACTGTACACCATCAACAGTTTGCGTGGTGAGAAGGGGTGTTATGCGAGCAACGCCTATTTGGCAGAATGTTGTCACGTAACACTTGGGGGTCTCAAAAATATCCTGACAAAGCTTCGCAAGAAGGACTTGATATACGACCGTTTGGTCAACGGCAAACGACGACTATTCTGTCGTTTAAGTCGTCATACTAAGTCAGTTTCTACAAGTGGTGTGGTTATTGGCAACGATCACCATAAGTCGTTTTCAAAAACGCGTAGGTCATCAAAAAATGACGTTTCCTCGGGTCATCGTAGAATTACGGGACCGTCATCGCAGGATGACCCATATATATTAGAGATAGATACATCATCTAAAGATGCTGTATCAGGTAATTTTACTAAAGTAAAATCACCAAGCCTGCCAAGCGAATCGCTCCGCGATTCTTCTCGACATGCGGGGAGTTATGGAATGGCCTCTTTTATGGTAAACAACAAACAACGACCAAATAGAAAAAACACCATGTTAGAGGACTTCGGTATTAAAACGCCTAAGTCAATTGCACCCAAACAAAAGATTTGCCAAGTAGACGTTGACCGCGCTCGTCGTTTTCTAAGTATCGTGTACAAGCACGGCATCTTATCCAAGATGCGGCGGATTCGCCCCGACACGTGGGCACGCACCATGTTGCAAGCCGCTCAGGTACGCGGTGAGGAATATTTAGATCGCGCTATTGATTACATGGATCGTCATGGAAGCGTGCAGTACTGCCCTAAGCCTCGCACCGCCTTGCAACTATTGGAGCGAATCAAGATGGGGCAGTTTGACACGCACTTCGCCCCCGAGGAACGAGAGAACCCACAAATTCCAATCACCGATGACGCCAAGCGAATTGTGAAGCGCCTTGAAAACAACTTGTGGCCAGGTAACGTCGTTACCAAGCTACCGGCGGCCGTTCAAGTCAGTCTCAATAATTACACTGAATGGGTACGACTGTTGCGAGTCGTTAAACTCAACGAACGCCAGCGTAAGATTGTCGATCACTTATTATTTGAGTTTCACGAGTCACGCGAATTTGTAGCACAATGGTTCGAAGCAGTGTTTGACCGAGTGTGTGAATGGGACGAGTGGCACGCTAATATCCTTCGTGAAGTAATTGATCCATTCGATATAAGTAAGGAGAACCGATTTACCAAGATGTGTTTACGGGTTTGTAACCAATACACACTCAATGGAACGCAACAGTGGAAAGAAATACAGGAGGTAGTAAACCGTGCGAATAGAAGAGCATGATGGAAAGGAGGAACGCAAGATCGTGACCGCGATGGTGGTCAACGATTACGTAGTCGGTCGTGTATCCTGTCGGTATGCCCCTGATCTGTTTGACTCACCTTGGGCCAATCTCGTTGCGTTATGGTGTCACGAGTTTTACCAAAGATATCGTAAAGCACCAGGGCACGCCATTGAAGGTTTGTATGACCGCTGGGCTTCACGAGGTGCAATTGATGAAGCGACCTCCGAACTCGTGGGCAAGTTTATTGGCACGTTGTCGGAGGAGTACGACCGCAGTGACGAGATCAACGGCGAGTACCTCGTTGACCTCGCGGGCAAACACTTCAACCGCGTACGACTGAAGCGCCTGTTCACCGCAGGGGCTGATGCTTTGGAAGCTGGTGAGCTTGACTTTGCTCTAGAAAAAGTCAACAACTATCGTCATGTGGAATTAGGCACCGACGCGTTAGTTGATCCGTACACTGACATAGATATCCATATTCGCACGTTGTTAAAGAGCAATAACCAGCAAGTTGAGTACCCTGGGAAGCTCGCTAAATTCTTTTATGGCTTGTTGGGGCGTGACTGTTTTGTGGTGTTTCAAGCGCCGATGAAACGAACCAAGTCGTTTTGGGTCTATGACGTGGCTCACCGGGCGTTGATGCAGCGACGTCGTGTGCTCTATTTGCAAATTGGAGACATGGGTGAGGATCAGGTTACGCGACGTCTCGAAGCTCGTCTGTGCTATCGCCCAGTGAGAAAGGGCACTTATCGTTACCCTACTAGTTTCAAACGCACTGCGGATAAGCAGAGCTACGAGATCAAGTTTGCTACGCGAACGATGAAAGATGACTTAACCTTGGAGGAAATTCGCCGAGCCCAAGAAAAATTTCGGAAACATTACTTGCGATCCAAGCGCTCGTACTTTCAAATGTTGATTACACCTACGATGTCTGTCGCAGACATTCGGGCACGGATTCAGCATTTGCAAGTGTTTGATGATTGGACTCCTGACGTAATCGCCCTTGACTACGCCGACCTGTTAGCCCCACCGAAAGGAGTGATAGATAAGCGTGAACAAATAAACGAGAATTGGAAACAGTTACGCATGCTCAACCTCGAGACCCACAGCTTGTTGGTTACCGCCACACAGTCGAACTCGAGGGCACACAAGCAGCGGAGTCAAGGACGTGACAATTTTTCAGATAATCAGTTAAAGATGGCTCATGTTACGAGTATGTTAGGGATTAACGCCACCGAAGACGAGCGAGATGACGATGTAGCTCGACTGAACGTCGTGGTTTCGCGTGAAGGTGCTTCGCGTGAAGGGGCAGAGGTTTTCACTGCCAGTTGTTTATCTCTGGCCAATCCCGCAGTTCTATGTTGTTAGTTTACCCGATGCCACAGTGTGGCGACAAAGGAGAAGTAAATGTCCGTTAAGATTAAGTACGAAGACGCCTTGAGCATGTACTTGGCACTCAAGTCAAAGAAGGCACCTACGTGGGATGCGAAACAGATGGCGGCTCGTTTGCAGCAGCTGCCCGGAGTGATCGACAGTGAATCTGAGGAGGTGAAAGCCTTGGAAGGTACCGACGCGAAGATTTTTGATACCGTGTGTGAGGCCGTCGAGGCCAAGAAGAAGATCATAGTGACCGAACCTGCGAAGGCCAACACCGCGGCCGTCGACGAGGCTCCGGCAGAGAAGCCTGCGAAGTCGTCAGGCAAGAAGCCGACGAAGAAGTCGGCACCGGCAAAGTCGTCAGATAAAAAGCCGGCGAAGAAATCGACGAAGAAGCCCGCGGCGAGTGGCAACGGAAAGCCGACGAAGAAAAAGAAAGGGGCGTCCGCGGATCGGGGAACTCGTGGGCACACGACGAAGGACAAGGCGTTTTCCAAATTCTTGGCCAAGCCCTCCATTGGGGCAGCAGCGTTGGAAAGGATTTTGGAAGGCAAGGCAACCATTGCCACTTGTCGGTCGTGGTTGTCAGGCTGGGCCGCGGGCAAGGGGTTGCCAACCAGCGCCACGGACAAGATGGATCGTGTGAAGGAAGCCATTAAGGCACGCAAGGACGCTCGTAAAGAAATGTTGGCTGCGAAGTAGTTTGTCATCAAGGGTGGTCAGCACGACGCCGACCACCCTTTTACATTTAGGAGTGCGTTATGAAAATGGTGAGTGCCAAAGGTCTACGGATTAAGACCGATGAAGGAGAATTGCTCGACGCAATCTCTGGTACATTCAATTTGCCTTTAGGGTTTAACCACCCCGAAGTTGAGTTCGAGGTGACTTGGGCCTTAGATCGCATGAGTTTTG
>ERZ724505.896-NODE-896-length-17569-cov-27.490351_pt1 | contig 17569 bp, 16 predicted proteins | sample MGYA00376038_ERZ724505 | MGnify/ENA primary metagenome ERZ724505 (study PRJEB28724, sample SAMN07190884) | wastewater metagenome | isolation source: effluent of sewage treatment plant in Hong Hong | place: Hong Kong | collected 2016-03-17 ... | reverse complement strand
CTTAGGGATACAGTTTTTTAATGCCATACTAACCTTTATTTAAACAATATGTAGATGCTTTGATTATCTCTTCCATTTTTGCAGGATCTTTCTTGAGCACTTCCTCCTGTGCCTTTACTAACTTTTTATCTAGCTTAGAGGTAGATTGCTCTCCAATATCCTTGAATTCTTCTTTTAATTTTCCAATTTCCTCTGAAGAGAACATCGGATCTTTCCCAATTACTTTTTCTTCATACCCGCTCTTTATTGCTTCGTATGAATTTGAATTTATATTTTCTTCTACCCTAATCGCTTCGTCGCGTGAAAACATTTTACTATAAGCCTCTAAATCCCCCTTCGTCATAAAGGTATCATCTTGTGCTATAGACTCAAAGTATCCTTCATTAAGCTTTATTGTTTTACCATTGGACATATACCCTTCATTTAAGATCTTTGTCTTTTTAGTGGGAGCATACTCTAGAAGCATTTTTCTATTCTGGTAATTCAGGTCTTTGATATATGTTTTAGCATTAGATAAGATGTCCTCATCTGTTAGGTGGTCAAATACTTGCACGACTTCGTGTGCGGTATCTGCAAAAGATGTATTGCCTTGGAGTTTATTTCCTCCCGTATAAGAGAACGCTGTATATCCGTCTTTAAATAATTCGTCTTGCAAATTAGCAAAAAACTGCATCTCTTTTCTATGCGGTAATTTATCCTTAATGTCATCGAATAAATCTTTTAAAGAATTCCCTGACTTACTAGAATAATTATCTAGGTTAAATCCAGACGCGTCTTCTCCTAGTAAATCTGTTACTAGCTTAAATGTTTTTGGATTCAAATCAGAGTACGCTGTATCTAGTACTAAGGCTTTTGCCCCTGAGATATCTACAGAATTTAAACTAAAATCTGCCCCAGATATTTGTGCGATGCCCTCCGCAATTCTAGGATCATTTACAAATACTCCTGTCTCCCCATACTTAGGCTCAAAAGAAGTATCCAATCCTGTTATCTTCTCTGTAATTCCGTAATACTTCCCTTTTTCAAGGGCAATGTCCGATACTGTATTTATTGTCTTTGCTCTATCGTACGCCATCAATTTAAGAGCATCAAAATTTGATTTAGATCCCTGTACAAAAGAAGGATCGGATTCCATTAATGCCTGGAACTCTGTTCTCAGTAATTCCAGATCTATATTAGTTTTAATAGTTGAAGGAATAGATTGCTCTGAAATCTTCTTTCCTCCATTAGTACGATATTTAAATGCGTCTGCTAGATAACTAACTCCTGTACCTAGTGCTGTACCTACTGCAAGTTGAGTAGCTATGTCTTTAGGGGTCAGCTCTGCTCTACTATACCCTTTACTATAAACAGAAGCAGGTATATCCATCGCTAATGTGTTAAGAGCATTTTCTCCAAATTCTCTAATTACTGTCTGGCCAAAAGAAACTTCTGCCCCGTACGTAGCAGCTATCTTAGAGCCTATACTAGGAGCAAATTTCCCTGCTACTGTTCCTGCTCCTCTAAATAGTGATCCTCCTACCCCAACACTTAAACCTGATACGGGATCTCCAAAACCTCCTATAAATCCATATCCTATTCTAGAAAAAGTTCCTGCATCTCTAGATTCCTGGCTTCTTTGCATAGTATCTTCGGCTTCATACTGAGCATAGTTCAATGCCGCTTGAAGCCTAGTCATAGGATACTTGAACATCTCCTTAGGGGCATTTGGATATAGTTGAGATAATTCTTCTCTAGAAAGAACTCTTTTATCTCCGCTTAATTTATTAATTCCCTTTATTACAGAAGCAGTAACTACACTATTCAGAGCAGCGTTTTTGTACGCGTCTTTTAAAGTTTCTATAAAAGACTGCTGACTTTCGGCTTCCGCTGTCTGTTTTACTTTTTGTTCTTCCGTATCGGGACTGAATAATAAATTTCTAGTTAAATTAGACATTACATTCCTCTTACTGGAATAACATTCTCTATAGGAGTACCTTTAAGTAGGCTTTCAAAGTATAGATCGTTTTGGATCTCGTTGTCCTCTAATTCTTTTTCAATCGATGACGGAGAGCGGCTAGCTTTAATGATGTTCTCTCTCTTCATTTTCTTAGGTTCTGGTGCAATGTACTGAAGAACTTTTCCTTTAGAGTCTTTTAAATAAATTTTAACAGGTTCCTTATTTTTGCTTTGCACGCCCCATAATTCAAATTTAGCTGTCTTTCCAGTAGGGTCCGCGTTTACAAACGTAAAGGAATCAAAGGTATCTAAAAACTTACTATTTATCTCGGCTTTGTTTTCTTTCTTCATTAATGGAGAATCAGCATAGAGAGAATTAAACTCATTATAATTACTGTAATTAGGCACTAGTTTTCCTTCTTTTAGTTTCTTTTCGAACTCTTTAATTTGTCCTTTCGCCCATCCCTCTGCATCTATTTCGCTGTTATCGAACATGGAGGCATTTGCAATTCCCTTTATACTATTGCTATTTAATATCTTTACTTTCCCAAAAAGTTCCTTGTTTGCCTTTTCTTTTGCTACGTCTTCATCTAACCCATTTGCCATGTTTTCTTTTACAGTAATGGCATAAAGATCTTTTAATTTTTGGTTCATTTCTATCATGTCAGAGTTTCTTATGAAGTTTGCTCCAGACATAAGCTTATCTATTGTTTCTTGTGCGTGTTCGTTTAAATCGCTTTTATCGCCTTTATCTAGCTTTAACTTTTCCTCGATAACTTTTATATTTTCTGGGTCTGTTCTTTTCAAGAAAGTTTTTAGCTTAGCATCTTTCTCTGCTGCAGTCCCACCGCCTAAATCGTATGCGTATAACGAGGCAATTTGAGCAGGAGATAGTTTTCCTTTTTTATCTAATTGGTTCACAATTTGAACAAATTGATATGGATCTTTTGTTGTAGCGTCCTTCAAAGAAGTCAGGAACTCTCCTCCGTTTTTAAGGTCTATTGTTTCTGAAAGCCTTTCAGATAGATCGTTCATTACTTCTCTAGGAAGAGTATTGTACCTGGAAATATCATGATTCATTCCCTTCGCTAGCTTTTGACCTCTATCAATCATCTGCTGCAAAGCAGACGACATAGTGACTTTATCTTTTGCGGCTTTTAATTTGTTTGCTAAAGATAGATAAGTAGGATCATTAGCTAACATGTATCCGCCCGGATCTTGAATAATTTGTTTTTGTCTTCCTACTGCTTTTTCTCTTAGCTTTGCTTGGGCGTCAGCTACTAATGCTTGCATTTGTGGTTTATCAGACAAAAGGGATTTTAATTCTTTATCATCAGGGAAAAACATTTCTGCTTTATCTAGAATCATTTTTTCCATGTCTTTATATAGAACATCTATTTTTGCTGGATTGGCAAATCTATTCTTAGATACATACCCGTCTGCATAGGAAACGGCTGCGTTCTTTAATATCTCCGCCTTATCAAACGCTTCCATTTTATCAATAACCGAAGGGTTGGCTCCTATTAAATTAATAATACTAGCATCCACTTCTTTAGGATTATGTTCTCTGTGTTTATAGGCGTCTGTTAAATTTAAAAGTTGACGTCTAATAGAAGAAGAATCTTTTTGTTTCAATGCTATTTGTTGATTAATAGCGAGTCTCATTAAATGATTTAATTGCTGATCATTTATTGTACTAGCCACCGGAGTAGTCTGGGCTCCTTTAGCTATTCTATATTGTTCCTCAGGAGAAATAAATCCTTCTTGAGTAAACGCATTATCCTCTAATTGTATATCCGTTAAATCTGTCTCTGGTGCAAAGTTAGGGTCTGCCGCAAGCAGCTCATCCATTGTTTGTCTGGAGATAATTGCTTTTGTCCCGTCTTTAGTTTGAACCCATCTAAGCTTATCTCCTGCAAGTCTGCTCACGTCTTTTAAAGCTTGTTCTGCTTCTTTCGGGTCATTGCTGCTAAATTTGGTAACAATGTTATTATAAAGGGCTTCCCCTACTTTATTATTAAAATCCTTGTCTGCAAAATTTGCAAACGCTGGGTGTGTCTTTGCCCATCCCTCATAATTGAGGTTATATGTCTGCATGTCTTCCCATACTCTGTCTATTACGTCTGCTGTAGGCGGATAAGATAGAATTTTTCTAGTCACATTATCTGTGTACCCATTGTGAACTAGTTTCATAGAATCCAGGAATACGTTCTCAGAAGACTTTAAATTTTTTACTAATTCATCTTCTTTAAATCCCTGAAGAGATTGTCTAAATGTAAAGTCGGCTTCTTGGTCGTAGCCATTATCTTCATTCTCTAAACGATCTTTAGATACTCTGTCTGTATGAAACTTCAAATAAGAATTAAAATACGTGTCGTATGCCATTGGCTCAGAAGTACCTGTTACTTCTGCATCAATAATCCCGCCGTCTTTGGCAATTAACGCTCTACCCTCTTCTGTATCGTAGAAAGCTTTCTTTTGAAAATACTGAGAAACCACTTCTTCCCTTGCAGAAGAAACTTCTCTAAATCTCTCTATTTCCCTTTGTCTTCTAAATTTTTCTAATCCAATATTAGCTACTACACCGCCAAAACGAGAAAGGTCTTTATACATCTCTGCTTCGGCTTGGTTTTTTACGTTTGCCTCTGGCACGGCTTTAGATATCTCACTTCCCATTCTACCTAGATCTAATAATGGCATATTCTTTCCTTATAATTACTTAACTGATTTACCTGTACCGTCTTCACTTTTAGTGCCTTTTGCGGCAGAGTATTCTCCAAATGCCCGAGTTAATCCCGCCCCACCCTGCAATAAGCCACCAAGGATAGAAGCTTTAGCTTCTTTTCTCAATGCGCCTGCCTCTCTTTTATATGCTTCTGACGACCACGCCGCTTCTCTTTCTATATTTAATTTATCTTCTATTTCATTAGCTAGAGACGCATTAATCATGGACATAGAACTTTCTTGAGTAAATCCAGAAGACATTATTCCCGAGCCTATGGTTGCTCTTTCTTGTTGTCCTTGTAATTCTCTAGCTCTCTTATTTATATTTGCTCTAACCAATATTTCATTGGCCGTAAGCATCTTCTCTTTCGCTTGCGCTTTTGCTGCCTTAGCGGAAGAGAATCCACCGGCAATACTTCCTCCCGCACTAAGTGCCGAGCCTATTGCCATAATAGTCATTGCTTCCATTATTCGCCCTCGTATGTAACGCCCCTAAAGGCGATCGAAGAAATATTTAACGCCTGTCCTGGGACAGATTTAACGACACAACTAATATGATAGTCGGGATTATTCGAAAACTCCACTACTGGAGAATGGTCAATTGCTGAAGCTTCTATCTCTCTTTCTGTAGGATAAAGGCTTCCATTATTTGCGCCAATATAACAATTTCCTGATTTAGTCAGGTAAATAGCTGCCCTGTCTATTCTTTTTATTAACCCAGTAGCTTTCCCGAATTTACTTCCCTCTTCAATTTGAGAGGTCTCTAAATATGAATCATATGGAAGTCCGTAAACTACATCGTCTCCTATTTCATAAGGGATAGTAAATACCCCGGAAGAATCGGCAATCACTTCCCCGTAAATACCGTTTACATAATATCCTACCGTCTTATCTGCAAATAGCGCATATGTAGTGTCTACTATGGAAGCAGTAAGTTGTATTTGCCACCAATCTAAATAATGATAAATAGAAGTAGGTACTCTGTGGTAATCGGTGTCTATATTTAAAAAAGGAATAGCAAGTATTTTATAAGTAGATCCTAATTTACCTAAAACTAAAAGAGTACTTCCATCGGTATTATCGTGCGCATCTTTATCCACAACAATAAAGTCATAAGGAGTAAAGCCAAAATTAAACTCAAAAAACGCCGTTGTTCCTGATTGTTCATTGACTGTAATTCCTCCCATCTTATTTGTGCCGTATTTAAAAACAGCACAAGATGCGTGCTCACACCATTCCAGCTTTTTAATATTGTCATATTCTTGATTTAAGATTGATAAAGACGTATCTATACTTTCTGAATTTGTATCATTAGTAGAAATAAATCTAATATTTGTATAATCGTTAGATACATAAAATATTTTCTGATCCCCTTCAATTGAAGGAACAGGTGAACTAGAATAGGAAGTAACCTTAGCGGCTTCCATATTTCCCAATACAACCGTATTATTTAAAAAAGATATTTTATGCTCTCCTATATTTGTACCAAAATGAAGATATCTTCTACCTCTTATCCACTTAATATCTCCTGTACTAGCTTCATTAAATGAGGCATTGGTAGCTTTATCTGGCAAAGTATTCCCATAGTATCCATATAGAGAAACGTCAGAAGAAGCATCTTGTCCTAGCGCATAGCTGTTCAGTGTCTGGAAGCTAGAAGGATTATTAGTATTAACAGCGCCAATCCAAAATCTGTTAGGATATCCAGAAGATCCTCCAAAAACTATTCTCCCTTTATAAGTAGAAACAGCTCTAGGAAATCCATTCAATCCGCCCCACTCAGATAGTGCCCACTTATATGTTGTTAATCCAGCAGTAGTCCCCTCACACACACAAATCGCCTTAAAAATTGCTGTAGGATATGAGTAAGATGTCACGTCTACAAGAATATAAAGACCCTCATTATTAGAGCCGTCTCTAATTAAAACAGATGTTCCAATAAAATTGGCCGGATCTCCATAATAAAGACTATTAATAGTTATATCTTTAAACATTTTAGTATCTGAAGCACTTGCAAATTGAGTTACCTTGTTTGCGGTATATGCTCCTGTAGGATGCGCTAAAGTTACAGTAGACCCTGTTACTGTATTGAGAGACATATGAGGAATAGTTAATCCACCAAACGCAACATAGTCCCCTCCATCTAATTCTCTCAAAGCATTTCTCATGTATAGTTCTTTATCGAAACACCAAGGATATACAATAAAAGAAGGAGTGCTTGATCCGTTTTGAATCATATCTAGTACGAAAGGCATCTTTGTTCCACTAGGATGCGCAAACACCATTTTTCTACTTAATTGAGTAGTCTGCCAATTAGCGTGATCTAATTGGGAGAAACAAGAAGATACAGAAGAATCGAAAGCATCGTAGCTTGTATTATACCAAGGATTATTTGCAAATCCTAAATACATATTAGCAAGTGTTCTTACTTGTATTTCATCTCCATTCAATTTAAATACTCTTAAGAACGAAGAAGATTGCCCCACAGTTCTAGTAGTTAATCCAAAAATATTAGGGCTTCCTGTCTGAAGCTGAACTATATAAGTATGATCTTGTGTATATTTGAAAGTATATAAAGATCCGTCTGTCAAAGTTGGTGTTGAAATTATCTTTGATCCATATCTTCTTTTTACTGATCCATTTGGAAGAACAATAAAATTATATAACTCTTTACATGAATCTTTAAGAGCGTCTATATCTTGTCTATGTGTTAATCTTTTGGAAAGTTTTCCAGATTTAAAACTATTCGTAATTGTAGTAAATTTACTCACACTCTAGCTCCGAGTACAAAGTCCTCTGGGTATCTTGATTCTGGTACTCCTTCTTGAGCATTATATGATCTAGCTTTTCTTAGATACCGGTCTGCATCGGCAGAAATTGCCTGTTGTAATGTACTCGATTGTACTAATACAAACGAAATATCCTCGGCTAATTTCAAACAAAGCGCTTTAATAAAACTAGCAGAGAACAAAGAAGGATCTTCTATGAATTTAATGTATTTTATTTTAATGCTTTCTTGAATATCACATTGGATGTATTTACCTTCCACTTTATATGGAACTTTATTTTCTAATTCTATTACTCTAATACAGTCAGCAGGAAGCTGATATCTTGCAATGTAGCCAAATAAAGGAACTTCTGCATCTTCGCTTATCTCTATTCTTCCCGTGGCAAAATTCCATAGAGAGTCATTTAAAATTTCTCTCAATGTTATTTCGTATTGGTTTTTTACAATTACTGCTCTTTTTGAAGAATCGTCTAATGATAAGATTGCTTCTGATCCACAGCGCATAAGGGCAGAGTTACAGATATCTAGTTTAGTCATAGTACCCTCTAAAATAAATGAGGGACACTTCTGCCCCTCATCACTAACGGAGATAATTCTATCCTATCAAAGGAAGATTCTCTAGTCTACAATGTAGTAAACCCAAGCAGACACAGGGTCTGAGGGTGCAGTTCCAATTGTAAGAGTAATTGCTGTCTCAGCAGACATGATATCAGCAGCAGCTACGTTAAAAGCAGCTCCTGTACCAGCTCCAATTGATTTAAGCTCAAGAATTCTTGCGCCTTTTGGAAGTTTTCCGATGTAAAGAACGTCTGCTGCTACAGCACCAGAAGCAAGTTGATCGAAAAGAACTTTAACTTTTCCACCGTACTCACCAGCATTAGCTTGTTCAGCAGGTACATTTACGTACGCTTTTGTGTAATTTGAACCATATTTATTAGCCATAATATACTCCTAAGATTTAAAGGGGAGTTTCCTCCCCTAGTTTATTAGATTTCAGATGTAACAACTTCCATTACACATTTTTCTTCAAGACGTGTAGCGTCTAAAGACATTTTAGCGTAAAGCTGGATAACGTCACCTTTGTCATTTCTTTCAGAAATTTTAGAAGACATATCTTCAGCTTTAACCATTAGTAAGCCTTGTTTTACGAAAGCCACACAACGACGACCTTTAGAAGCAGTAACAGTACCTGTGCCCGCTCCATAAGCTCCGTTTGTAACCGTGTAAGTTACGTTAGCTGAAGGTCTTTCTACAAGTTCAGTTCTTACGAATCTGATTCCCATAAAAGAATCAACTGCACCAGCTACTAAAGCTTTTACACTGTTGTAGTCTGCGCTTGTAACTTCTGTCTGAGCAAGAAGAGAATCAATTTCTTCTGCTGTAACGATCATTACGATTTCGCCTTCAACTTCGTTCTGAGCAAATTTCTTTTTGATTGCTCTAAGTGTTTTAATGTTCAAGCCTACACCTGTAGTAGTTGATCCATCAAAAGCTACTAATTTTTGAGAAGTTGGAAGAACAACTGGAGTAGCTCCTTCTTTACCAGAATAAGCTGTACCAAGAGCTCCAGCAAGAATGATTCTGTCCATTTTTCTACCAAAAGCGTTTGAGAAAGCTTGAGCTACTGGAGATTGTGGATCGTGGATCATTTTAAGTTTATCTAAGTGATCGAAGAATTCTGCTTTCTCGTAGTTTTTGAAAGTTGTCATTCTTCTTCCGCGAGATGTTTCGCCTGGAACAACGTCAGCGTATTTGTTTACGCGCTCTGTTGGCTCGTCAGCTAGATCGTAGTAATCCCAGAAAGCTTTTTCAGACTTCTGCATTTCTACACGAACTAGAGGGGCAAGACGAGATCCTTTTTGTTGAGATAAGTGCCATACGTTAGCGTTAAACGCATTAACATAATGAACAGGTACGATTGATGACATAGTGTTCTCCTTAAAAAAATTTAAATTATATTTTAACTTTGCGTAGTTATCCTTCCGGCTCTACATAGATATATCTTTAACGGGGGCAGTGCTTATCCCAATATATCTTTTATTAGGATAAGCCTGCGTGTATTAGCGTGTCAATTAATTTTGTGCGACAATTTCCTGTAGCTTTAACATTTCTTCCAAGAAGTCTTTGTGTTGAGCATGTGCTGAATTAAAATAAGGGCTATTTGAATCGCCATAAATCTGGTTAATTTTCTTTTTAGCTTCTTCTTTAGTCATTCCGAAAGACGATTTAATTTGCTCAGGCATGAATGAGTCCTCGCCTGTCATCTTCTCGCCGATCTTTGCCATCAGCTTTAAAAACTGACCATTATTCGCTAATTCAGAGTTAATCACTTCATTGAACATTTCGTCCCCTCCAAAGTGTTTAACTACTCTCTGAGCTCTAAAGATTTGCTTATCAAATCCTTGTCCCCATTCCTTTTTTAACTCTTCTGCGGTAGCTTTAATCGCGTCTGCTTGAGATGCCTCATAATCAGAAATAATCTTGTTATTGTGTTCTTCCAAAATAGCCATAACCTTATTTAATTGGTCAGGCATAATGTTTGACTCAAACGCTGTTTTTGTCAGTGTTTCCTTAAGAGATGAATCGTCAAAAGATGACGGGAGTTCCACCTTATACGAATCAATAGATTCAGGTAGCCCAGCCTTAACAAAGTAATTTTTCCATTCGTCAGACGAAGAGTTTTTATTTGGAACAACGATCTTGTCTGCGCCGACCATCTTTTGAGCATGGTAATATCCTTTGACCACATCATCTAAAGATTTTACAGATTTAAACATCGGTGCTGCAAGTATTTCTTGCTCGATGCTCAGTCCTTTTGCCCACTCTGGCGCAACAAAAGTATTCTCTGTTGCCGATTGTCCTCCGTCTACTGAAACAGAAGACGTCTGCTCTGCCGGTGCGTTAGTAATTTCTCCCATAATACTCATACCTACTCCTCTGTAGATTGTCCCTTGAGCATACGATTGAGCTCATAAGGATCTATTTCGATCGTACGTAAGATTCGAAGCACCACGCTTCTCTCTCCTTCTCTGTACGCCATTTCATGCGGATTAGAGTCCATCGTGGATCTATGTATATGACAAGAATTGCAAAGATCGTTTAAGACTTCTTTGCCTGCTTCTGTGCTAAAAACTTCTCTGTACGCTCTTACTAAACGAGCGCGCTTCGTTTCCTTAAAAAATTCCATATACTATCCCTGTAACTGCTGTGCTTGTGCCATATTCTTAGCTGTCTGAGAATCTATATTCGCCATCTCTGCCGATGTAGCTGCCTGCTGTTGCTGAGCTCTCGATTCTCTTATCTGCTTCACTTCCTGCTCTTTTCTCAGAAGATGTAGAGGAGATCCATAAGTTTTAAATAAGAACTTAACTACTTCGTCCGTATTAACAACGTCCATAGATGTAGGATCTAGTTCCGCCACGCCTGCCGAAGCTTGGAACGCTCTTAGGAAATTATCTCCCTCGATCGACTCCTGTGCTCTAGCTATCTGAGAAATAAACTTAACTTCTAGTTTTGCGTTTCTTAGTTCATTAGGAATAGGATCAATCATGCCTCTTCTGAGCATGATACCAAATACCCTAAGAACAATCGGAGCAAGTAACTCATATTGAAGTCTTCCTAAAATAGGAGACATAGATCTAAGCTGCTCGTCCCTTCTCTGCATTACTTCTGTCGCTGTCATTCTATCATTCTCAACCAAATGTAATTGGTCAATATAAAAAGCAGACTTAACGCTCGAATGAAGAAATTCAATAATCTGATTTCCTATTTGTGGATTCGCTCCCGTGAAAATAGGCTCAATTCTATCTTTTGAATCTGCTCTATAGTAATTCATTCCACCTGGAGTCAGTCTAACAGGAAGAAGTACTCCTTCATCAGGGGCTTGCATTGGAGGATTAACTGCCAATTGAGCTCCCTCTAACCACGCTTTCATCATCTGATTGCATGTTTTAATATCTGGCAAAGCTTTCATTGCCGGGGATCTACCGAACATCTCTCCAGATAACTTAGAAAACCTAGATACGATACATGGATTTTCTTCAAACCCAGCCTTCTTTAAAACAACCGCATTATCTTTCAAAATATGAAGAGATGTAAATGGAAGCATCTCGTGTTGTAATTGCTTAGGAAGTCTGCTAGTCGGCTCTACTGCGTGAACAATGTATAGCTCTTGTAAAGGAGACTGCTCTCTAAGTTTCATTATGTCCGGTGGAAGAGTGTCGGGAAACCTCTCCGCTAGCTGCTCTATTGTCATCTTGTATTCATAGTAAACAGTGTCGATAATTCCTGTGTAGTTTTCACTAACCACTACTTCGTAAATAGGTCTAGAATTAAACCGTACTACCTCAATTGCGTCTTCTTCTACAATCAAATTATTCGTACCAAATCCACCTAAATCAATAAACGTCTCGTGTATCTCGGATTGAAAATTAGAATTATTTAAAACAAACAAGACTTTCTTAGCTGTATCCTGAATCCATTTCGCCACCGTCTGCTTGCTGTCGATCAAATGATCTCCAGAAGAAAAGCCAAACCATTGTGTAGCTGGATTAGTAAGCATACCGTGCAAAGCAGAAGCTAGTTGCTCATTACATCTGATACCAATAGCATCAAACAATTCGCTTCCTTTCTTCTCACCTTTGATCTCTCCGCCATAAATATTATCCTTCAATGGGATAACATACTTAGAAAGCTCTTTCCAGTGAGTCTCCCACGTACCTCTGTCAACCTTTAATTTCTCAAACTTGTCAATAATAAACTTCGCCGGAGCGTTAGCTATTCCTGTCTGTACTACGATCATACTAATATGCTCCACCGCCTAATAGCGTATTAAACCCTTTTCCCTTATTACGTGCCATTAAGGCACTATATTGACCGCTAAGCAATGACTGCCGCTCTCTCTCAGGTCTAGCCGCTTCTTCCGCCGCTAATGCTGCCTGCTCTGCTGCCAATGCCGCCTTCTCTTTTTCCTTCTCCGTCTGTATAGAATTCTGCTCTCCACTAAATATATTAACTTTTCCATACGTAGCAGCTTTAGTAAGCCCAGAAGCCCCTGCCTTTACGTTCTGTTCAAAGTCTTGCTTGTATGCAGATAAATTACTTTGAACCTTCTCAGTATCTCCCGATAAGATTCCGCTACCAACATTAACCGCTCTCCTAGTAGCACTTGCCAACTGCGCCCCCGTAGCTGAAGCAGCCTGCACGGTTCCTTCAACAAGGGAAGAGGCCGCCTTCTTAACCATTTTCTTAATTCCCATACTATCTCCAGTGATTATAGTCGATAATCGCGTCTCTTGGCAGAGTTTTCACCTTTACAGTATCGCTCAGTTTCACCGACATTGCAAACCCTCTAAATGCGTCAGAACCATGAGATGTCCAATTATGCAACGGCTTCTCCTGAAATATATTATTCTTCGCATCCCACTTTCGCTCATAGTTCCTCAAAGCATCCAACCCTCTCTGCGTAGGTATCCTATTAAAGCGGCACTTCTTCAGAATCATCCTAACCGCGTTTATACCGTCCTCAACCTTTGTCTTCTTCATAATCCTAGGCACTCGCCCAAACAACTTATGGAACGTCTTCGCCCGTGTATTGCCCGTAGAAAACTCCTGCACTGAAACATCGTGCGGAAGCCAATGATCCGCATACGTGTACCCTCTTGCCTTGAGCACGTCATAGTAATGCTCTAATCCCATGCCACTCATCTCGTAATAATCAATTACCCTATACACTTCCCCTATCATCTGCACAAACCATATCGCAGTAGAATCCGAAACTCCCAAATCCCAATATGTATAAACAGGATAACTAGGATCATATGGAAAATCCCCAATGTACCCCTTCTCTTCAATCTCTGTCAGATATTTACCGTAATAAGAACCAACAAGCGCGGCACTGAAACTACACTCAAACTCCTGAGCATACTCCTCCTCGCTCATCTCCGCCTTCGCCGCTTTAAGCTCATCCACGTCGATAATCCCAGTCCTAGAGGCAGGCGCATTAAACGCATACCACTTAAGCTCCGGGTGCTTTGTCATATTCAATTGCGCCGTCTGATACATCGTATAGAAGTTATTGGTCCCTTTAGGCGTTCCAATGAATATCGCCCAACCCTTACGGTCAGATAACGCTGGTCGTACCACTTGTCCCCATATAGTAGGATCACATTGCGCATACTCGTCAAGGACAACTCCATCCAAGTAAATCCCACGTATAGAGTCCGGGTTTTCCGCACCAAGAAGCCAGATCGTGATCTTGTCTCCTCGATCATACCTTGGTATCGTAAGCCGAAGCTTTGCTTCATTCTTCTCGACCCCAGGATAATCCTTGAACATCTCTTTAAGATAGGTCCATGCAACCCTCTCCGCTTGCCCATAAGTCGGAGCAATATAAGCGTATTGAGGATTGTGGTGAGAACACTCAAACCCATCTGTAGCAATCTCCCCTAAAGCATAGCGCGTCTTCCCGAGTCGCCTATGGCAAACCGCCACCATAAACCGGATCTTCCTCTGCCTCTTCGTCTGATGCAGAAACGCCTGTATCGGTCTAGGCGTATACCCAAAACTAACCGTAGTAACTTGTCTCTCGGTCATTTCTTACGCTTCTGCTTATCTTTCGCTTTACAAAGCGCTTCGGCAAGTTTTGTCGTAGACATCCTACTTCACTCCCTCGATCTTCTTCTGCATTTCCATCTCGTTCTTAATTCTCTCAAGCTCCATCTTCTTTTTCAAAATAGCTTTTGCCTTAAGTTCCGTTTTAATCTCCTCTTTTGCCCTCTTAACAGGCATTGTAGGTTCCTTCTCACTCTGCATTTGCTTAATGATCTTACCTTCCATGTCTATTCCTTCGCCTTCTTAGGCTTCTTGATCTTCTCTTCTTTCTTCAACTCTCCAGCGATCACGTGAGAGTTCGATTGTTTCTGCCCCTCTTTCAAATGATTCTCCACCTTCCCGTGCTCCACTATCTCCCGTACTACCTTCTCCATCGTTAAACCCCTTAAAATTACCAAATTGATCCACCACTATATTCGTCGGCGCAGGTTTATCCATAACCCCCGTAACAAGGTTAATGGTTATTGCACCTCCTCCATTATCACTTTCTTCTTTCGGTTTTGCAAATCTCATAGGATCAGACTTCTCAGCCGCCCACTTATGCGTCTCCACCGCTAACTTCAACCCAGGAATTTCGTTCTTATTCATGCCTATTGCCGCTTCTGAGAGGTCTATTGCCCTGTCCATGTGATAGTCTGCCCTCTGCTTTCTTGCCTCTAAATAACGCTCTTTAAACTCTGGAAAGACCGCAAGCCAGGCGTATAGTACGCTGGTGTCAAGGTTATGCTCTTTGCAAGATGCCGCTACTGTTTTACCTTCCCGGATGCTTTGACAAAGAAGATCCGCCAGCTCATTAGAAAATCCATCAAAGGAAATAGGCCTATAAAGCTCATGGATCTTGCCTGTTCTCAGGTCAATGTATTGCAATTGATTTGTTTCTTTGTTCCTAAATGACACTAAATCAGTGCTCTTGGGCGCAGATAACGCCTTATCAGATTCTTCCAAGATTGTCCTCCTCGGATCTTGCTATGGCAAAAGAATACGGGACTGCGCGTGAGGTGTCAAGTTGGTACCGCTTGTATAGATGAGGCGATATCCTCTGCTCAAGTACCACGCTGCTCTGTGTCGATGCATCTCTGGAAAATGGACCTCGGTCGTGGAAGGCATAGCAACGACTTATTTCCCAGGCGAATGGGGGACCCACCCCCCTCGAACCAAGATGCGCTATCCAGTGCCCACGATACTGAGATTCAAGACCCATAGAACCCAGAACCAAACAGCCTTAGCTATTGCCAATTTAGAAAGGACTGAGATTCAATGCTCATAGAACCCAGAACCACGCTTCATTGATTCAATGCTCTCGATACACTGACAAAGGACTGAGATTCAAGGCTACTTAAACATGAGTCATAGATTCAATGCTCGCGAAGCATTGCTCCACGATGTGAGGACAAAGAATCACGCTTCTCTGTTACTGGAAAAAATGAAAAATGGCGCGATATCCCTGTTTAAACCATAACGCTAAAAAAAAAGAAGTTGTAAATATTTAGTGACAGCGTTTTTGTGCCGCATTAAGCAAGTGTAATGATTCAGGATTTCAGATTTTTGTAACTTGTGACGACTTTACCCCCTTTTTCATACGACTTCTGGGTATAGATTCTATATATTTATATACGTTATATATACGTATATTATAATACTATTCTTCTTCTCGGCAAGAAAAAAGTAGTTATAGTTGTTACATTTGACAAAAGACCCATGATTCAAGGTACTTAACCCCGTAACTTCTCGTGTAACGAGAATTTCTTCTGAAAAAGAAGTTACAAAAATCCACGAACAATAAGCTATAACCATAAGATATCACGTTAAATCACCGAACAAAGAATAAAAAATAACGTAATCTAACTATAACTTAAACGTTACCTCACAGTACGTTACAGTTATATTAAATCGTAAATCATAAAAAATTTACAGAGCAACAAATTAAGTAGACAAATCTTTTTTTGCCTGATATTTCAATTGAAACAATAAAAAAGGAGAAAAAGACATGGCTCATCAGTCAAACGTAATCAACGAACTAAACTACATTAAAAACAATTTGAAATTTGTTAAACTAAATCAAGATGATTTGCAGAAAGTTTCAGAAATGTGTGAAGAACTTTCCAAGTTCATAAAACAATGTAGCACAGTGGAACAACAACTAGACCCTAGAAATGCGCATAATTCGTGTACCGTCGAACATGGTTGGTTTGTTAAGTCTCTTTTTCCTGCGGGAACGGAGTACGTAACTTTGGCAGATATTAAATATTATTATACCTCTGAAAGGCGTTCGATGAACCTTTCTACTCAAAGATTAGTAAGAGCATTGAGAAAACACGGAATAATCGGAGAATCTACTACTATAAGAAATAATAATCACACTGTCAGAGCGTCTAAGGTACTAAAGCACATTGGAACAGATCTATTCTAACCCTGACACAATAAACAAAGGAACATGAAGCATGCAGCCAAAGTATTTAACCTTGAAACAATTGACCCATAGTAAAATATTTAACAGGTTCAAGTATCTAGCACAATGTATAGAGATTAACAGTTATTAACAAAAGGAAGGATTATGAAACATGAATTAATGAGAAGATTTATTTTGAACAATTTGGACACGATCGAGGACATTGTAGGAAAGATGGCGCATGAAATAGATGGGCTTAGAGAGAAGATGGAAGACTATTATGCAGGAAAGATTAATCCAATTTATTTTAATGAATATTTGAACAAATTTATAGATGAATTGAGAAAATAGAAACAATTTAACAGGAGATTATTAACATGAATAAGGAACAATTAGAAAAAGTTTTAGAGAACCATAAAAAATGGATAAACGGGGAAGGCGGAAATAGGGGCAGCTTGGAAGGTACTGACTTGGAAGGTACTGACTTGAGAGGTACTGACTTGAGAGGTGCTGACTTGAAATTTGCTAACTTGAGGGGTGCTAACTTGAGAGGTACTGACTTGGAAGGTACTGACTTGGAAGGTACTGACTTGGAAGGTACTGACTTGGAAGGTGCTAACTTGAGGGGTGCTAACTTGAGAGGTGCTAACTTGGAAGGTACTGACTTGAGAGGTACTGACTTGAGAGGTGCTGACTTGAAATTTGCTAACTTGAGGGGTGCTAACTTGAGAGGTACTGACTTGGAAGGTACTGACTTGGAAGGTACTGACTTGGAAGGTACTGACTTGGAAGGTGCTAACTTGAGGGGTGCTAACTTGAGAGGTGCTAACTTGAGAGGTGCTAACTTGAGAGGTGCTAACTTGAGAGGTACTGACTTGAGAGGTGCTAACTTGAGAGGTGCTAACTTGAGAGGTACTGACTTGGAAGGTACTGACTTGGAAGGTACTGACTTGGAAGGTACTGACTTGGAAGGTGCTAACTTGAGGGGTGCTAACTTGAGAGGTGCTAACTTGAGAGGTGCTAACTTGAGAGGTGCTAACTTGAGAGGTACTGACTTGGAAGGTACTGACTTGGAAGGTACTGACTTGGAAGGTGCTAACTTGAGGGGTGCTAACTTG
>ERZ724505.895-NODE-895-length-17585-cov-5.925442_pt1 | contig 17585 bp, 16 predicted proteins | sample MGYA00376038_ERZ724505 | MGnify/ENA primary metagenome ERZ724505 (study PRJEB28724, sample SAMN07190884) | wastewater metagenome | isolation source: effluent of sewage treatment plant in Hong Hong | place: Hong Kong | collected 2016-03-17 ... | reverse complement strand
AGAGGGGAGACAATTCGGGTCACCGCTTAAAGACGCACAATGTATCTTGTACATAATTAAATTCACCTCTTTCGTATGTCACATTCATCATTACATATCCACTATCGCAATGTTGTTGGGTATCGTAGGGAGTGCGGTCGCCCAAGGCGGCCACAATTTTATTTCGACTTTCGATACTTCCGGCAGATTGTTGATGATACGTTTTGCGTCCGACACGCTCTTCCCTGCCACTGAATCCCGCACATTTTTCCCGAATGTCGCACCGGCGGGAGTGAGGGAATCGAGAACGAACTTTTCGGCATAGTTAAGATCGGCGGTAATCTTCACCCATCTGAAATCATCATCCCACGGCGGAACGATACGAATGTCAACATTGGACTTGGTGAATGATTTTTCCACCAGCACTTTGTCCATACTCACATGACCCTCAATTTCACTGCGCAGCATGTGCAGAAGGTCTGAATCGTCATACAGCAACACGGTGTAGGCGATAGTCCCCTGCAGAGGGATGGATGAAACATTCTGACCGATAAAAGACTCCGACAAATTAAAATTCTTGTATTCAATTTTTGTGAGATCATCGTAGTTCAGCTGTACAAGCGAGCTGTGACTGGCATCATTCAGCATGGTACGTTCGTCTTCTACCATTTGCTTTGCAGAAGCCAAAAGCTCCTGCTCCAGCTTCTTACGGGCGATATCAATGTCCTCCTTTTTCACGATATTGGCATAGGACGTTGTGCCGCCATAGCCCGGCTTTTCATTGCGTGCATACACGATAGCCCGCTCGTTCTCCGGAAGCGCTGCCACGTCCCATTTCAGCCCGGCCGGCACATTGCCGCGCTTGCCGATGATTTCCCCGTATAAATCCAGCGGTGCGGCAATAGCCCGAGCCTGCTGCTTGCTGTGCGGCTCCAGAATGAGGTCGTATTTCAAACGGAAAATCATGCCGGCCTGATTGCTGAAACGCGTTCCCTTGCGCAACGAAAATTTTTCATTCCCGTCGTTGAACACGGTCAAGTCCACCTGTGAACTTGTTCCTGTAAAGTTTTTCCCCACCTGATCGAAGGTGAGCGTCCGATCCAGCGTCACCGTAAGCGGATGGAGCGGCAAATTGTGGATGCGGTTCACCGGCACACTCACAGTGGCACCGGACGCTACCAGAAACACGTTGGTGGTGTAGTTGACCGAGTTCTGGTTCGGCCAGATCTGGATAGTGCACGACGGCAGCAGTTTCAGAAATGTAAACAGGAACACCAGAACACTGGAACCGAAAATAACCCATATTCTCAGCTTCGGAAGAGACAGCAAACCGATGAATTGCAGGCGTGTGCGGATTTGCTGACGCCATGAGCTGGGACTGAACGTACGCAGGGCTTCGGCATAGTGCGCATGTCTGCCGACAAGCAGACGCAATTGCCGGACAGTCCCTGCTATCTGCCAGTGCTCCCGCCTGGCAATGGCAGCGACATGTTTGTCCTTGCATGCAAGAATGAGCGTGCGATCGCGATGCAGAGACCGTAATTCTTTCAGCCACGCCCGCAAAACATCATCTTTCACGGCTATCACACCTTCCGGCGGCAGCACCACCATGCAGGAACCTTTGGTTTGCCTCACAAGCAAGCCCAAATCCTTCAGATTCATTTGGGAATTGAAAACAAAAACGGTGATGTCGTGCTGCGTACCGGTCATCGCCTGGCATTATGACGCAGACTGAAGAGCAGCGATAGCGAGACGCGTTGCAAAAAGCGACCAGTATTCTGAATAATGAGGAATGCGGAATGATATGGCGTCACCACAATGTGAATCAAGAGTACAAGCATGCCGCGGAAAACCTATTGCTCCAGTACCGTCAGCGCCTCAAATTTCTCGCCCGCCAGGAATTCGAGCATGGCGCCGCCGCCCATACTGACAAATGTGTAGGGTGCGAGGGGCAGGTTATAGCGCGTATGGAAATCAACGGTATCACCGCCGCCGATAATGGATATTGCGCCTTTTGCAGTGGCCCGTACTATTGCATGGGCAATGACTTTGGACGCCGCGGTGAAATTCTTGTATTCGTACACGCCAATGGGACCATTCCAGATGATCATGCTCGATTTCTCAATGATGTCGGCATAGTGCCTGGCACTCTCGGTTCCAATATCGAAGATGCTCAAATCCCCTTCTATTTGATCTGCCTGAACGTTCTTTCCCTGCGCCGTTTCCGATAACTCGGTTGCCACAATCACATCGGTCGGGATATGAATGACCGCACTCCCCTCTTCCCGGCTTTCGGTCAAAAATCTTTGCGCCTGAGCGGTTGCCTCAGCTTCATACTTGGATTTTCCGACGGGGAAACCGGCCGCAGCAATGAATGTATTGGCAATGCAGCCGCCAAGAAGCACGTTATCGCCAAGATGGAGGAATTTCTCAATTACCGGCACTTTCGTCTCCATTTTGGCACCACTGATAATGAGCGTCAGAGGATGCTTCGGCGCATTTAGCACCGTACCGAGATGCATCACTTCCTGCTCCAAATTGAATCCCATAAAGGCCGGAATGAGCTTTGGAACACCGACCATGCTGGCATGCGCCCGATGGCAATTGGTGAACGCATCATTCACATAGACATCGGCGAGAGACGCCAGTTTTTTGGCGAATGCGGGATCATTCTTTTTTTCCTCCGGATGAAAGCGCAGATTTTCAAGCAGTACCACTTCGCCGGCTTTGGCCTTGGCGATAGCAGCCTCTGCCTCCGGCCCCACACAGTCTGCGGCAAAGTGTACTTTTACGTGAAGCAACTGCTCTAAAACCGGCACAATCGGCTGCTGGCTGAACTGCGGATCCGGACCGTCTTTCGGACGACCCTGATGAGCCATGATAATCAAAAGAGCCCCCTGATCGAGAATGTGCTTCATGGTTTTCAAGATGGCCTCGATGCGTGTGGCGTCCGTCACTTTTCCATTCTCGATGGAAACATCGAAACCGCCGCGAAGCAGTACGCGCTTGCCTGCCAGATGAGCGGTATCAAGAGTGCGGTAAGTGGTCATAGGCGCTCATGCTACCAAAGGAGCGAACGGACTCAAAGAATTCAACAAGCACAGGAACATCTATCGGGTCAGACAGCCATCCATTCTCTCAGGCAGGCATCGTACGAATTATCGACAGCGTCAATCCAGTGCCCCGTCAGCACCCCTCCGTCATTCACCACCATGTTCACCGCACCGCAGACCTGCACCGACGCGTCCAGCCGGTCAAGAAGCGGGACGATCGCTGTCACGAGAGAGGGATCCACTATATAGCCGCGCCGCTCGAGCAAGAACATTTCGCTCAATCGCAGCGGCAAGTCGTTTTGTCGCGTCCGGTAGAAATCAAAAAACGCATCGACCGCCTGTTTTGCAAACAGCGCATTCCACTTTTTGCGCAGTTCGCCGGGGAGCTTCGGGCCGATGTAGCCGATCACGAGCATGCAGTCAGTATGCAGTATTGTGTTGTCGGAATGAAGAATATTCCCGGTTTCAATCGGCGCTTGTTGGTTGCCGGCTTTTCCTATTTAATTACTGGGCAATTTTGCATTGGCACTGTGATTCTTCTCATTCTTCCTCTGGCGGCGTTTCTGATCAATTTGACAGCGCACATGGCCGCACTCAAGTTTTTTCCCCGACTGGGATTGCTGGATTTCCCCGAGCGTTACGGGCTGAAACGCGCACGTATCCCCTACCCCACCGGGATGCTGAGCGCTGCCACATTTCTAGTGTTGTATCCGATGATTTTTTCGATCGGCATGCACGAACTGGGCGTGATCCTTGCCATTATTCTCCTCGGAGCGGTGGCGTTCATTGATGATCGCTCCCCACTTCCGTTTTCGTTGCGTCTGAGCGTTCAGATTCTCATTGCACTCCTCGTATTCGTTGCCGGATCGCGCATTTACACGCTTACCGGACCGTTTGGCGGCTACCTCAAACTCGATACGCTTCTCCTTCACCTGCCTCTTGTGGGATCACTGCCGGTTATGAGCGGGATTTTTACGGTCCTATGGCTCATGCTCACCATTAATGCCCTGAACTGGTTTGACGGCATTCCCGGACAGGTGAGTGTACTGTCGACCGTCGGCTTTCTGCTGCTTGGCTGTCTCACGCTCTTTCGGTCGCATCAGCCGCAGATTGCACTGCTGTGCTTCGTACTAGCCAGCATTGCATTAGCGGCGGTCCTGTTCGATTTTCCGCCAGCCAAAGTGCTGATGGGAGACAGCGGCTCCATGTTCTTCGGCCTCATGCTTGGCCTTATCGGCATTTACCAGGGCGGAAAAGTGGCGACAGCGTTTCTGGTTCTGGGCATACCTCTGATCGATGCCGTCTTTGTCGTGATGCGACGCCTGCACCGTGGCTCATCACCGTTTAAAGGCGGACGGGATCATCTGCATCATCTGCTGCTGCAAAAAGGCTGGTCACAACGGCAAGTCGTGGTTTTTACCGCACTCGTCAGCGCCGTTTTCGGAACAACCGCTCTGTTTCTCACCACAGTCGGCAAAGCAGTGGAAATTGCCGTACTCATTGTCGTCATGATTATTATTCATCGCTATGCAGACGAGAAGAAATAGATCACATTGGTGAGGTTCGGTCACCTCGCCGGATCGCACAGGTTACGAAATCCATGCTGCGCAGTTATATTATTTCTGATACGTCAGCGGCTGGCTTTCGGCTGTAAACGGACCGTTCACTTTGACAATAACCGTCTTCGGCGCACCGCCAAGCATATTGAACGTCGCACTGCTGCGGCCGGCAAAACTGCCCATACTGAGTGTCGGCGGAATGAACTTGGCGGTACCGAAACTTGCCGAAAGGTACAGTGTGCCAGTAAAGAACGGAGAGGTGATTTCATCGCCGTCTTTGTCGTAGGCAACCACTTTGCCCGTAATCCACTTATTGCTGTATGTACTGTCGGCAAAACGAAGTTCGATGTGATCAATCTGTTTCGCGCTGCGTTCGGCGGCACTCACAACTGCGGAGGCGGCCGAACTGACGACAGCTGCGCTGCTTTCGGATGACGCACTCGACTGCAGAGCCGGAACCGGATCGCTGACGGCATACGCCACTTTCGTGACAGAGACAGTCGACGTCTTGGCGACACGAGCTTTAATGCGCTCTTCCTGCGCAAGCTTGATGCGCTGGGCAACAGTCAGTGGTGCGGCACTGCTCGACGCGGTCGTAGCTCTGTCCGCCTGCTGCAGTGTTTGCTGCGCCACCATGGTTGGAGAGGTATAGGTCTTGTATTGCTGCACAAACAGCATCGGACTCAGCGTGTACAAATCGCCGCGCTCCCTGTGCAATCCGGCATCGATCGCCTGTGTAAATGACATACGCGCCTCGTTCGCCTCCTTGTCGGTAAATACCCAGTACGGATGATATGGCGCGCTGGCTTTATCAATCTGAAAGTGCAGGTGAGGACCGGATGCGAAACCTGTCTGTCCGCTTGTCCCGATGAGCTGTCCCTTTGACACAATCTGGCCTTTGGACACAATCACGTCCGTCATGTGGGCATAGATACTGTAGATCGTTGTGGTTTTACCCGGATTATCCGGATCCGGCACATTCGGATGACGGATCATGACATGATGGCCGTATCCGACCTCCTGCAAAATTGCTGTTTCGACAACACCGTTGGCAATAGCCCGTACCGGTGTGCCCAAAGGAACGGCAATATCCATACCGGTATGGCTGCCACCGTGGTCATCGCCCGTTTCATATGAACCGAGGTTACCAATGCTGTAGATACGCTTGACGGGATTCTTCATCGGATCGGCACCGCGCAGAGCCACGGCATCATACGACGGAATCGGAATAAGACACTGCTGAGGAATGAGGTTGTAGGTTGACCCCTTGCCGCCACCGCCGAATTTAGCCCAGCATTCATAGTTCGGCACAAATTCGACAGGTGAGACGGTGCCTGTAAACACAATCTGCGTATCCTCCTCCTTTCCCATAACACCACGCCAGAACGCATACCAGCCATGCTGGCCGACCATGTTTCCGATAATAAACGCGACGAGGGTGAATGCAGCCACGAAGACCGACACTTGATCCTTGGCACTGCGAAGCAGACGTGGTCGCCTGACCCTATAGATCGACTGAACCCGAAAAGCGGCAGTGGCGCGAGGCATAATGTGGAATTGGTATGGATTTTTCTGTGTCTCTCTGTGAGAGTATGTGTACTGTTCCTATGATAATACTTTTTTGACAATATGTCAATATATGATCTTATATCATTGGCTAGCGATTCCCCTGTTTCTACGCATGCAATAGCCAAAAATCTCACAAAAACTTTTTTTCCTTTTCCCGTCACCGTTCTCCTTAAAGGGGAAATGGGCGCCGGGAAAACCACCTTTGCCCAAGGATTGGCCGAGGGTCTCGGCCTACAGGACCAAATCACCAGTCCGACATTTGCACTTGAAAACAGGTATGCAGACCGGCTGAGCCACATCGACCTCTATCGCCTGTCGGAGACGGAAGCGGCAGTATTCGTACATCATCTGCCGCCGTTTTCAGGCATTCGTCTGATTGAATGGCCGTCACGTGCGGGAGACGACGCCTTTAAAGATGACAGACATCTGATCATTCATCTGGAAGAAACGACGGAATCCCATCGCGCCATCACTATGGATTTTCGCGATGCTCCTGTTCCTCCGCCGGAACTGCGCGAACAATGGAAAAAGGAAGTCGGCATCGCGCCTCATATCATCGATCACATGAATCAGGTGACACACGTCGCCATGGTCTGTGCAGACAGACTGATACAAAACGGTCAGCCGGTACGCAAGGAGGCGTTGCGCGCAGCCGGCGAACTGCACGATCTGCTGCGTTTCGTCGATTTCAAGGCAGGCAATGGACCGGATGAAGCAGTTGACGAAAGGCAGCAGGAAAAATGGCGCCAGCTTAAGAATACATATGGCGATGTGCATGAAAAAGCCGCTGCCGCATTTTTGACAGAACGCGGCTATGCGGAGATCGCACATATCGTTGTCAGTCATGGCTCGCCGGATCACGGCCATATCCCGACAACGATTGAACAGAAAATCCTCACCTACAGCGACAAGCGCGTCAGGCATAACGAAATCGTGACAGTTGACGAGCGATTCGATGACTTCGCAGTGCGCTACTGCAAAGGCAAAGAATCGGATTTTGGCAGGAATTGGCGAGAATCTGTAAAAAGATTGGAGAAAGAGCTGTTTGGAGACAGGGCGCCTTTATAACGATCGATGTCTGCAGCAAGACATCTGCCCTCTTTCTCTCATTGATTTCCTCTCCTTCAGATCAATCAGAATCTGAAACTCATTGTACATTTTCAATTGTCAATTATTCATTCTTTATAGAACCCACGGCACCAGGTTGTGATAGAGAACAAACAGCAGATCTATTTCATGCTGCGCATACGCAAAAGGGGCATACGCAATGGCTCCGAACGCCACCACACTGATGCCAATCATCAGTTGTTGTGCGGTCGTAAGGACAATCCGCCCGTGTTCGGCGGCTGCAAACGTATGGCCGGTTGCATGCAGAGATGCACGGACGGTATCCCGCAATATTTTCATTTTGGGACCGACTGTTCCAAAAACGCGCATGAGCGTGAGTTCAGTGCGGGCAATGCCGCTGATCGCCGCAAGACCGTAGGAATGATTCAGATAGAGCATGCATGCCAGAGCAACTGAAAACAGACAGATATCAAACAAACTTTCCACGAGCGCATGGCGCAGGCTGTTGCCGTAACTGAAACCGAATTTTGTGCGATATTTGGCTGTGTCGAGGGCAATGTGCAATGTGACCAGTATCAGGAAAAAACCGATATTGAAGATAAGCGCAGCTAAGAATGCACCAACCAAATACGCAGCCTGAAATACCGGAAGATCATCATGGTTATGCACGAACGATAAGAGCGAATCGTCTGCATAGGAAGATGATAAAGCTGATTTAGTGCGACTGAGCTGCATAGGAATTGGTATTGGTGTAAAGAGACGTTTTTTATATTATAACATAATAATTAATATATATCAAATATACAGAGAGACAAAGAAACATGAGAACAGAGAGGCGTTAGCGATAAGCAAATAGCATATCGCTCTGAGCAAAGTTAAACAAGAATTTTCTTAAGGCTTACCGCTAACCGCTTATCGCTTTTACGAGAAATCGATAACAAATTCCCGGCTTATTTTCCACGAACCACTTCTTTTGTCTTCTGCCAGCGCTCACGAATATCGGCTTCAAATCCCCTGTCGCTGGGATCATAGAAATTCTGCACTGGCATGCCGATGGGAAAATAGTTATCGTTCACGACTCCTGCGTCAGATTTGTGCGCATATTGATAGCCGGCGCCGTAGCCATGCTGCTTCATGCGTGCATCGGCCGCATTGCGCAGATGATACGGCACTTCCAGTGCCGACGCGCTTTCCACGGCTTTGCGCGCCGCTCCCATTGCGCGCGTAATGGCGTTACTCTTGGGTGCCTGTGCCAGGTACACGCATGCATGTGCCAGAAAATATTCCCCTTCGGGAAAGCCGACGAATTCGAACGCCTGCCACGCCGACATGACGATTTGCAACGCGCGCGGATCGGCATTGCCGATATCCTCGCTCGCAAAGATCGCCATACGACGGAACAGAAAGCGTGGTTCTTCCCCGCTCACAATCATTTTATAGAGCCACACGAGCGCGGCATCGATATCGCTCCCGCGCATGGTTTTGATGAACACCGAAATCGTATCGTAGTGATCCTCGCCGTTTTTATCGTAACGCATATTGCGCTGCTTTAAGAGCTTTTCGGCCTGCTCGAGTGTGATATTTGCACCGATGGTCAGTACCGCAACCTCGAGCAGATTGAGCGCGCGCCTGGCGTCGCCATCGGCCATGCCGGCAATATAGGCAATGGTGTCGTCCGTCATTTTGATTTTCCCGTCGTAGCCATTTTTATCGGCCAGCGCGCGCTTGATGATGGCAGATAGATTCTCCACGGAATGTGGTTTGAACAGATAGACCTGCGACCGCGAGAGCAGCGCGTTATTCACGCTGAAGTACGGATTCTCGGTTGTGGCGCCAATCAGAATGACCGAGCCGTTTTCAACATACGGAAGCAGCGCATCCTGCTGCGTTTTATTGAACCGATGAATCTCGTCGATGAACAAAACCTTGCGCCGGGAAAACAAACTCACCGCGCCGCTCGCCGACGGCGCACACACTTCTTTGATGTCTTTAATGCCGCTCGTGACAGCGGATAATTGATGAAACGGATGGTTGGTCGTTTCGGCGATAATCTTGGCGAGCGTCGTCTTTCCGGTGCCAGGCGGCCCGGCAAAAATGACTGATGAGAGCGTGTCGCTGTCTATCGCCTTGCGCAGCGCCGTGCCCTCGCCGATTACCTCCGTCTGACCGAAAAACGCGTCGAGCGTGGCAGGACGCAATCGGTACGCCAATGGAGCATTGTTATCGGCCATAGAGGACGCATAGTAGCAGAAAAGGGGCGTCCATTACACAAAAATGTCCTCACTATCCAAAGTATGATTTTCATTGAATTACACTATATATAGTTTATACTGACAAACTATGAAAAATATCCCCCACCTTTATGAGCAAGCCATAGCTTATACAGATAGCCGTGCAAATCGTCGTGAAGGATTTCTCCTGCAACGCTTCTATCCACAGGTGCCAAAGTTGGCACGAAAATGTATCAATAGAACCCGATTATCCATAGCAACAGCATTGCATACAGAAATACCGGCAAACGAAGTTCAATTACGCACGCGCGCAAATCAGCAAACAGAACAGGAAAGAAAAACGATTGCCGGAATCAGCATGCTTAAACGCTACGTTATGCTCTCGCTGCCTGACCATCCTTTGATGAACGAAGACACATCAGAAAAGATCGACCATACCGATGGTGATGCAATTGAAAAAATGTATATAGATACGCGCTTGGCTTCTAGCAAACCAAAACTCTTTGAACATCTACAGATTACACGGCACTACGCAGAAATGATTGGCGCACAGATAAATAACCGTCTTGATACCGAAGTTGTCGATACGCCTACCCTTGGTGCCATGAGCTTGTTACGTAATATTGCAATGTTTTTTGACGAGCGCGGCTATCATAGGAAGCAGCTTACGTCTGCGACAATCTGTCGAGAGCTTGGTATAAGCGAGGAATTCATTCGAAACTATCTTCGGCCCGCAAGCGTGGACGCCGGCCCGATGCCTGTCTCCCGCTACGCACAGCACGAACCAGCAGAGCTCGATAAAATGTTTGAAAAGCGCCATAAGCAAGTGTGGGAAACCATGACTTTGCAACAGAAAATTGTAGAATTCTCCGGACTGCTAGCTAAAACGAACGGAGAAAAATTACTATCGTATGAAGAAATCATGGAAGCAATAGCCAAGCCCACCAGAAGCAGCGCGCGGGCATACGAAGCAAGCGTACAGCAGCCCCCGCTATTTTTCTCGGCTAGATACGCCAGCTCAACTCTTAGTCCAGCGTACGAAGAAACTGTCTGGATCAAAGCATATGAACGAATGAAAGGCGAATTTGAAGGAATGGGCGTAAATAGAGAGCAGCTGCGCACAGACATTGCCAAAAAATTCATGCTTCGAACTGCGTAAACAGCTTTGGCATCGGTAAATCCGGCGAAATTGTAAATATCTATTTATTTTTGCAGCGTTTCTCCCTACTCTATTGCCACTTCGCTGACAGACAGTGAAAGTGTCGCAGATTGCCCCCAATCAATCCGACAAACGAATGATGCACATCTTCGGGACGTAGCTCAGTTGGTAGAGCGCCTGGTTTGGGACCAGGAGGCCGCGAGTTCGAGCCCCGCCGTCCCGACCACGTAAATCGCATAACCCTCTCGATCAAAACAGATGCTCCCTTTTGATAAATTCTATCTCCAGCATATCGATTCACTCCAAGCTGGAGAGGAGCAATTGCTTCTTTTGGAACCGCAATTTCTGCAAGCGCAAGATTTGCTTTTCGCAGCTGCCAACGATTTGGGTGGATCGTTTGATTTTGATATCGCCGATATGCGCGAAACGCATATTGCGGCTGCACTTGGCGAAAGCGTCCAAGGCAAAAAGATTCTGGACATCGGCTGCGGATCAACGGAAAAGTACGTGCTAGAAGATACCTTTCGCGATCGTTATCCCCCACTCATGGCACACATGCTGATGAAACTCGGTGGAGAAGTAACCGGTACCGACATCCGACCGAATCCATCAGCAAATTATGATCATCGCGTGTCTGATGTAAGCCAATCATCGTGGCTCGAGAAAACCGATCCACCCTACGATATTGTGCTATGCCTGAGTTTGTTCAACGCACCTGAAAGCCCGTTCGAGCACAATCAAATTCTCTGCAAAAAACTGATGCAGGAAATCGCATCTACTCTACAGCCTGGCGGACTGCTGATTGCGACTCTGCCGGAAGAACTATTTCCTGAGCACCAGTCGATGGATGTGTGGGCAAAGAATGCCCGGAGCTTTTTGGAGGAATCAAACCTGACCCTTCTCCATTGTGGCCGCAGCATGGTGTGGGCGACGCATTAGTCATCGCAGGAATAACCTTGCCTGAGTTATTATCCGTATTCACAGGAGTACTCACTGTTCTTTTTGCAATAATCAAAGGATCATTTGTTTTGCCATTCAAAAAAATACGGCTCAGAAGAGGAAAAAGTAGCGCGTGAATATCTTCTGCAACCAGGGCAGCTGGATCTCCATCTTTTGCGGACACCACCAAAACTACCGGATTTTCTGATGCTGTATCCAGATGTGGCTTTTTTTTGGGTAATGTACGATGAGGACTTCCTAAATCATATCGTAAGCCCTGAACAGTATATCCTTGCCGCATTAATAACTGGCGCATGCTGGCCATGCAATCATCTACATATCTTTTACCATCTAAATTTAATGCTGAAACGTTTATTGCTACGGCTATGTCTGAATACGGCAATTCACGGCTTTCTAATGACGACATAATAAAAAAGAAAAGAAGAAGATGAAAAAAGTAGAATAAATATCAATACAAATCAATAAAACTCAACTGGAGCAACTATGAACCGCTGTAGTAAGCTCCAAGAAGATCGCCCCTCCTCGCTGCCAAAGTTGCGGCATGCCACTCGGAAACGGATTTTATGGCACACAAAAAGATGACTCCGATTCCGCGGAGTACTGCACATTCTGCTATCAATCAGGATCGTTCACAAATCCTGCACTCACGCTCCAGGGCATGATTGACCTATCGACGAAGCATATGATGAGTGAACTAAAATTTGATGAAACAAGAGCACACGAGTTAGCATCATCAGTCATTCCAACACTCAAACGCTGGCAGTAAAGCAAATCCGGTAGCCACTCTTGCTATACTTCGGCAATTCCTTCCCTTCTTTGCCTATGCTGCTCTTCGCTCCCAATATTATTGGTATTATTTTGTCAGTGATCGCCATTATGGCCATCGGCATGGCGTGGTATTCCCCTTCTCTCTTTGGCAGACAATGGTTAGCCATGACGCCGTTCGCCAAAATGTCGAAAAAAGAAATGCAGCAGAAGGCAAAGCTCGGCTATATGGTAAGCCTGGGATCGGGCATCATTATGGCATTCATCTTCAATGCCATTCTGCAGACAATGAGTGTCCACAGTGCCGGCGAGGCATGTGTATACGGACTTGTTCTCTGGGCAGGATTTATAGCAACCACTCTCGCCAATAACTACGCCTTCAATCAGAAGCCGCTTAAGTTATTCGCAATCGACGCGGGCTATTATCTCGCAAGCGTGCTTGCAACCGGCATCATTCTCGTATCTTTATAATGGTCCAGTGCGCAGCAAAGCAGCCGGGGTGCCAGGCCCCGGCTCTTATAAAGTGACGCTAGAATGATGTTGAAAGACTGGTGTTTGCGGATGTCGAAAAACTGCCCGTACTGTTAATCATGCCGCTTGAATAATCGATAGAAGTGACACTGCTGCTGTTAAAACTGCTGGAGAGCGAATAACTGCTGCTATCTGATTCATAGACACCACCGGTTGTGCCGTCTGTTGTGCCGCTGGTGCCCGCCGGAGAGGTGGTCTCTGGGTAGAGAGAAGTGCCGCCCGATGCGTTATAGGCATAAATACCAAGCCCGATTATGAGAGCGATGACAATAACTGCGATAATGGCACCCATTGCAGTGGTCGTATCGTCGCGATGAACTTCAGCCATAGAGAGAGGAGGAATAAGTAAGAAATAGAGACAACTACCAAGACGCATGACCGCATTTGCTCTGTCCGCACTATTCTTGACTAATAAACATTTGCATTAGATAGATATATATGAGACACTCTTGTGTAACACATCACTTAAACCTTACTCTTTCGAATGCACACCCCAGACCCAGCTACTCCAGCTACCCATAGTTTCCGCGATCTCGCGATTGCTCCCGCTATCCTCACACAGCTCGACAAACATACATTTGTCACCCCAACCCCTATCCAGCATGCTGCCATTCCGGTGGCTTTGGAAGGCAAAGATGTGATCGGTATCGCTCAGACAGGCACCGGCAAAACTCTCGCCTTCGGTATTCCGATGATGCAGCACCTGATTGCCAATCCGGCGAGTCACGGTCTTATTGTGGTTCCAACACGCGAACTGGCCCTGCAGGTCGAAGAAACGCTGCGTAAACTCGCTCCGGCTCTCGGCATGAACATGGCTGTTCTTATCGGTGGAGCTTCCATGCATTTGCAGCGTCAAATGATCCGTCGTCGTCCTCGTATTGTTATTGCGACTCCCGGCCGTCTCATCGACCACCTGGAACAACGCACTATCACACTCAAAACAGTGAAAGTACTGGTACTCGACGAAGCGGACCGCATGCTGGACATGGGCTTTGCTCCGCAGATCAAAAAGATTCTGGTGAATGTGCCCGTCGAACGCCAGACCATGCTCTTCTCGGCAACTATGCCGGGCAACATTGTGGAACTCGCAACGTCGTACATGAAACTCCCTCTGCGCATCGAAGTTGCTCCTGCCGGCACTACCGCATCGCTGGTGGAACAGGAACTCTTCATTGTGAAGAAGGACAAGAAAATGGAACTGCTCGGCACGCTCTTAAAAGAATATAAAGGAACGGTGCTCGTCTTCTCGCGCACGAAACACGGAGCAAAGAAAATGACGACCGCTATCAACGCCATGGGTCATCGTGCTGCGGAAATCCACTCCAATCGCACGCTCGGCCAGCGCAAGGAAGCGCTCGCCGGTTTCAAGAACGGTCGCTACCGCGTGCTGGTTGCAACCGACATCGCCGCTCGCGGCATCGATGTCACCGGTATTGAACTTGTGGTGAACTTTGACCTCCCGGACAATCCGGATGACTACGTGCACCGCATCGGTCGTACGGCTCGTGCCGGTCGCGAAGGGAAAGCCATTTCGTTTGCCAGTCCCGACCAGCGCAATGATGTCCGCGACATCGAACGTCTCATCCGCAAAGAACTGCCACGCAGCGCACATCCTCTCCATGCCAACGAATCATTCGATATGCACGGCAGCGGCTCTTCGCCGCGCAGCTACGGCAGTCGTCCCCCTCGTCGTTTTAACGGCGGAGGCGGTCACCGCGGCAGCGGCAGCCGAAGCACCATGGGTGGAGGCAGGCGCCGGCGCTAAATAAAAAGCGGGTATCTATCCGCGGCGCATGAAAGAAATATGATCTATACTGATGTCATGGTTTTCCGCCTGCGCATCGGCCTGTTTCTGTTCGCAGTAACAATTGCAACTACCGCCATCGCACAGTCGCCTGCTTCGTTTGTCGTGCCCCATCGCATTGAGCAATCAGCGCAAGTGGATGCTATAACCAGTCGCAGTGAAAGCAATTCATCTACCGTCATAGAAGGTGACGGCCAGATACTTGCCATCAATTATTCATCCGATAGCGATCTGCAGATTTTTCTGTTCTACCTGCACTCAGATAATTCCTACGATCCAGCCGATACCGTCATTTTTTCACTGCCTGCCGGGGATAATGTTCAGACAAACGTCGATCTGACTCACTCAAGCGGCTGGCACCCAGGAAAGAGGAGCTACAAAATGACACTGATGAGCGACAAGACAGATCCCATTGTCAGTTTTGCTTCCACCGAATTTGTACCGACGACCATCGGGACATTGGTAACGACGCCAGTGAAGCAACTCTCGTTGGTCGAAATTTTCACGCCTTCCAGCTATCACGCACTCCACGGCTATACTATCTTTGGCCAATCATTTGCCACTTTGCTTGGCATCCTTGCGCTGTTTCTGACGATCATGGCGTGTGTCATCTGGCGTAAGCGAGGACTGATAATTGCACTAAGTCTCCTGATCGGCAGTCAACTGATCTATGGCCTGAGGTTTAGCATCGATGAACTGCGGTTTACAGCCGAACACGTGAAAAGCTGGTACAGCAACTACACGTACGATGAAGCCCAATCGACTTACGAGCTAGCAAGTCTCCTGAAACAAGAATCCATCCATGGAATCGTCAATGTATTTGTCTGTCGTAATGGAACCGATTTCCGCGAGAAGCTGCTGCGGTATTTCAGCTATCCCATTTCGGTATCGTCCGTCGAAACAAGTGCGAAAGCGGCGACGCATATTGTCGTGATGGATGCAGCCCAATGGTCCTACGACGCTGCGTCTCACACGCTGAGCTGTAACGAAAAAACATATGATGCCACGCACGTGCAGACGCTGAAAGACGGCACACAATTATTCTCGTCCCCTTCTTCGCCTCGCTCATGAACATTCTTTTTTTTCTGCTGGCAACAAGTATTCTCCTTATCGAAGGATGGCTGATTGCTGCGCTGATCCTATCACCACGTGATCGACTTCTCTGTACAACATGCGCCTTGCCGATTGCCGCTCTGAGTAACGTTTTGCTGATGGCACTGTTCACACTCACATCGATTTCTTTAACCATTACAAGTCTGCTGATTGGTCACGCAGTGGTGATCGGTGTACTTGGATTTTTCCTGATGAAACGAAAACATACACATAGTAATGCTCATATCTTGCACCAATCGCACGAAAAAATCCGTGGCTGGAAACTTCTGATTTTCCTGGGTTCGGTGCTCATCATTCTCTCCACAGCTCTCTACAGCTTTTCTCACGCGGTTCTTCTGCCGACGTTCCAGTTCGACAGCCTTACCAATTGGACAATGCGCTCACAAATTTCTTTTTACGACCACGCAATCGCATTCGATGAGACCGAGATCCGCGGCATGGCCAAGCCACAATATCCCTTCCTGTTTCACGCACTGCAAATTGTCGTCAATCAAGGACAGATACACTGGAATGACCGGGCAGCAAATGCCATCACCTGGCTCGTAAGTGTGAGCGGATTTGCAGCGCTCTGGCTACTTCTGCGTCGCGCTCGAGGAATAGTGATCTCAACTGTCACACTCGCCTGCTTATTTTCGATCCCGCTTTTCTCGCTGCATACGGCACAAGGCTACGCCGACCTGACTCTCGCCCAGTATTTCCTGCTCGCCCTCGCGACTATTGCAATGGCAGTCGAACATCCTGCATTACAGAAAAATTGGCTGATTCTGTCGGCGCTATTCATTGCCGCGAGTGTCTGGACGAAATCCGAAGGATTTTTCTATGGCCTGGCCCCTTGGCTGATTGTCATTGCAGGCTTATTAATCACAAAACTAATCGAGCGAAAGTCTGCGATCATCTCGATGTGTATCGGCGTGATTGCGAGTCTGACCTGGCCACTGTTCGCCTTTTTCAAACACCTGCGCCTCACACCGCACAGTTCGGATACGGCCTTTGGCTTTCATAGCGAAGCACTGCGCGAATTATGGCCGGCTCTCTTTGGCCGCGGCTCGTTTGGCATCAGTTTTTTTGTGTGCAGCGCAGCGATCATCCTTCTCCTGATCAATCAGAAACCAATGAATGAGCGTAAAAAAGTGTTGCTCCTTCTGCTGTGGGGAATCCTCCTGCTTGCAGAAATCCTGTTCACGTACCTCTTCACTCCCAATGCCAGATTTTTGATGAACGCCGAAGCGTTTTACCGGCAGATGATGATAGTGCCGGCGATGTGGATAGTGACGAGTGGTTTCTTGATTAAAAATGATCATAAAGCGAATTACGAATTGTGAATTACGAATTACGAATAAAATATGTATCGTAATTCGAGCCTGGTAATTCGTACTTCGCCTCTGTTTATTGATATACTCCCACTTCATTCAATTTCTCAGTGCTCATAACGGTCATCACTCTCTCGCGCTCACGCGGGATCGGCAGCGGACTTACCTACGAAACGGACCAGCCTGTTGTCCCTGGCATGCTCGTACTGGTGCCGCTGCGCAGACAGGTGCTGGAAGGGATCGTGCTTAAAACAAACGTGGAGAGAAACCCTCAGGACCAGTTTGATATCAAGAAAATAAGCAGCGTCGTCTCCGAAAAACCGCTCCTCACCGAAGCCCAGCTGCGCACCGCGATGTGGATCGCGCAATATTACGTCTGCTCGCTGCGACAGGTGCTACAGGTAGTGTTGCCGGCTCCACCGTGGAGTAATCTGCTGCCCAAAGAAACGACGTTTTACAGCCTGATTGATACTGAGTGCAGACT
>ERZ724505.894-NODE-894-length-17589-cov-7.243413_pt1 | contig 17589 bp, 30 predicted proteins | sample MGYA00376038_ERZ724505 | MGnify/ENA primary metagenome ERZ724505 (study PRJEB28724, sample SAMN07190884) | wastewater metagenome | isolation source: effluent of sewage treatment plant in Hong Hong | place: Hong Kong | collected 2016-03-17 ... | reverse complement strand
TTTACATATAGGGTGAGTAATGTTCTTGTGAGGTCGCTCAAGGAGGGAGATGTCCTACCACCATTTTATCTTCCAGTACAAATTCCAGTACAAAGAAGACCCGATGTGGATGCCTACGAAATGTGGATTTTCCCATTAGCTCCGATAGTCTTTATGCTTTATCTATTAAAGGCGATTATTTACAGCGTGAGTAGAGATTGCGTGCAATGGCTTGACGATATTAGAGAGTTGAACAAGTATAAATCATGAAATCACAGGGTACATCTTACAAGTTGGGAGGAATTATACGAGTATGAAAAAGGTGAAAAGGGAAGTGTTCGGTTTGAACCAAGTTGGGTATGAGCTTCAACAGTTACAGTATGATGAAAGAGATATTGAACGCATAGAGATTATAAACGTAAATCTATATGAAGGTAACAAGTTCTTTATTATTATTGAGTATAAATCATGAAATCACAGGGTACATCAAAAGCAGGGGAGATAAAAGAATACCCATACGTTGAGGGCGAAGACTGCTATATGTGCGGTGTTAGCGAAGACATTGTACTTGATGAAGATGGCGATACTATTTGTACCGACTGTCTATTCCAAAAAGAATGTGAAAAGTTAGAACCTATCAACCATGACTAAACAACCTACATCAAAAGCAGGGGAGATGGATTGGGAGAAGGAGTTTGAAGAAAGCTTTTACAACTCATCAAAGAACAATGATTATGGTTGGTTGGCTTCAATGATGAATGGGGGAGATAGTGGTGACAATATAAAAGCCTTCATCCGCACAACCATCAACCAAGCCATTGCACAGGAGCGAGAGCGGATAATAGAAGAGGTGCTCTCTCTTTACAAAAAGAACTACAGTCATCCAACAAGAGAGTATAGGGATACAGATGCTTTTAGAGATAAGGTTTTACATATTATCACCAACAACCATGAATAAACAAACAAAATCAGAGGGGAAGAAATGCAAAGAATGTAATGCCCCATTGTGTGGCTGTGATGCTAACGATGCTGGCATAATCCATTATGGATGTAAGCATTTTACTGACGCCCACAAACCACATACCATAACAGAAGAGATATTGAAGGAGTTTAGAGATGAGTTTTTCACTGCGTATTCTCAACTGTGGAAGAGCAATGACAATGGGATTGGTAGCATCCTTGCCAATGGATTAGATGTAGAAAGGTTTTTAGTTGAAGCCCTCTCCCGCCAGCGTGAAGAAATCGTGAAGTCGTTTTGTGATGAAGTGATTGGTGAGAATGAAGACACCCAACCAGTAAAGGTGATGGGTTTTGTGTCGGAGGCAATAGAGCCTGCCATAAGAAATGGGTTTCGAGCTAAACAACGTCAGAAGTTAGACGAATTACTGAAATGAAACACAAAGCCAAACGACATTGTGACTATGAGGATTGCGATAAGAAAGTATTTTGCACAGAGGCTTTGACTGGTATGTATGGCAAGCTATGTGAGAAACATACGATGAAACTATTTGGGAAACTAATAGCAAACGCAGAGCTTATTGATGAAGATTGAACTAATATGAAAGCACCCAAAGATTTTACACAGAAGCACAATCCAGAAACCTGTGTCTACTGTTCTTCCGAGAGGAATAAGGAGAAGATAACAATGATTGAGCTCGCAATAAAGAATAATCATTTCATTAAATTTGATTATGTCGCAAAGGATTTATCTATAAAGTTTGGTAAACTCGTTAAGCCACTAGAGATACACGACCACATGCTTGCTGGCACTGATATGGAGAAGGGACAATTTAGACAATACATACTCGATGGGATACAAGGGGGTGAACCTATAGGAACATGCCTAGATAAGAATGATGTTGAATATGCACTCAATATGAATGCCTTTAGTGACTGGCAAACATCAACTACTATTGACAACGATTTGCCGTTCTGATAGAGTTAAAGCATGGGAACAGTAAAAGTAGGGGACATTAAGATTAAATGCTTCGAGGTAGACCCTCAAAAGAAATACCTAGTCGTCCTGCCACAATATATGTGGGACCAAGACCAGAATGTTGTTAAGGCTATTGTAGAGCTCTTTCAGGACACAACTTCTGTTACTGTTATTATGCATAACCCAGAAGATGTTAAAATTATTGGCGTTAAGAAACATGCTCGTAGCAAAGATAAAACAAAAAACTAGACAGTTCCAGAAAGCCCAACGCACTTATGATTTATTCGCATTCATTTTTGGTTTTAGTGTTGGTCTTAATATCATGCTTATTATTGTTTATGTATTATGAAGAAAGCTAAGACCGTCAATACAGAATTTGTTATAAAGTTTGATTTCTCATCTGATGAAACTTTCGACCAGATTGTTGAGCGACTTGATAGCACGCTTATTGCAGAACGTAATAAGGCTATTGAGGCAATAGGACAATTCTTGGGAGGTAAGATTGATTGGGTTGATGAAATCATCGTTAAAAAGAATTAAACACTATGAAACTAAAAGCGTATATTGAAAAACTAACAAAAGAGTTACCAGAAAGCATTTCTATTAGCGTTGAAGTGTCGCTTGATTCACAGATGAATGTGATTGATGATCTCAATAGCAGATTGAGTTTTAAGATTTGCAAGAGACCAGCTGGCGTTGCATATACATTACCAGAAGAATAATGGGGGGGTTTGATCTAACTAATATACAACCGTTACAGAGGGTGCAGAAGCCGTATCCTTCCCCAGTACAGCAGCAACAGACCCCATCACAGCCCCATCAGGAGGCTCGGCCATCACAGACCTCTGACGATGCTCAGACAATTGAGGATGCTCTCTTTAAGCCTCTCAAGATGCAACTACAGGACGAGAATGGTCTTACATGGCAGGATAGAAGACCTGCTGATTTTAAGGCAGGACATTGGAGTATAGATAAGTTTGCTGAGGGACCAGATCAGTTGCCAGTAGATGCACAGGGATATAGAGTCATACGAGCAGCTGAGGCTAAGGGAGAGCCAGAGGAGGTAAACAATGGAGAATAAACAACAAGATATACACGGTGTATACGAATGTGCTGACTGTGGACTCGATTTCGTAATAGAAGAGAATGAGGCTAAGTTCTATCAAAGTAAGGGATTTGACTTGCCAAAGAGATGTCCAGCATGTCGTAAGATCCGTAGACAAAACAAGATTGATGCAATGAATAAACAATAACTATGTGGCAGAAAGGTTCTAAATTCGGAGCTAAGAAGACTGAATACAATGGAATTGTTTACGACTCGAAAAGGGAAGCTGAGTATGCACGGGATCTTGACATCATGAAGCAAGCAGGAATGATTCTTGATTATGAGAGGCAACCAGTATTCCCGCTACAAGATAGGTTCATTAAGAATGGGAAGGTATATAGGCCAATACGATATGTAGCTGATTTCAAGGTGACATATCCTGATGGTCGTGTGGAGATAATAGATGTTAAAGGGTTTAAGACAACCGAATTTAAGCTCAAGGAAAAGATGTTTCATTACAGATATCGGGACCTTGATCTAATACTTGTATAAATGAGCTTTACGATACTCGACAAGATGGTGCATAACTCGCACTGGGCTGATTCTTCTTTCAATATCTCTAAGGCTGATGCCGAGACTCGCCTCGTATTCTTAGATGATAAGGAGTGGGAACGCCACATGAGCATGAAAGAGGCTGCCTTTAAGTTCATCATTCAGAATTTTGTATTTGATCCCAACAAGGCAGATGATATCCTCAATGGCCTACCATTTAAGTTTCCCGTCCTCTGTCTTGGCTATACCCTCATGCCACTTGCTGTTGAGCTCTCTCAGTGGAAATATCCCGTAACACTCATTATCAACGACCAGAGACAGATTAAGGGGGTGAATGTGAATAGTGAGCAGTATGATGGTCAGAATATCGAGACACTCTGTTATAACTATTATATTGGTGTTCCAAGATCTCGTATCATTGTCTACTTTGATGATGACCCATACATTGAGCGTAAGCATCTTGCAGACTATCTAAGATACTTGAAAACCCGTTGTAGTACCCTTATCATGGGAATAGTAGATGACTATGACACTCCAAATATACTTTCATGGCACAAAAACATATCGTATAAAGGAGATAGTGGGCCGTATAAATTGTTTATTAGTTATGATTGACTATGCCACAAAAACTTCCAATAATCCGCTCGCAGGATAAACTATGGAACGAAATGGGGAAGACAAAGGGACAGAAGCGTAGGCTACGCTACTACTATCGCAATAGAGATAGGATACTCATGGCAAATAAGTCGCCATTCACTGTTTCATCAAATCAATAGGTGGTGGTGTATAGTCAAGATCTACAACTTTTGAAGTGCTTTTTGCTTCTTTCTTTATTACCTCTATAAAGGCTGTGTCAATAATCTCTTTTGATGGAAGTCTATACGATTTTGGAATCTTTCTACCCAAAACTATAGCAAGACCGACAAAAAAATAATAAAAAGCAAATGATAATATAAGAATAATTGAGCGTGTTATGTTTATTTTTGGTAGTCGAGGTAGTCTACTTTTCTTCGCTGTCTTCTCTTCTACATTTAAGTCTACTTTATAAGCCATGATGTTATATGTAGGGTTTTAAGAATGGTACATTATTCATTACTGGAACAATAATCTTCTGTCCCTCATTAACCCTGTTTGAGAATAGATTGCCTAGCTTTCTATTTATAAGTATAAGTTCATTTTCCTTAATCTTGAAACCTCGTGCTATAGATTCAATAGTGTCATTTTCTTGAACAATATAACTAATCATCTTCCCAGTCCATCGTTCATATGTATCTCCATGAAAAGTGACATCATAGCCAAGTACAAATGGAGCTTCATCTGGTCTAATGCCGTCAAGCAACGCACTCTTTTTTTGAGATAGCTTTGAGCTCATTTTATCGTGAGCAAGCCCAGTAATAGATTTCATATTTATATGATACTCTTACGGAAAGCCCAATGCAATTGGACGATTATTTTTTCTTCTTTCCAGCTTTGACCTTAGAATCCAATGTCTGGACAACAGGAGTTTGGCTCGTTATTGGCTGTGCTCCGTCAAGTGCAATAAAGACTCTATAAAAAGCCGCTGCTTCTGTTCCTTTCATTTCAGTACGCATAAGAAAGGATTTAAGATTCTTTAGGTCTTCCTGAGAAATTTTAATGTTAAGCATGATATTAGTATGACAGTTTTTTACACACTGTCAAGGATTTCATAGCGTAAGCCCCAATAAGTATGAAAGGAATAAGAAAAATGAAGGTTATGCAGCCAACTGGTGGCTTAAAAAATCTTCTCATCTGGCAAATGGTATCATACCAGAACCTATTATGTCTTTGACTGCAGTCGTTGTTCCTATATCTTTTATTGCATATGAAAGTGCTATACGAGGAGCTGACGTTGTTCCTGTTACAGTCTGTGCTCCTGTTGATCCTGGTGAAACAATAACCTTGTAAAATGCTCCTTGTGGTTCGTCATTATCAGCACCAGCAGAAGTATACCCAGCAGGTCCGCTTGGATTACCAGCAGCTCCATCATCGAAGTATCCATGAACAACATGAATAGCATTACTTGTAAGTGTTGTAATTGTTGGAGCATTGATTGTTGAGGCTGAACTGTTATCAGCATTTGCAGCGTTAGCGGTTGATGGTGATACATCATATATAGTTGATGCGTTTGGATCTTGCCAAACATCAGCAACAACAGACCATCGTCCTGATGTGCCACCTGTAAAACTCAATGATGTAGGATCTCCTGATTGGAATCTACGAGAAAAAATAGAAAGCGTATGTCCACCCGTTGTGTTTGGTTTATAGTCATTGATATCCTCAGTCCAAGGAGTTGCACCATTATTATCAGCAATAGTCGTTTGGTTGTTGAAATGAACAGATACTATTACCACATCACCGACTGATGCTGTTATGGTAACAGTTGCATTTGTGCCTGTTGTAGCACTATTTGTGTGTGAACCCCTAAGTGTTGTAGCCATATATTAAACTTCATAACCAACTGCTTGAACGTAGACATTTCCAGCAGTCGTGGTGATTATTAAATCAGCAGCATCTTCTGTTGAAGAGAATGGATGCTCCTTATCATAAGTTAGAACTACACCAGAATTAGCAGCTAGTTCACCTTTCCAAACAGCACTATCACCACCAGCTAGATCATCCTCAAGCGTAACTGTACAAGCTGCTGAGACATTGATATAGAGTGTTAAGACATGCCATCTTTTACCTGCTGCTGGACTCCATATAATACCATCCGTTACAGCACCAGCATTTGTGTAATACTTCTGTGCATGATTAGCATTACTTCCGTTAATATCAATATCACTTGGTACGCCCTTTGTTGGAACAGGATTAGTTGTTGAAACATCTGTATCAGCTACTTGTAGCGTAACATCACCATAGAGCCTTCTATCAGTTGACATACCAACCATACCAATATCATTTGCACTAATTGAAGTGTCAGTTGGTACTGCAACTCCCATCATTCCTATACCCTTTGAAGTTCCTGTAGAGTGTGTCGAGGTATCATCTGTATACACAACATCATCAATAAGTTGTAGAGATGTTAAAGCTGCACCATCTACCTGAACAGCGAACGTACCGCCATTATCAACAGTAATTGAATTGCCTGAGTCATTGATTCCAACCTCATCCCATGTTCCGCTCTGAGTAACTGCAACGGTTCCTGTTATGGTAGTTGAAGTCAAAGATACTGGCAGGGTTTCCCCTGAGAATACCTCTGTCTTTAAGAATCCCCGTGCATCCATTTGCAATGGTCCAACCTCGTTTGTTGTGTCAACAAGTGTGGTATCCGCATCACGTCTAACGGCACCGATAATCAAACCTTTCGTTGCTCCTTCTGTATAGGTTGTTGTGCCGAGTGTAGCTACAGTATCATCAAGAAGTTCTACAGCCGCTTCAATATCAGTAGTATCACCCGCAATAGTGGCTAGATGTGTTGTCTGTGATTGTTGTTCGGCAAGTGTTGACGCACCTGTTGGAAGAGCTGAGGTCACTACATCAACCTGCATTTCACTCCCCGCTACTGCACCAGCAAGTGTTGATGTATCAGCGTCAATGGTCCCAAGGAGGTTATTTACCTCATCGTCTGTAGCGATTGTTACACGCAAAGTTCCTCCCGATACCGTGCCAGCATTCGTATCAGTTGGTGTTCCGCCAACTCTATGGATATTTATGTTAGGTGTATTTACTGAGCTTGATACTGTAGCGTCTATGGTTGAATCTGTAACACGACCATCAATAAAGTGAATATTGTCCATGACTATCCCAGTAAGAGTTGCTGATTCTGAGGTCATTGCGACACCAGCAGAGACATATGTTATGGCAGAGGTATTCCATCCATTTCCTAAATATGTATGTGGCTGATTTGTTGGCTGACGAAGAGCAACCCAGTGTCCAGCTGTCAAGTCAGCTACGTCCCATCTCCACTCGTTATAGTTAGATGAGTCAGTACCTAACCGTATGAATACATAATCAACGCTTGTGAGGCTTGGTAAATAGACACCAAGAGCGACAAACCCACCATCCTCAAATATCTCAGATATGTTTATGGCTGTAATCGTATCCTGTACTCCAGCAAAAACAGTATTCGCTGCACCATTCACTTTGTCGAAAGTAATAGCAGAAGAACCAAAGACGTGGTTGGCTGAGTTTGCCAAATTAGCGGTATCATTCCCTAGTGTTGTAAACTCTGTGTAGTCGTTACAATTTTGTATATCCAGTGCCCGTTGATCCCTTGTCCTTACCTCATGCCATGCAGTTAAATCAAACGTGTCATATGTACCATCAGAGCCAGACGAATGGGCAGGAGTATAACGAAGCCTCCCAAGAACAGCTAGACCCGTGTCAGTAGCACCAACTGTACCACCCTTAGCTTTGCCAAGATTAGTAGCACCTGTACCAGGGATAACCGATGTAATATCAACATCTCCAATATCGACACCAGAATTGGCAGCTAATTTTCCAATTGCGTTGGTTCCTGCTGGAAGTGCCCCCACTACATCTACTTGCATCTCAGTCCCGCTTACCGCACCAGCGACAGTATCTATCTTTGTAGAGATATTACCCGTATCTGCATCAATAGTAGTAAGAAGTCCCTCAACCCCATCAAGATGCCCGATAATAGTATCTTGTTTAGTTGAGGTTGCAAGACCTGTTGTATCTACTGAGGCATTCACATCGAGTTTCCCACCCGTAACAGTGACGGCTTCTCCACCAGAGTCAACTATCTGCGTCTTTTGAGAGCCATCAGTTTGATTAGCAGACGTAGCAATACCAGCAGAATCAAGAGTTAGAGATGCTGTTGTTCTTAATGCCCTTGCTGTTTGATCCCAAACATCATTAAGGACTTTATAAGGGTTGCCAAAATCAACTGCCATAATATAAAAAGTATAAAATCTTTAAGAAACCCTGTCTATTGGACATATAGAGATCCCTATTAAAGGATCCACCCTACATGCCACTTAATAAAAACTCCGTATAGACGATTTTATGAGGGCATTAGCCTCAAAATAACTACATATTTCTACCAATCTTGTCACCAAGACCGAATGAAATAAGTGCTGTTACCATAAATCCAAGCATCTCTGCCTGTTTTTGGTCAATGACCCCTGTATATAAAAGACCTCCTGTGATAAAGGCACAAACGAAACCAGCCATTGTCTTATATCCTTTTGTTTTTTCGTATAGCTTTGACATCATTTTTCATCACCTCCGATCACATAGAAGTTTTCTGTTTTCACTTTTGTTGATATCTCTCGCAATGGATTGACTTTCATGGTATTGGTAATTTCAAGGTGATACACGCCAGAGGGAGCGTATGAAGGGATTGTTATCGAGGCGTTTTTGAGTCTTTTACATTCAACCTTGTCTTGGAAAAATATCGTGTCTGGAAAGTCTATAACAGTGTGGTTGATAAGTGCCCTGTGTAGTCGGATTTCACCTACTCTGTGTCGACATGAATCCCCGTGGTAAAGGAGAACATCGCCAGCTTTAACCACTTTGTCCTTGTTAAGTACAGGGAATTGCTTTGTGTTGTAGGTGACAGTTTTATATGGGAATAGAAGCCAGTAGCTAACTGTTAAAACAACCAATCCCAGGAGAATAAGGGCGTGAATGATGAACCAATTGTATATCTTGTATTTTGTCATTTTCGCAGAACAAGTGTAATGATTGCCCCTATAACTGGGACAACAATAAGTGTTAGCAGACCATAGGCGATACGCTTAACAGGCTCAAATTCCTGCCGAGTTACATAGTCGGCATGTAGTTGGCGTTTAATATCTGCCACATCAGCTTTGATGTATTGGATATCATTCATTATTATCGCTATCTTGGTGCTGTCTGATTCCTTTTCTTTCATAATATAATTTGACTAAGTGTTTATATAAAGCATGTAGGGCTATTTGGAAATGTTTCCTTTCTTTGTCAATTTCCTTAGCAGCTACGGCGATCTTGTCTAGCCGTTCTTCAAGCATGGCTATTCTATCTCTCAAGTCCATACACTATGCTTCAAGTAGTGTTAAAGACACATCATTCTCTAACCCATCCTGTGTATTTATAACCCACCCATCTTCGCTATAGTCGTGCATGAGCACCCTATACCTAATGGTATCTATATCTACATATGAGAGAATTGCTTTACGCTGTTTTAGCTCAAGCAATTTCTTATGTAGATGTCTGCCCCGTATTGCAACCCTAAAGCTATTAGCTGTTATATCATGTGCTGTTATACCAACACATCCTGTAAGTGTCTGCCCGCTAATACCCGTATATGAAAACTCATTAAGTGTACCATCTTCTATATTCTCAATAACACACCATACTCTCTCTCCTGTGGTTCCTGGATTTATAAAGCCCCCCGTATCAGAAATGGTTATTGTCGATGCAGCCAAAGCCGTTGAAGCTGTAAGTAAAGCTACTGGCTGTGTTTCATCAAGCCATTCAACATTGTCTGGACATGCAACCTTCATCTTCCATAGATAACGGAAGTCTGGCTGTAGTACATAACGGACAAGAACCTTCTTAATGGTTGGCGTGTTCGTATTAAGAGATGTTTTTAGCACAACCTTCCATGATAGCTTTGTACTCGTTAAACCCTCTGGAAAGCCGAAGATAGACAGTGTTGCTCCATCCGTATCCGTTGTATCAACAAGGGTAAAGTCGGCATCTGATTCATCGGTTTTATAATACACCTCAAGGGATGTGCTTGCAGGAAGCGACTCCGTTTCAAGTGAAATATCAAACCATGTCTTAGGTATGTTTGGCAGGTTGGCATCAAAATATGATGATTGTAAATACCCCTCAGCCACATAGGTTGAGCCCTCCATCTTGTATGCAACGCCACTTCCAAATCCCCCCATCCACAAGTCTGATCCGTTGACAAGAAGAGTGATTGGCTTAATGGTTGCTGTATCCTGACTTATGCGGGAAATACCAGCTCTATCAAAAATATAGACCGCCTCCTCACCTGTAGCAGATGTAACAGGAGCAATAGTGAAATAGAGATGATCCTTGTAGACAGCCATTGAAGAGATCTGATTGCTTGATGACCCGCTCTCTGTAAGCTCAAAGAGGAGATCGACCGTTGCTCTGTTGTAAACATAGAGCTGTGCATGTACTGTGCCTATAAAAAGCAAGTTGTCATAGACCTCCAAACTCTTAATAACGGTATGAGTAAATGGGAACACCTCGCTCCAAGTGAAGCCATCATTAACATAGAGAGTACCTTTGTACTTCTCTGTTGGTGAATTTTCTGGGCTACCACCACCAGCATAGAGCTGGTTGTTATATACTTTAAGTGCATAGATATAGCCTGGGTAATCAATGTCTTTTGATGTTGTCCATGTTGCCAAATTTGCGTCTGATGATTTTTGAATTACAGCAGTACCTCCTAGTGAGGCATACATCTCACCACCAAATTCCTCAAGAGCTAATACTGAGTCGTGTCCTGTAAAGGTTTTTGTAACAGCCCATGCACCATCATATCTATGGAGTTTGCCTGTTGATGTACCAGGTGTTCCTGACCCCGCATAAATTTGTCCTGCTCCAGAAGAACGTGAACCGTTAAGACCGATCTTTGAGAAATAGAGACAGTTGATACGGGCATTTGTTGTTGTTATATCACCCATATCAGTCCATGAACCAGAAGCGTATCTAAAAACATGACCATCAGACGTGCCAGCAAAAACCTTATTACTATCTGAATAGTCGATGGCAAAACAGGTAACGTCTACTGATCCAGCTGATAAAGAGAGTGTCGTCAGAAGGTTAGATAAGGTTATCTGTTTTTCTTGATACACCTTTACGTTAGCAGATGTCTTAAATCTACCTTCGTCATCAAAGTCATTTTGCTTCCCTCCGTTCTTCCAGTTTATCTGAGCCCAGTGTGGAAAGAAAGAAGCGTCCCTATAGGTTGAATCTCCTGAGCCGAATTTATTTACGAATGTTGGGGCCTGATCTCTCCCGAATGTGTGTCTTCCTGAGAATGGATCACGAGCAAGTATGAATCCGATACCAGCCAATTTCATGTGGTATTTATTATCAACAGACGCTACAGAGCCAGCATTATATACTGCCTCATTATACATTGGTTGTCCGTATTGCCCTGAGTTTGCCATAGCTATATTCTACCTTTTGCTAACCAGTCAAAAGGAACAGATGTGTGTGTGCCACCAGTATCATCCTTCCAGTAAATTGTAACACCATCGGCATCAATACTTCCAACAGCACACTGTATGTCTGCATCGCCACCAGAGGGCGTTGCCATACACGTTGGCACATCAGAGAATGAATTGCCAAAGGTTATGATGACAGATCCACTTGCCGATGCCCCACCTGTCCATGTAGCTGTACCACGCTCTTCACGCTCGCCACTCTGGTAGCCTTTAACCATATCTGGTGTCGCTCGAAAAGTAAGTGGGATAGAATCAACGCCGCTATGAGAATGGAGCTTAATAAGTTGTAGTTCAAGGAAAAGGGATGGGGAAAGATGGCGAAGTTCTATTTGTCCCCCGCCTATATCATCTCCCTTTACAGGAGCTTTCCCTCCAAATGAAAATGTTTGAAATCCCATTAGCGTACATGTGGCGGCTTACAAAGGACTGCAATAAGGATCGCTCCAACAATACAGATCCACATAAAAAATATAACCACCCTATCTCTTAAACAAACTTCTAATTGTTGCACCAGCTTTCTTAACAGTGTTACTTGCCTTCTTAGCTGTTGACTTTACAGCACTCCTAAGTGGAGCAGATGCTTTCTTAACAAGAGCCGCAGCTTTCTTTTGTGCTGTTGGTTTTGGTGCAGATATTTGGGTAGGCTTCTTAGACATCTCAGCAAAGGCTTTTGCTGGATTTGCCTTCATCTCTTGCATACGCTTCATATTTGCTTTATTATCAGCAATGTTCTGTTTTGCTGCTGCTTGTCTCTTGACCTCTGAACCAATAACAATTGCTCCAAGACCTATTGGGAGAGAGAGTCCCCTTAGCCCTAATTCTGCTCCTTCGGCAACTGGCCCAGCGAGCTTCTTTCCTGCCTCAAGTATTCCCTTTCCAGCAGTAAGGGCAACCCTTGATCCAAGACCAGATGATGGCTGACCCTTTGATTTATTATTATTCACAGTTGGATTGGTCACTCTTGAAACAGAGCCTTGTCTAGCTGTAGATGCTCCCTTAACAGCTCCTTCTGCTCCACCACCACCTGGGGCATAGCCAATGGCAGGTCTTCCAACACCAGATGCAGATGCTCCTACTTGTGCTGCTCTAAAAGCTGTCCTTGATGCAGGTGCTGCACCACCACCAGGGTTAGATGTTTTACCAACTCCACCACCATTTGATGCTCCTGATGGATTGTTTACACGGGATGCAGCTCCAATAGATGGAGCAATGCCAACCTTGCTTACCACACTCTTTTCAGTTGGTGTAATAGACGGTTGCACAGAAACAATCTTCTGTGTCCCTTGTGGGTTTAACTTTTCAATTGGTTCGTCAACTGAACCTCGCACAGGGGAACCAGTCTGTGCTGAGTCTGAGCCTCTTTGTATAGCTCCTGTTTGTCTGTCTTCTTCTGATGATCGCAAACGTGAACCTGGTTGGCTCTTTGCAATAAGTGAAGATCCGAGTCTTTGTATCGCCATAATTATGATGTTAAATTGATAAATGTACTCTCTCTATTTCTGCGAATAGTATTGAGTTTTCGTGCCGCACTTTCTTCAAGATTACTAATAATACGATTAAGTGATGGTAGATTTCCACCCTCTGGACGTATTGTCGTTGTGTACTTATAGTAACGTGACCTGTCAGTTTCCATAGATCGTAGGGCATCGAGTTCAGCCATATCGAGTAGATATGATTCAAAATGCTCTGGTGTTTCAACATCAAGTCTAAACGGCTTTGTTACAATCATACGAAGCGTATAGCCAACAGGGAAGGTGTTGACTGCATAAAGCGTATTGCCTACCTTGTAATAGGCATTATGCTCTCCACAGCTATCACCATTGCTATTGACCACCTTTATAGTATCAACACGAAATACTGTAAAAGGTACGGTGATGGACCGTTTATTATTATCTGTTACAGCTATCTCATAGACAGTATCAATCCATGTGGCAGGATAGAGTGACTGTAGTGCTCGCTCCCTAAAATCTGCTATCTCGTTATTGGTGAAGAAATAAGTGGCAACATTGGTGTCTTTGAGTCTTCTGCGGATCTTATCATCAAAAGGCATAGTGCCAGCAGCAAACGCATCTGTAAGATCAGACTCAGCAGATGTGTTGGAGTTATACCATGATGTCTTATACCATGAAGCAGATGTTCCCGAAGTATCATTGTACAACGTATAGCCAGATGCCTGATCTATGGCAGTAGTCGTATCAATGTCAGTCGTTGCAATGACAGAAAATGTACCCGATTGCGATGTCGCTCGGTATGTCCGCATCTTATTATAGGTTGTTGTCCCATCTTGTGGGTTTCTTTTATATATTACTGGCATAAAATCATTAGCAAGCTCTACGCTTCTTTGCTAAAGCGTATCGTCTTGCTAGTTGGATTGCTTCAACAATCCCCATCACCTTAACCAAAAACCACTCTAACATAGATTGTGGCTTCTACGAGCACCTACAGGTACTTCGTAAAGCCGTAATCTACATAGGGAACAGGGTTAATTGTCCTGTTGTTGAGCCGTAACTCCCAATGTAGATGGGCTCCCGTACTATTGCCTGAATTATTCAGTTGTGCAATAGGTTGCCCTTTCCGTACTTTGTCACCAACCTTGACAAGAAGTGTCCCTCTCCTCAAATGTGCGTACAAAGTGGAAAATCCATAACTGTGTTGTATCTTAATAAGATTGCCATAATCGGCAGTTGTGAGTGCTCTTAACAATCTCTTGGTAATTCTGTTTGTTCCTACAACCCACGAACCATTATATTTATCATTGGCTATGGTAACAATCCCAGCCTCTGATGCAAAGATAGTTTCTCCTGATGGATACGCATAGTCTATGCCTCCGTGTGCTGGGGTATAAAATTTGCTAATTTTTGCTGGCTTTCCGTGTGTGTTTATTGGTCGTGCGAATTTCATAGTTATAATTCAGCTTCTAACTTCAAAATTCTTCCTGCATTGGTGTCGCTTCGTAAGCTAACACCACGTCCAGCTGTCAAACCAGCAGCAACATCAGCACTTACGATTCCCGCATAGGTACTATTGATGGATGAGAAAATCTGTATTGTTGTTACATCTACTCCCGTAGTCAGATCAGTAACCTGCCAATCTCCAGCAGTTGCGACCAGTGTTGGTAATGTGCGAAGTTGAGTGCTTAATGGTATAAGGAAATGTGCTCTTGTTGTTGACTCATTAGAACCGATAGCTATTATCTCGTTTGTTGCGGTTGTTGTTATAGTATAACAATACCTTCTACAAGCGGTAAGTTCTTGCTGATAGTGACGAGCCATCCACGAAGTCGCTGTTGCTCCGACATTCAACTTCACACCAGTCACCCAAAAATCATCATTTGCTGCAATGGTTCCATCATCCACCCAAATAACTACAGCTAGGTTCGTGATACTAGAAGTATCAACAGCTATATTTTCAATGGTAAACCTCTGCCATGATGATGTAAGGGTTTTATTAGATCCAGCCACTTCTGATGTCCAGTTCGTAGCCCATGTTGGATCAGTACCGTCAGAGGCCCATGTCCCAATAACATCAGATGTTACAGAGTCAGCTGTTGAAGTCCATGAGAGGACAGTCGCTCTTAAAGCACCTATCTCTGTTCCAGACGTTTTAGCATAGAAGGATAAAGAAACTGTCTTGCCCTGAAATTTAACAGCATCTATGTTCTCCAGTATTTGCACGAGGGCAGCCTGGTTATTAAGAGTTACATTGGTGAATTTTGCAGAATACTTAAAATCACCAGTTGGGACATCAGTATCTCTCGCACATGTCCATGCACCATTAGTCTCCGTAAGCAGGTTCCATCTATCAGGACCGAAGACATCATCATTATAGGTAAATGTTGTAGCTCTCTGCCAGACATCAAAACCTCCGTTGAGTAGAGCATTTTGGTACATATCTGTCGTAACGGTTGCTGTCGAGAGTGCTGCTGATGGAGAGAGCATCTGGAAATTCGTCCCATCATAGATAACGGACACGAGCTGGTTTGCTACTATGTCCCCCGTTTCTAATGCTGAATTATAGTTTTTCTTAATATCTTTTGCTCCCAGAGAGTTGACATTAAGTGTTGCTGCTCCCGTATTAAGAGTGTTAGCCTTGAACTTAACCACCATACCCGTGAAATAAGCAGTAGGGGCTGGTGCAAGTGTTACTGCATACGCATCCGTAGAGCCTGCATCAGCAGCATACTCCATACCTTGCATCTTTGAGAGTGTTTCATATTCAGTGAGAGTTGCGGCAGTTATGCGATGTTCAACATCAGCGTTTTGAGTATGTGCAGCTATAGTTGTTCCTTCGCTTGCACGAGAGCAAGTAAGAGCATCACCTGTACGAGAGGTACAGAGGAGGATCTCATTATCTATCGTTATCTTAAAATTAGATGCTGGGAATAAAGATCCTTCACCAGTCGTTACATTGAACGTAACTGGATCAGATGTCCCGTTAATACCAGCAACATCAGCTACAGCAGAGGTAGCGTTATTTGTTTTTCCAAAAAAGGTAGTCATATACTACTAATAGTAGTGAGTAAGGGGGTGAATGGTCAATTGGACAGTTCCAAAAAAAACTGTTTTATCTTCTTTGCCTCTTCATCATAATCTACTACCTGGTTAAACCGCTCACGCATATTCCTACTCATCCTCAGATAGTTTGGTTTCTGTGCATAATACCGTATCTCTTGTTCAACCTGCTCGTCAGACTTACCATCAACCGTAATACAAGTAACACCATCTTCGAGCAAAGGCTCTGCAAGCTGTCCACTATAGTATTCTTTCTTTACAATGAGAGGTTTTCCACATGCTGCTGCATTGTGGATAATATGACCAAACCCATCTCCTGTATGCTTGAGCTGCCATATAAACTGACTGTCCTGTATCGTCTTTGCAATATCCTTTATATTGTGCAATGATCCATCATCACAGGAGCCTCCATAGCTCTTAAAGTCCCAGTCGGTCATCCTTTCTTTGAATCTCTGATAGACTGGGTAATCTGGAGTAAATGGCAATCCATTCATAAGACATCGAATGGTATTTGGTGTGTAATCAGACACCATAGCAAATGTGGATAAGTCAAATTCTTGGTGGTAATAGACAACCTTCTGATCTGGTCGTAGATCAGTAAGAGTCGCAGCTGCACATAATACATAGGGTATATGGGTTGATTGCCCCACATTCCCTATCTGAGCAATGTGGATAGCTTCTGGCTGATACTTATTGCGTAGCTCTGCAAAGCTATAATCATGTGCAGGGATGGACGAAATAATATAGTCGAACTTCATCGTCTTAAATTTCTCAAGCGTGATAGCTTTGTGGTGATAATCGTGTACTGGGTCATAACACTTATACACATCATCTTCCAGCTTGTAGTTCCCATTAAGGTTTTTGTAGGCATCCCATGACTTATCATTGATCCCAAGATACTGATTGATGGTATCTGGTGCATTACCATAGGGCTCTGCTATCTTCCAGAAGCCTTCATCAAACCAGTCGTTACCGATAGGTCTATAGAGGTTCCAACCAAATCTCTTCTCCAAAAGGAGAACGAGCGAATAATAGAGATCGGAGTGGTGGAAGTCTAATAAGACGTTAATCATAGTAATCGTCAAAATTACCAAAGAGAGCGTTGATTGCCCTTTTTATTCTTGTCTTCACAACATAAAGCGGATACCTGATTCTGTCTCGTATCGTTGGTTGTGGTGAATGCCCGAAATCATATACCAAATGGGGTTTGGCCATTTCAAGTAATTTTTCTGTGTAGTAATTGTCTGGGATAAATTCTCCCTTGCCATCACCATTATGGATTCTCATGCCTGTATTCATAAGAATAAAACACCCATACCTGTTGAGTTTGGGGAACTCTTAATCTCTACATGCTTGTACTTATCTTTGATCTCATTCCAAAAGATATCTACC
>ERZ724505.893-NODE-893-length-17597-cov-5.896420_pt1 | contig 17597 bp, 15 predicted proteins | sample MGYA00376038_ERZ724505 | MGnify/ENA primary metagenome ERZ724505 (study PRJEB28724, sample SAMN07190884) | wastewater metagenome | isolation source: effluent of sewage treatment plant in Hong Hong | place: Hong Kong | collected 2016-03-17 ... | reverse complement strand
ATATTGGAAATTAAAAAAAGAACCGTATGAACATTCCTACATACAATATAAAAAAAAAAAAAAAAAACTATTCAGTGATGCAGTAAAAAAAAGAATGGTTGCCGATGTTGAAGTTGGCTCACTCCTCTCAGGTGGAGTTGATTCGACAATCGTAACCCACGAGGCGCAAAAATACATGAATCGACCTATAAAAACTTTTGCGGTCGGGTACGGCACACACAAAAACGAGCTCCCTTTTGCGAAAATTGCATCAGAAAAAATAGGCAGTGACCACTACACCCTCACCACTGAAGATTTTAATATGGAAGGTTTCCTTGAGGTTGTTGCGTACTTTGACGAACCCCATGCTGACTCATCGAACTACCCGCAGTCCTTTGTTTCAAAACTCGCTTCTTCAAAAGTGAAAGTCGCGCTTTCCGGTGATGGCGCGGATGAATTTTTTATGGGTTATGGTTGGTACCAAAAGTACTGGCACACCCCTCTCCTTAAAAAAATATTCACCACTCCTTGGAGATCCTATACAGACGTGATCGAAGTCTTCAAAACAAAAGACAGAAAAGGGCTTCTTGGTGCACAGAAAAACAACAAGGCTTTTGAAAAAAACGCTCTCAAAAACGCAAAAAACAACACCGAAAAAATAAATGATTTTGACATACACATATACCTTCCTGGACAGCTACTATCAAAAGTAGACCGAACAAGCATGATGCACTCCTTGGAAATCAGATCCCCTTTTCTAGATACAAAACTTGCAGAATATGTCTACAATCTCCCTACTGCTTTTAAAATATCTAAAAATGCAAATAAAATAATACTCAAAGACATCCTGTCTGAAACCTTTCCGAAAGATTTTGTTTACAGAAGGAAACAAGGCTTTGGTGCACCGATAGGAGCATGGCTCTCAAAAGAAGATCTACAAAAAAAACTTGCCGAGATATTTAGTAACCAAAAACACCCGATGTTTAGTTATATAAAGTACGACAAAGCCTTACAAATCAAAGAAAAGGCTTTTCAGAATATGAAAACATATGCCCCTCGATTGTGGTCATTGTTTTGTCTCGCTCTGTGGTTCGAACAACATCACAAACACCATGAATAAACTCACGTCGTACTACTGGGCATATAGGAACAAGGTATCCAACAAAGTTTTTGGAAGAGCTTTTTTGCCAGCACAAGGTCAAAAAAAAGGAAGTGTCCTCCTGTCTTACCTAACGGAACCTTTCACACATACACCCAAAGAAGGTTTTTCCAATCTACACACATCAGATTTTGAATGCTTTGAGATCGCAAGATTGTTCACGGCGCGAGGATATGATGTTGACATCATACACTTTAGCGACACCTCTTTTGTCCCACAAAAACCATATAACGTATGTGTTGATATACACCAAAACCTCGCGAGAATTTCAAATCTGCTTCCAAAAGACTGTAAAAAAGTTCTCCATATTGTTGGGTCGTTTTGGAAATTTCAAAACAATGCCGAACTCCAAAGATTAGAAAATCTTGAAAAAAGAAAAGGGGTTAGACTACAGCCCAAAAGAACATCCCCTCCATCAAACAGCCTAGAGTACGCGGACTTCATAGAAGGTTTTGGTAATAAACAGGTTCGTGATACATACAAACACTCGAACAAGCCCATATTCCACATACCCATATCTGCAGTACAGACTTTTGATTTTCCTGAAAACAAAAATTGGGAAAATGCAAAGAAACACTTCCTTTGGTTTGGAGGCGGAGGTGCAGTACACAAAGGTCTCGATATGGTTCTGGAAGCTTTCGCAAGTACGCCAGAATTACATCTCCACATATGCGGACCACTGTTGGCAGAAAAAGACTTTATCGAGGTGTACAAAAAAGAACTTTTTGAAACTCCAAATATAAAAATATACGGGAGAATTGACCCTACAACTGCGGAATTTAAAAACATTGCAGACATGTGCGCATCGACCATTCACCTATCGTCATCAGAAGGAACATCGGGTGCAGTAATCCAAGCAATGCACGCGGGACTCGTACCCATCATCACTCCCGAAACAGGAATCGATCCTGACGCGGGAGGTATTATACTTGAAAACCCCACGCCCGAACTGATCAAAAAAACAATTACAGAATTTTCTCTGTCCCCTACTCAAGAGATAGAATCTCTTGCTCGTAAAGCCTGGAACTTTGTAGCGCAAAACCACACCCGAGAGAATTTTAGCAAAAAATATAGTGAGTTTATCGATACAATCCTAAAACTATAATGCCCATGGAAAAGCCTCTCATCTCAGTCATTATTCCGGCTCATAATTCCGCGTCAACAATACAGGACGCTCTTTTCTCAATGACGCACCAAACATATAGGAACATTGAGATTTTGGTTATTGATGACATGAGTACCGACAATACACAGAGTATTGTCCAGGGACTTTCAGAATCTGACCCGAGAATACACTACTACAAACTTCCACACGATGACCCGGAGAGAATTAACAAGAGAGGCAGAAATATCAATGCTGGGTACATGGCTCGTAACTATGGTTTTGAAAAAGCACAAGGCGACTACATAACTTTTCAAGATGCAGACGACGCCTCCTTTAATAATCGTATAGAAGTACAATATGACCTACTCACAAAACACAACGCCACCCACGTTGTTCTCGATTGGCAAAAATTTGATGTAAGCCTTCTCAACAAAAAATTTGACGCTCGTACTTTTTTAGAAAACAATCCTCACATGCTTACACCCCAAGAGCTCGAAAAACTTGCGAAGGAAACGCGAGGTCTCATCCACTTATTTCCAAAGATATCCAAAAAAATTGATTTTGAAAAAAAACGTATAAAAATTATTAATAAACTATTCTTTCGCTCACTACAACCCTACCCAGGAACAGGAAACTCTCCCCTGTTTAAACGTGAGGTAATGGAAACCGTTCAATTCCGAAAGCTTGCTGAAAGGATATGGCCATCATTTACAGGACGAGGTGCTGACCGGGATTTCAATTTTCAAGTAGCACTTACTTTTAAAAATAGCTACGTATTTAAATTACCTTTATACTTATGGAGATCAGAGCAACAAAACCCTGACTACAAAAATGTAAGCACCTACATACTCTAAATCAAAAAACATGAAAATAGCACTTGTTATCTGGGAATTAAACCTCAAAGGCGGAACTCAAAGACTTGCACTTGAACTCGCAAACGAGTTACAGAACCTTGGGAACACAGTTGACGTATATTGCTACTATTACGACAACAAACAAGGATATGCTGATCTGTGTAAAAAAGTTCCTATATACTCCGTACAACCTTTGGAAATAAAAAAAGATACGAACAAAAAAAAGACGCTCTTTTCAAAGCTTTGGTATTTTCCTGGTATCTACTTAAAGCTCATCAAGAATCTCTTTGTTGCAGAAAAAAACATACAAGAACTGGCACACCTTATAAAAAAGACAAAAGGTATCTCATATTACGACGCCATAAATGTTCACGACTACACCGCTTACCGAATAGCACGACTCATAAAACATAAAAATATTGTATGGACAATGAATGACATACAACGCCCTCCTCTCACCGGAAAGAGCCGGCTTCACAACACTCTCTTCAACTTTCTTCAAAAAATCGTTGCTACGTACGAGATAAAAAACATAAAAAAAATTGTTGTTTTAGACAAAAGGAATGTTGCGCTAGCAAAATCATATTACAATCGAGACTCAATAATTGTACGAGGTGGTATGGATCTTGATATGTTCAAAAACATCACAATAGAAAAGGTTTTTAAAAAAGACCGCTATCAACTCTTTCTCTCAAGTATCTTTTTCCCCTGGAGAAGATTCGAAGATGTTGTTGATGCGGTCGAGATACTCAAACACAAAGGCTATACAAACTTTAACGTACATATAAACGGCATTACGGACAGGGCTCCCTCTTATTACCTTTCAATAGTTGATCGAATAGCGAAAAAGAATGTAGGAGATTATATACATATAACAACAGGACTAAGCGAGCCTGAGCTCATACAAGCATATGCAAAAACAGATATTTTTATATTCCCAAACCACAATCAAACGTGGGGTCTTGCAGTGTTTGAAGCTATGCTTGCTGGGTGCGCAACCATTGTAAGTAAAACGAGTGGCGCCTCAGAAATACTTACTGATAATGAAAATGCACTCCTCGTAAACCCAAAAAGCCCCCAGGAAATAGCGGAAAAAATAGCCCTACTTCTAGATGATCCGAAAAAATTAGAATCAATTTCAAAAAATGGAATTGAATTCGTCAGAAAAAACCTCTCATGGAAAAGATATGCGCAGGAAATGGCTCAGGTACTTAAACCGTAAAAATGAAAATCTCCATCGTCACCCCGGCATATAATATGGAAAAGTTTATCTCTCACACCATAGAGAGCGTACTACGCCAGCGTGGTGATTTTGATCTAGAGTATATTGTTGTAAACGATGGTTCAACCGACAAAACTGAAGAGATTATCAAAGGATATCAAAACAAGCTCGACTCAAAAGAACTTAAACCGCTCTGCTCTTCACTATCTCTTAAATATCACTACCAGACAAACAAAGGTATGTACGCTGCCATTAACAAGGGATTCTCGATGGCAACAGGAGAAATCTTTGCGTGGCTAGGTGGAGACGACCTTTATTCTCCCGACACATCACTTGACACTGTCGCTACATGGTTTACAAAAAACCCCGCCGGTCTGTGGTTAAAAGGCATTTGCAGTTTTATAGACGAACAAGGAAAAGAAATAAAAAAAGGAGTCCTAAAAACATACAACAGGGACTGGCTACAAAAAGGCATCTACGGAAGAGAAACATACTTTGTTGAACAAGAGAGTACCTTTTGGAGAAAAGAACTATGGGACAAGGTCTCACCGATCCCAGAAAACCTCAGATCAGCTGGGGACTACTGGCTTGGTATACAATTTGCTAAGCATGCACAACTTCATTCTATTCCAGCACATGTAACCTATTTCAGAATTCGCCCTGGACAAATAAGCTCACAAAATACAAAGTATAGAGATGAACAAAAAATAATTATGCCGAAAAGGAGCATGACGGCCTACAAAATGAGAGTCTTGTCTATACTCTACAATAAACTTCACATAACCAACCCTCTTAAATACATACTTTTTAAATGTATGTTTCCTACCAAAAAACCTTTCTAACCAAAATGAAACAGAAACTTAAAACAATTCCCCTCTTGAAATATCTTGTGGTTGTCGCAAGGGTTTTCATAATTAAACCTAATTTTCTAAAACGAACATATGCACTTGCTGTATTTCTCAGTGATTACAGAAAGTACAAAAAACTTGAAAAAAATAATACGTACCTCTTACAAACAACAGACCTTTTTCCCCGAATATACGACAAGACGGCGAACACTGATGTAGATCCTGTGTACTATCTCCAAGGATGTTGGTGTGCGAAGAAAATATTTGAAAACAAACCCACTCGGCACTACGATATAGCCTCTCAAGCTCTTATGGTGGGTATTATCTCTCAATACGTACCAACAACAATGATTGATATACGCCCCCTCTCAGTAACCCTACCTGAACTCTCGTTTATAAAGGGTGACATAACACATCTCCCGTTTAAAGACGGAGAAATAGCATCTGTCTCGTCTATATGCGTTATTGAACACATAGGACTTGGACGCTATGGTGACCCTCTCGATCAGTTTGGTACCGAAAAAGCGGCACATGAACTTACTCGGATTTTAGCTAAAAACGGAAACCTCTATATTTCTGTACCCGTAGATAGTATTAATAAAACATACTTCAATGCACACCGGGCATTCACCAGAGAGTATGTGCTTTCCTTGTTTAAAAACCTACATCTCAAGGAAGAAAAGTACATCTATGGAAAAGAAATACATACATCGTATGATCCACGCAAAGGGTTCGGAACAGGCCTCTATCACTTCGCCAAATAAACCCATGAAACGAATACTAAAACAGGTGACTCCCCCTCTTATTTTTTCTGCCTTCAAAAAAATACTACAAAAACCTGCCACCTATACACCTGTGTGGAATACTTTTTCGTATGCGCCTATGGAAAAAGTCACCATGTACTTTGACCCGAAAGGACCGTGGCAACAAAAACTTCTCTCAGACAAATATGATGCCTATATTTTTGATAGGCTAAAATCTTTAAATCTCTCCGGAAAAACGATATTTGACGTTGGTGCCCATATTGGCTTTCACTCTTTCTATTTTTCTCAACTGGTAGGATCAAAAGGCAAAGTGTACGCTTTCGAGCCTCATCCAAAAAACCTTGAAAGAATACAGCTCTGCATAAATGAAAACAAAAACAAAGTGCCGACACCGATCGTTGTTGGTATTGCTCTTTCGAAAACGGAAGGTGTAATAGACTTCACACTAAATAACGACATCGAGAGCGGTAGAAGTTCAGGAGGTTTCATTGAAAACGCAGACACTATTTGGGAAAAGGCAGTTTTTACGAACAGAGGTTTTACAAAAACAAAAGTAAAAACCCTACCCTTAGATGAACTCAAAAAAATTGGAATCAGCGCAAAACCAGACATCATTAAAATTGACGTAGAAGGAGCAGAGGCTCTTGTGCTTCGTGGGGGACAAAAAACCATACTATCGCACAAACCACTTATATTCCTCGAGGTACACTCAATTAAAGCAATGTTTGAAGTAATGGACTTTTTCAAATCTGTTTCCTACAACACCGAAATTATCCACGAAGAAAAAGACGGTCGTTGTTTTTTAGAAGCAAAACCACAATAAGCACATGAAAAAAGGCATCATACTTAAAAACGGAGGTGGTGAACTTGCAAATCAATTATGGAACTACATAAGCATCTATGCGTATGGCATCGAAAAAAATAGATCTATAAAAAATCCTTCTTTTTTTGAATATCACTCATATTTCAACTTCATAAAAGACGAGAGTGTTCTGACAAAATTCTTTTCTTTTTGGTTCAAAAATTTCTCAGGAAGACGAAGCAGTTTTCGTAGTCAACTATGGCGAAAGGTATATATTCTCTACGTATACACGCTGACTTTGTTCAACAAAAAAAACACCATTTCTTCTGAAAACACAAAAGGAGAAAAAGTATACCTCTCGCCAACACAGGAATCCGTACCCGATGAAAACATCCGGACGCTCTACTTTACGGGGTGGCTCTTTAGAAACCCGCTCGGATTAGAAAAACATAGACAAAATATTGTGAAGGCATTTGCACCGGAAGAATCTATCACAAAAAAAGTAACTTCGATTATACGCGACATAGACAATCGCTACGGAACAATAATCGGTGTACATATCCGCCAAGCAGATTACGCGTTCTTTAAAGATGGCAAATACTTACTGACCCAAGAAAGGGTACGAAAAGTTATTGACGAATATTGTGTGGCAAAAAATATACAAGTAGACAAAACCCTTTTTCTTATTACATCAGATGGACACGTGCAAGAAAATATATTTAAAGGACTCAACATTCATATCTCCAAAGAAAAAGCGGTGATTGATCTTTTCCTTCTCTCAAGTTGTGATGAAATTCTAGGTTCAGATTCGAGTTTTGGCGCCTTTGCCTCATGGTACGGCAACATACCCCACATCATCATGACAAAAGAAAACATGGACTGGGAATACTACAAAGACAAAACTACCTTCTTCCAAAATAAATATTCGACACTCGCCCATTACTAAAAACACACACATAGGCATTTTTAGGGCTTTTTGAAGCAAAAGGTAGAATCCTGTGCAGTGGAGTAACAAAAGCCCCCCTAATGGCCATTATAAGCCTCAGAAGAGCCGTGGAAAGAGCCTAGGTGTGCTTTAACACCAATAAAAACACCCGTACATACGGGTGTTTTTATTTTACTTACGAGATTTTTTCTTTTTCAAAACCTTTTTTATTTTTTGTGGTTTTGATTTTTTCTGCTTTTGTACCTGCTCATTAATCCATTCATATGTTTTTGCCATCCCCTCTTTAAGAGGCCGACTTGGAGCCCAGTTCAACTTTTCTTTGATAAGTCGATTGTCAGAGTTACGTCCACGCACTCCGAGTGGACCAGGCACATGATTGAGGCGAACTTTTTTTCCAGCAATAGAACTTACCATATGAACGAGATCGTTTATCGATATCATTTCATCTGAACCAATATTTACCGGACCTGTAAAATCAGATCTCATGAGGCGCTCAACACCCTCGAGACATTCATCGATATACAAAAAAGATCGAGTTTGTTCTCCATCACCCCACACTTCAACCACACCCCCATCTTTTGCCTCAGCAACCTTGCGACATGTCGCAGCAGGTGCTTTTTCCTTTCCACCATTCCATGTGCCCTCTGGACCAAAAACATTATGAAAACGCGCAATGCGCACATTCATACAATGATTTCGAGCATATGCCATAAAAAGTCTTTCGCTAAATATTTTTTCCCAACCATATTCACTATCAGGAGCTGCGGGGTACGCTGACTCTTCACTACAATCTGGATTATTAGGATCAACCTGATTACGCTCAGGATAAATACACGCGGATGAGGAGTAAAAAAGAGTACCCACACCAACCTTTCGTGCTTGTTCAGCAATATTGAGGTTGATTGTCGCCGAATTGTGCATAATATCGGCATCGTGATTTCCTGTAAAAATATAACCCGCTCCTCCCATATCTGCCGCAAGCTGATACACACGATCGAAAGAACGATTGAGAACCTTTGCGCACACTTTAACATCCCTCAAATCACCTACGACAAATTCATTGGCCTTTGAAACACCGTACTCGGGTTTTTTTAGATCAACACCACGCACCCAATATCCATCTTTTCTGAGTTTGGTCACAAGATGATTTCCAATAAATCCACCGGCGCCACACACAAGAGCTCTTTTCATGTGATTTAACAGTTTAACTGAATATATAACCTAAATAATGGAAAAATTATAGTCTTTTTAGCCTCAAAAGACAATGATAGACAGTTTTATTTCTTCCTTCCTACAATATACAAATGGGTCGCCACAGCGTCTGAACCAGGTAGATACATAAAGAGGTAATCGAGATATTTGAGAGGACCCAAAACCAACATAAAAACATGAGCAAGAAATGGAGCTATTTTTCGTGAACCAAAAGAAAAAATAACACCCAGCCAGTATGCCAGAAACATGAGGAGTGTTGACCACGGACCTGAACGAACTCCCGCCTCTACAATTTCAAGATCAGAAAACATATGTTTGAGTCCTGAAATAGTCCATCTATTAAAATCGTCAGGTGATGCATGGTACGGATGCATAAAAGGAGCACTCACATACACATAACCACCCGGCTTCACAATTCTCACCATCTCCCGAGCAACAAGGTGTGCATCGGGCACATGCTCAAACAAAGACTCAGACACTGCAGCGTCTACTGAATTATCCTTAAAAGGCAACCGTGTCGCATCAGATACAATATCGACTTCAGGGAAAGGAAAAATATCGACATTTATAAATTCATCCCCCAGTCGTTCTGGTCCGGAACCCACATCTACAACCGTTGAACCCTGTGGAACCTTTTTGAGAATTATACGTGGGCCGTTCACCAACATAAGTACCGGACAAAAAACATGCCAAATAGAATAGTAAATCTTTGGAAACTGTTTCAAAAAAGACTTCAGCCAATTAACTCCAGACTCATGCTGATCGCTATTGCGCTCATATACCACTCTTTCAATCAAAATAGGGCGACGCGAATCATCAATAATAAAAGTCTCATGAAGAGAACACACGAGTCCATTATCGCTCACCTTAAAGTCCCCCTTACAAAAAGGACAACAGACAAGATGAAGGTGATTGTCTACCTCGCGAGCACGAGGTTTTTTCAAATTAAGAAGCCTATCTGCGATAAGTAATTGTATCGCCTTGAAACCATCTCTATAGCGAATCTTTTTACCCTCTTTTACGTCCCGCGGTGTGTGCGAAATAGGAACCTCTATAATGCTGTGACCCTCACGTAATAATGCAGTCGTAAAAAGTAATTCGGACTCAAATTGACCAGGGGTAAACAGTTTTTTTGAAGACTGAGGAAAAAGCTTGTAACATGTCCATACATCAGTCAGGCGTGCTCCGTATAAAAAGTTAATGAGTTGCGTTATGAACCACACACCCAGACGCTGAGCATAAAAACCTTTTCTCTTTTCGTGATGTAAATTGCGTGAACCGTATACAACCTGAGATCCCGTACTTAGAGCCTCGACAAAAAGAGGAATTTCCTTGGGATGATACTCCAGGTCAGCGTCCTGAATTAAAATATAATCACCCGTTGCTTCCTCGAGGCCTCGAGTCACCGCTGTGCCCTTGCCACCATTTTTCTCTTGATGGATTGTAATAATACGAGAAGCGTACTTCTTCAGTATGTCTTTGGTTCCGTCTGTAGACGCATCATCGACAACAATGACCTCTTTTGACCATCCAGGAATGGAGACGGCAAAAACACGAGAAAGAAGTTCTTCTATTGTTTTTTCTTCATTAAAACACGGTATAACTATTGAAATCTTTTTCATAGAAACTCTTAGTGATAAAAAGGTGTGGTTTGAGGAATATAATCAATCTGAAGACCCCTCTTAACCGCTACGAAATTTGTAAGAGTAAAGCGCTCTTGATCGGGGAAATACTCGACCTTCTCAAGAGAACGGGATTTCAAACGATACATATCATACCCATATTGCTCAAAAAATCTCAAGAAGTCACGTAGAAAAAATCGAGACTCCAAAGTTGCTCCAGAAAATTCATACTGTACCATGTCGACTATACCTTGTTTGAAAATATTTTCTGCGCCTTTCAAAACAAAAAACTCATAACCCTCAACATCCACCTTCAAGAAATCTACATGGCGAATGTTGTGATCCTTTACATACTCATCGAGAGTAGTCACCTGAACCATAAGTGCTTTTTCTTTTTTATCTTGTTCGTGAATATCAAACAAAGAATTAAAAACCGTCTTTGAATGACGAAATAGTTGCATCTGGGCCTTTTTCTCGCCCACTGCACAATTATTTAAAACGGCTCTTTTTTTAAAGTCCTTCGTATTCGTTTGTAATTGATCAAACGCTCTCACGTCTGGTTCAAAAGCATGAACAACCACATCAGGATTACTCGAGAGAATTTTTCTAGAGTAATCCCCTATATTCGCACCGACATCAAAAACCACCTTCAGTTTTCCCTGTAATTTCTCGAGAAGCCAGTATTCACCGTTTGTCTCGCGGTCAAAAGCATTATCCCCATAACAAAAATCGATGTATTTACTACAAAACAAAAAAAGCAGTCGAGAGTATCGTGGTTTATTGCGATTAATAAAAATCTTTACGAGGTTTTTTTTAAAAAAATTCATGTAAGTTTTTGTGGTTTTTGCAGTTTGAGTAGTATAGTACGAAATACTGAAATCAGTCCATAAAGAGCAAAACTTCCAATAAACACCTCCACAGGGACTCTAAACCGAGCGTTTACTCCAAAACCGTTGATGGCAGTAGTCACAGCAAAATACAAAACCATACAAAGCGCAGTGATGACATACGGTCTTACTTCTTCTTTCCTTAACAAAAGCCATGCGCCAACACAAAAGAATAGAGCACACACATACCAAAACAATCTCATGAGAATAATAAAGAAAGCGGGGCCGTATACATAATGAGAAATGGCAGAAAAAAGCTCACCCGGATGCGCAAGAAGAGTAATGACCGGCTTTGCCACCACATTCTCTAAACGAATATCCATATTACCCAAGATCGTAAGAACCCCATCATGTGTAAAAAAGGTAACGAGTGTAATAAGGGCTGATTGTATCAAGGCACTCTTGTGTTCGCGTATGATTTCAAGGGCCTTATCTGTGTACTCTTGGGCATTCTCTAACGTAATCGTGTTCGGATCAAAACCATCTTTATACACGAAAGAATTCAACTCCGTAGCAAAATCTGTTTTGTTATCAATAGCGAGCAGTGTGGGCACAATATATACATACGCATTGAAAGCAGGTTGCGCACTCATACCCCACACGCCAAATTCCTGCTTATTACGATACAGCCATGGCATAACAACGAGCGAGGCAAAAAGTGCAAACAATAGAACATGAAGACAAACTATTTTTGATAGCCTTTTTCGCTCAATAAACAAAAGCCCTAGTGGAACGAGAAAGATAAAGTACTGAACCGTAGGTTTAATTAAAATCGAAAGTCCCAAAAAAACAGAAGCCCAAATAATGGCACGAAGTGTTTTGTGCCGTATATAACGGAAGAGAAACAAAACAAAACAAAGAAAGAAAAAAGTAAAAGATGTTTCCGTATAAAGTAAAAAAGAGAGCAAAATAGTATAAGGGCTCATGGCCATGAAATAGCCCACGTAACGCGAAATTTTCTCTGTTACGAAATAACGCGAAATGAGTACGCCTAGTATCGGTATACTACTCGCCATAAGCAATTCACATACAAAAACCAACAGGTATCCGCCAACTGAGGCAAGTCCTGCAATAATGTAAGGCCACAGAGGAGGCCTCAAGGGATTTGGTCTAAAAGGAGGTTCTGCATCAAAACTGAAACCATTACCCAAAAGAATATTTTGGCTCAACTCATAGTACCCATCATCGCCCTTAATAGTAGGTATAAGTTGGTGGTCATTTACAGTAAAATTTACAGAAAAAAGCACTACCCTAAGCAGTAAGGCAAAAAGAAAAAGAATGATAAAAAAACGGTATTTTTGAAAAAAATTTTTCATTTATTTTAATCGCATAAAACGAACAATTCTTTCAGCACGATTATTCCATGTGTGTTTTTGGGCCACTAGAAAAGCTTTTTCTACCAAGCGCGACCTATCTCCGTCTACACAAGACTTAATTGCACCCGCAAGTGAAACCGCGTTATCTGGCTCAAAAAACACAGCACTGTCCTCGCCAACAATCTCTCTGATTGAGGGTATGTCAGAGGCAACAATAGGCTTCTTTGATGCCATGTACTCAAACAGCTTCATTGGCGATGTGTAGTATAGTGATATTTTTTCTTTCCCAGTATTAGGCAAAACGAGAACATCTGCCGCTTTTTGCCATAGAGGTATCTGTGCATGAGGCTTGTGTCCCACAACCTGTACATTCTTCACATCTCCATACTTCTTTAAAAAAGAATTGACATCATGAGGTGTTCCTCCAACAAAAATGACCTCACAATTATCAGGTAACAATCGAGCCGCCTCCGCGAGAGTATCGACACCTTTCCATCCATACAGATGACCAGTGTAGACAATTATTTTTTTGTCCAGAGACAAACCAAGATCTTTTCGGGCTTGAGCGGTAGAAATAGATACGTCGAAATCTCTAACATCTACAGCGTTTGGTTCATACAGAAATAAATCTTTCCTCAAACGAGGAAAAAGCTCATGCACGCGCTTGAGTTTCCACTTATTATGAACAAGTACCCATCTCATCAAACCGAGGGCGTGACCGAAAAAGAAAAGCTTACTCTCGGGAAAATCATGCATTTCATAAAAACAATTGGGTACTATTTTTGAAACAAAAAAAAGAGGAACAATTTCGTTAGAATAAACAATATCCCCTTCCGTATAATTTTTCTTTAAAAAATAAAAAACACCCCACGAAAAAGAAAACATGCTCACCACAAAAGCTATATATTTCAAAAGAAACGTGTCAAAAATGTCTATCACGGGAACATAAACGATTTTGAAAGATTGAGATATTCCATAAAATGCAAAAGCGTCTTCCGTAGGAATGTTTTTTCTTTTTGGAACCAAAACGGTTACTTCAAAACCCTGTCTTGAAAAAGCCTCAGCGTTTTTCGCGGTAAACAAAGAAGCTGCTTTTTCACTAGGAAATCGGCCATGAAATATAAGGAATAGCTTCTTCATGAAAAAAGTATTATGTCTCATTATACCAGATTTGGTGGTATACTAAAACACAAAAAACATATGCTGATTTCATACATAAACACAAAGAATATATACCCCCACGACAGACACCTTATCGACGGACTTAGAGAAAATGGCCACACCGTTCTCGATATAAACGAAAACACTCCAGGACTAAAAAAATACTCTCATCTTATTAAGATTGTTCTTGAACACAAGAAAAAAAGCGATATCCTCATTATAGGCTTTACCTCACCAATTTTTGCCATCATTGCAAGCTTTTTTTCTCGAAAAATTGTATACAATGCGGTATCTTCACAATATGAGGCAAATGTCATATCACGTGATGTCAAAAAATATTCCCTAGCAGCACTCAAGTGGTGGGTTCTCGACATTGTGTCATTCCATCTTCCTGCAAAAATATTACTCGAAAGCCCCTCTCAAATTGAATTCATACACAAGTCTTTTTTCGTGAAAAAAGAAAAACTTATTAAATCATGGACAGGAGTCAATGAGAAAGAATTTTTCTTTGAGCCTCAGTACACAAAAGAAAAAACGTTCACAGTACTCTTCAGGGGTAGATTTCTCGCGGAATCAGGAATTGACACAGTTATTAAAACAGCAAAAATTCTCGAGGAAAAAGGAATCAATTTTAGAATTATAGGTGCAGGTCATCTCTATAGAGAAGTTAATGCTCTTATGAAAAACCTTGCACCGAAAAATATAGAAATGATTAACGAAACACTCCCTATCGAAACACTTCGAGAAAAAATGCTTCAATGTCACATTAGCCTCGGACAAATGGCTGATCACCCTCGCCTCTTAAGAACTCTCCCTTGCAAACTCTATGAAACACTTGCGCTCGGCTTACCCTATCTCACTGGACGAAACAGAGCTGTACTCGAACTCCTCACGGAAAATGTAACCTGTGCGTGCGCTAACCCAGGAGACCCATATGATTTAGCAGATAAAATACTTTATCTAAAAAACAACCCGGAAACACTGGAAAAAATAGCCTCTCAGGGATTCGCTTTGTATAAAAACACACTCACATCAAAAAAACTTGCTCAGTCAGTAACTGAACAACTCTCAATCAAATAATATGAAAATATGCGTACTCAGCACAATAGACTGTAGGGGTGGTGCTGCAAAAGTAGCATGGGAACTCAGGGAAAACCTCAAAAAAGAAGGTCATCAGGTGGCCACGTTTGTACGTTATAAATATTCAGACGAAGCAGATGTTTTTGTGATACCACGAAAACGCTACCAGGATTGGCTTGTAAAAATTTTTGCAAATGACCTAATCTTTGCACGCTCAAAATATATTCTTAAAACAAAAGAATTCCTCGAGGCAGATATCATTCACTGTCACAACCTTCACAGCAACTTCTTTGATCTTGCTCTACTCAAACACATGTCAAAACTCAAACCAGTAATATGGACAATGCATGATCTATGGGCAATTACAGGCTATGCAAGCGATAGCATTACACGGAAAAATCCAAATAAAAAAAGGTTTCTATTGTATCTGTGGGACAATACTAAAAACTTATTAGAGAAAAAATCGAAGATATACAGAAACAGCAAACTTACCATTATCGCTGTATCTGATTGGATGAAAAATGAGGTACAGAACAGTGTGCTTAGTATGCAAAAAATTATCCGTATTTATAACGGAATAGACACATCTGTGTTTACAAAAAAAGATAAAATAAAAACGAGACAAAAACTAGGATTACCGTTAGACAAAAAAATAGTAGCCTTTGGAACGAAAGGTTGGCATACCGTAGAAAAAATCATCGAAACAACACCAAAAGACTCCAACCTGTACTTTCTGTCTATAGGAAACTCAAATGTAAAAACCTTGTATCCCCACTACAAATCAACCGAACACTTAACTGACAAAAACAGCGTAGCGGAATATCTAGGCGCAGCAGATGTCCTTTTGTACCCAACACAAGGCGACTCTTTTGGTCTCACTGCTGCCGAAGCGATAGCGTGTGGCACACCTGTTGTAGCATATGCAATCGATGCGCTCCCAGAGATTATTAATCATACAAAAAACGGCTATCTTGCGGTACCTGATTCACAAGAAGACTTAAAACGTGGTATGGAATACTTTGTAAACCTACCCCAAGATCAATACGCTTTTCTAAGTTCTGAAATGTCTAACGATATCGCGAACCGCTTTTCAAACAAAAAAATGTATGAAGAGTATAAAAAACTCTACAACGAAATACTCTCAAAGAAAGAAAACCCTACTTCTTTAAAATAAACGAGTAACCAAGAGGATACCGCTCACCAACACGAGGCCTTAACTTTAAAAAGAGAGCATCCATAGCATAATAGAAAGGAAACAAGAAAACACGTACCAATCGAGGAAACGAGAGAACAATAGTATTAAAATTTACGGAAAAAGGACCCCTGCCTACAGTGACGATTTGTACCTGAGAAAAGCCTGCCGACTTAAAAATCCTTTCGAGAGCCTCCTTTGTATATCTAAAATAGTCATGCGGATCAGGATGGTACTGTATAAGAAAAGGCACAAATCCAACAAGCGTTCCACCCTTCTTCAAAATACGATGAACTTCTGCAACTAAAAAAGCATGGTTATAGACGTGTTCCAAAACATTTGCCAACACCACACTATCAGCATATCCGTCAGCGTAAGGCAGTTTATCTTTTTCAAAGTCCACCTTGGAAAGTAGTCCGTCTACGATTTCAACGGACGTGACAGACTCCTGTTTAAGATAGTCAAAATAATCAGGCTTACGGGCACCGCCAACATCAACAACTTTTCCTGAAACAGAAAATTGTTTAAAACTTTGATTCATGAGTATCCTCAAAAGTGATTGACCTTGGTATACCTTACGCAGTGTAAAAAACATGGTGGTGTTAAAAAATTAATGAATGACCTGCACAAGTCTATCTCTAAGCTTGTCCAAACTATGCTGCTTGAGCACAACATTTCGCAAAATCGCTCCTTGGGCAACCTGAGAAGGTTTGTCCATGAGGATAATCCTCTCAAGTTTAGAAGCGAGCTCAGCAACATCACCTTCGGTGAAAATAAAACCATCGTCAATGAGTCCGCGTAAATTTTCATTAGAAGCAAGAACAAGACTCTCACACGCCATGGCTTCAAAAATAGTCTTATCGTACATTCCCGATGAAGATAAGTTTACGAACACTTCATGAGCGTTGTACACCCCGGGAGTTTGATCGTTTGGGATGCCGGGCAAAAAAGTGACCTTATCGGAAACACCCTCCTTGTGCGCCATGTATCTCAAGGAATCTGCATATTCTCGATCTTTTGGTAGAGGATCTCCAATAATAGTCGCATAAAAAGGCACTTTTTTTGTAGCAAGGATACCGAGCGCTCGTATTAAAACATCAGGTTTCTTAACCGGAGCAATACGAGCTAGAAATAAAATTGAGTGAGGTTTTCTGTCTTTTCTATACGGCGCAAAAATAGATGTATCTACACCAACAGGCATAAGTATGGTTTTTTTAAATTTTGCCGTATATGAGTATTTTGATGTACAAAAAATATTCTTACAGAAAAGCGAAACAATATTAGTAAACTCACTACCAGAGTGATGATTTCTCCACATGTATATTGGCTTCCGTAATAGTTTCCACAAAAAACCACCCAGAAGGACATACTCCTCGTTCATGTGAACAAATACAGCGTCATACTTTAAAAAAAAAAAAAAAATATACGTATAGAAATTTTTTAAATAC
>ERZ724505.892-NODE-892-length-17599-cov-4.985009_pt1 | contig 17599 bp, 14 predicted proteins | sample MGYA00376038_ERZ724505 | MGnify/ENA primary metagenome ERZ724505 (study PRJEB28724, sample SAMN07190884) | wastewater metagenome | isolation source: effluent of sewage treatment plant in Hong Hong | place: Hong Kong | collected 2016-03-17 ... | reverse complement strand
AGTTACCTCCGCTTATGCTGGCGCCGATCCATCCGCCGATGGTACCAAATACGGCAATGCTGGCAAAAATCATAAGCTTCATAGCTTGATTATATCAAGTTTAGGAAATTGCCCAGTTATTTGCACCCAACGCTCGAATTTTGCCCCCGATTTCGAGCATGGTCAAGGCTTGGTTAAATTGTGAGACTCCAAGCCTGCTGCGTTCCAGCAAGACCTCGCCTTCGGTGACTCCTAACAGCATCAGATCCAGCAAAGTTTGCTCATTTTTATTGCGCCCGCGAACCTGCTTTACTATGGTTTGATGACGCACCAGCCCTAAATTATGCAACACATCGTCAACCGATGTCGCGACAAGTGCGCCGGATTTAAGCAAATTGTTTGATCCTGTGTGGCTTTGATCATAAATGCGGCCAGGCACGCACATTACAGTTATGCCCTGCTCGAGAGCAAAGCGCGACGTGTGTAGGCTGCCACTTTTTTGGCTAGCGTCAGTAATAAGCACCACCTGTCCTAAGCCGGCCATTATACGGTTTCGTGCGATAAAATTTTGCTTTTGAGGAAATTCGCCCAAACTATATTCACTTATAAGAGCGCCGCTGTTGTCTAGTATATTTTTCGCTAAAGGTCTGTTAGCTACTGGTACGATGTTGTCGAGAGGGCTTGGCAATACAGCAATACATATCCCGCCTGCCTCGATTGCAGATTGGTGCGCAATCACGTCTACCCCGCTGGCCAGACCGCTTATTATGACTACGCCCTGCTCTGCGAGCTGGCTGGCAAACTCACGGGTGGCCCTTTCGCCGTAAATCGAAACCTTGCGACTGCCAACAATTGTTACCCTTGGCCTGGCCAACAGGTCCGTTAGGGGTGAACCCGTATGGTACAGCTGCTTGGGAGCGGATTTAAGTTCGCGGAGGATTGCAGGATAGTCAGACGATGTAAGCGTTAGCTTATTGATATTCATGTAAAAATATTTTATAACTTGACATAAAGCCATGTATTTGCTAAAATAGCAACTTATGATTCCCCGTATGGGGAATTCTGCACCTTTTACCCCATACTAACACCTCTACAGCAGCATTAGATAACGATTTAATCATTATTTAATAAACAGATTGTAGAGTGTTCGTTAGAGTGTTTTAGAGTGAGCCATTATAAGTTGTTACCCTCCACTTATCTTTAGCACGTCAGGCCTAGCCTGACACGCTCTAAAACATACTAATCCCTTTAACTAGATTCCTTGGGTTGTTTCGACGATCTCGGTGGTCCCCAATTCAAAGTGAGCCTAAATGGTAGCCTTTCGAGGCTGACACGTGTCATATTAATTTAGACAATCGATGTTTCGCTGGGGTGGGTTGAAGGGTTCGGGGAGGACTTCGTGTCATCCCCTTAAACAGGCCAACGAGCGGTGCCCACCCCCTCTCGTTGGCCTTTTTGATAAACTGTTATTTATGAAAATATCTGCACAAGGTTTTGAATTATCGACATTTGACCGCCGTGCCCTCGAGCTTTTCCAAGATGAGGCTTCTTTTGGCTTGGCGGAAACTATTGACCTATTGAAAATAGCTTATAGGGTAGTCAAAGATATGTCAGCTCGGGGTGTATCGCCTGAGGATCCGTATATGCAAAGAGCCTATAGTATTGGCAAATGTGCTGCCAGCATTATGGACTCACAAACACCAAACTAGACTAGGAAATTCCTAGTATCGTGCGGTAGCTCGTCGCCATATATATATTCACTAAGAATGGCGTTAACTTCTTTGCAGAGATTTGATAACTGCTCTTGCTCGCTGGCAGAAAATTTTTGTAATACAAAGTCTTCACTGGCAATTTGCTCGGGCGACTTTGGGCCAATTCCTATTCGAATTCTGCTGTAGTCTTCGCCTATTTTCTCAGATACGGATTTGATGCCATTGTGCCCAGCGCTACTACCACCTTTGCGCAAGCGAATCTGGCCAAAATCGATATCCAACTCATCGTGTAATACGACAAGATTGTCGGGGTGTATCTTATAAAAATCAGCTACAGCCTGGACAGCTTCGCCACTTAAATTCATAAATGTCGTTGGCTTAACTGCAATAATGCGTTTGTCGCCAATACGACCACCGCTCATTAAGCATTTAAGATCCTTTTTATTGATCCATTCTTCCATTTCGTCGGTTTTTGAGATAAACTCGTCAATCGCTAGAAATCCTACGTTATGTCTAGTTAATTCATATTCTTTGCCTGGGTTGCCCAGGCCAACAATCAAGATGTTCTTGTTTTGACCGAAAGTAAAATAGTTAACCGGATTGCTTGATTGCGGGCGATTTTGAAATAATGCCATTATACTTTTTCCTTTGTTGGGCTAACTCCGTGCTTATGGGTGGCATGTTTTTCTATAAACCAGAGCTGGATTTGTGTACCTTCGTACCCGTAAACTTTACGTAATCTTGTCTCTAAGTAGCGACGATAGCTCCAGTGTAAAAACTTAGTATGGCTGCCAAAAATCTTAAAGGCTGGAATCGGGTTGTCTGATTCTTGAACCATATAATTTAGTTTAGGAGTCCTATTTTTTAAACCGGCTGGTGGGTGGTCGTCGACAGCTTGGCGAAGCCATTTGTTAAGTTCTGGCGTTGCAATGCGTTTAGAGCGTTGCTGATCAATTTCCATTGCTAGATCAAATATCTTGGTGATATTTTGACCGGTTATTGAGCTGGTAAAAATAAGTGGCGCCCAAGGCACGAAATCATAATTTGCAGCGATCTGAGGCGCTAACTCATCTCTTGTGAATGCATCTTTGCCCTCGACTGAATCCCATTTACTTACTACTAAAATCAGGCCCTTTCCAGCGTCTTTGACCATGCCGGCTATCTTTTGATCGAGCTGTACATTTAATTCATTAACATCCATTAGAAGCAAACAGATGTCAGATTGTTCGATGGCGCTTACCGCACGAATTACGCTGAAGCGTTCGATACCGACCTTAATTTTGCCACTCCGGCGGATACCGGCTGTATCGAGCAGTTCGACCTCTCTGCCCTGATATCGAACTACTGTCCGATTTACGTCACGAGTCGTACCGGCCTTATCAGCCACAATTGCCTGTTGTTTCTTAGCTAGCGTATTAAACAGATATGATTTGCCAACATTCGGTCTCCCAACTACAGCAATCCGGAGGCGATCGTCATCTTCGATTTCACTGGCCTCGGGGATTATTTCGGCTACCTTATCAAGTAGCTGTTCAATGCCCTTACCTTGCGTAGTACTTGTTTTGATTATCGGTTTGATACCAAGTCGGTCGAATGCGCTTAGATCTGCCCCTTTAGCTTTGTCTAATTTGTTGATTATCAAAAAAACTGGCTTTTTGCTCTTGAGTGCCATTTTAGCGACGCGCCGGTCTTCTTCTGTGATCGGCACGTCAGCTTCAACCATAACCCAGATGACATCAGCGCTATCGGCAGCCTGTGTAATCTGCTCTTGGATGGTAAATTCGAATTCATCAGCTGGATCTTTGATGCCGGCTGTGTCGATAAGCCAAAAATTTTGCCCATTGTGCTCTGCCTTAGCCATTATGCTGTCGCGGGTTGTGCCTGCCTCTCGGGCGACAATCGCTTCTCGGCGATCAAGGATGGCATTAAACAAACTGGACTTACCGACATTCGCCCGGCCAACTATCGCTACGATCGGTAATTTTTTGCTCATTATTTTAATTATAACAGAGATGAGAGGATTGACAAAAATACTACAAAATATTATAGATGGTGATCAATTTTGTACAAATATTTTGCCGAGTTTAAGATCGCCCAGACTATAGTTTCCGAACTGGGTGCGGTGGAGTTTGGTGACGTTGTAGCCCAGTGCCTCGAAAGTACGTCTAATCTGTCGGTTGCGACCTTCGCTCATAGTAACCTGCCACTCCTGATCATTGTCTAGTTTTTGTAAGCCCAACTTGCTGTTCCCGTCTGTGAGTTCGATGCCGTGATCAGATATCATCTGTTGATGCAGAGGACTTAGGGGTTTGTCGAGCGTTACTCGATAGACTTTGGTCTTAGAATAGCGCGGGTGCATGAGCTGATTGGCGAATTCGCCGTCATTTGTAAGTAGAATGAGCCCAGATGAATCTTTGTCGAGCCGGCCAACTGGCTTAAGCTTATGGTATTTTTCGGGTAACAAGTCATAAATGGTTTGACTGCCCTGACCATCTCTAGAGCAGACATATCCAAACGGCTTATTGAGCATAATTGTGGTAGTCTCAGATTCAATCTTGATGATTTTGCCGTCTAAAGCGACAGTATCGGACTCAATTACTTCGTCACCTAGGCTGACAGAATCAGAATTAACCACTACTCTGCCCTCTTGGATGGCTTTGTCGGCAGCGCGACGACTTAGACCAGTGCCTTGCGCCACGTATTTATTGATACGCATAAATTGATACTAGAGTGCGATGTTACTTGGGTCAACCTGATCGGTCGGGTTTACAGTAGTTGTAGGTGGTGCCGCTTGAGTTTCTGGGCCCTTTTGATTATCAACAATTACAGGTATAACTGGTGCTGCTGGCTGAGCCTGGGCTTCTTTGGCCTCTTCGATAGCTAGAAGCGCGTTAATGTCCTTTTTTGGCTCACCGGTAATCGGCTCAATGACGCGTTCACCGCCAACTTTCTTTTGCTGGGGTTGATTTTCTGGTGAGTCTTTATCGTCTGTGGCAGCTTCGGCTGTCTCGCCGGCTGCTTTTGTGCTGGCTTCGAGGGTGTCGGCTGCATCAGAGACGAGCTTTTCGTCGGCTACTTCTATTGATGTGGGCGTTTCGGTTGATGCGGGGTTGGATGTGGTGTTATCAGTAGACACTGGACCTGCAGACGTGGCCATTGCTGAAGGTTCGGCTGGAGGTGGTGAAGACATTGTGTCAGTAGTGGACGGAGCGGCAGTAACTGGGTCCGTGGTGGTACTGGTCGGCGCGGTGGTGGAGCTGCTGGCGCCAGCAACGAAGTCTTCAATTTGGGCTTCTACGGTCGCTTCTTCATTAGCGGATGATTCTGCAGCTGGACTTGTATTGGGTTCTGTTGGAGCTTCTGGTGTAGCGGCCGGGGGTTCAGCCATAGGGGGCTCTACGGCAGGCTGCGCGGATGCGGACTCGGCTGGCAGTGGTTCTGTCGCCAGTGGCGCCTCGCTCGGTGCAGCGGCTGTGGTGGCTGCCGGCGCATCTGGAGCAGTTGGCGTTTCAGGAGGTGTCGTGGCAGCGACGTCGGCGACTGGTTCTGGGCTCGCGCCAGCATTGTCGCCAAGCAACTCATGTGCTACTTTTACGATGTCTTCCAAAGTAACCTGTGATTTAACAAGATAGCGGTCTGCGCCGAGTTTATCGGCACGCTGCTGGTCGTCGGCTTGGCCAAGCGCAGTTAACATAATAACTTTTACATCTTGTAATCCGTCAGTATTGCGCAAGATATCAAGCATCTCAAAGCCGCTTATCTTTGGCATCATTACATCAGATATAATAAGATCTGGCTTTTCGGCCTTGGCTACTACTAGTGCTTCTTCGCCGTCATGGGCAGATACGATTGTGTAGCCTTCGGCTTGCAAGCGTGCTTCATATATTTCACGTAGGTTATTGTCGTCTTCTACAAGCAATAGTTTAGTCATGTTTTATCCCTGTTAATATATATGCTTATGTTTAGTTTACCTTATTGTATCATGGCGTAACATCAGAACTAATGGGATTAGTGTCGGGGGCAATTGCCTTGCCGGCTTTTAATTCGGTGGCTCGCTGAGTTGAAAGCCGCGGTAGGTTAATGTAGAAACTGCTGCCCTCGCCGAGCTTACTTTCTACCCAGATACGACCTTCGTATAACTCGATGATCTTTCGACAAATAAACAGCCCTAGTCCGGTTCCACCAATTGTGCGGGTTGCTGAGCTGTCTACTCTGTAAAACTTCTGGAAGAGATGTGGTAAATCATCAGCCGGAATGCCTGGCCCAGTGTCTCTTATATAGCACTGCACGAGTTGGTCGTTGCCAGTTATGCCGATCGAAATTTTACCTTCCTCAGTGTATTTAACTGCGTTATCGAATAGATTGGTTATAACCTCGCGAAGCCGGTCAGGGTCAATATAGGCGTAATAAAGCGGTCGAATGACTCGTTCGCCGCCCCTCTCTTTTGTGGCATTAATAGTATCACCTGAGTTGCCTGATATAAATTCTACAAATAACTTTTTCTTTTCGGCAACTAGCCTTAGATCTCCCGCGAGCTGCTCCAAGAATTCACCTAAGTCAACAACTGTCGGATGGCTTGTTAAACGACCATCTTCCGCTTTTGCGCTCGTCAAAAGATCCTGGAATAGCTTGCCTAGATGCTGGGTTGAGGCATGGGCTTTTTCTAAATAACCCCGAGCTCTTTCGTCAATAGTCGCGACCTTATCATTTAGTGCTAAAGCAAGGTAGCCTTCAATTGCGGCAACCGGCGTACGCATCTCATGGCTGGCGGTACTGATAAAGTCGGCTCGCTGTTGTTCTTCGGCCCGTTTTTTTGAGACATTGCTCAAAACTGCAACTGCCGCAGTAACTAGTTTTTGGGCATCGAGTAGTGGTGAAACGTGCAGGCTGACGGGAATTTGTTTTTTTTCGTTGGTCAAAAGAAATAAGTCATCACTTAGTTGACTAGCTCCGCTCGAAAAAACCGTTTTAAGTGGATTGGCGGTGTCGTCGATTAGCTCGCCTTTTTGATTAACCAGCTGTAAAACGTTTGTTACGTTTATGCCCGTAGCGTCTTCAGCACTCCAGCCGCTAATCTTGGCTGCACCTGGATTCATAAGCTGTATAGTGAGCTGACTATCTATTAAAACAACACCTTCTTCGATATTGTCGATAATTATTTTGAAGCGTGACGAATCATCCTGCAGATTTGCTGGAAGTTGCGTGTGTGGCTTGCCCGCCCCCTTGTCTTTTGAAAAATTTAGCAGACCCATAGTGCTTATCTTTAGTTTAGCAAAATTCCATAGATTCGCTCTGGGTTTTGTTGCTTAGGCTTTGTCGCGTGACAGCGGCAGCTTAATTGTAAATATGCTCCCTTTACCAAGTTGGCTATCAATGCCAACGGTCCCAGAGTGTTTCTCAACGACAAGCTTAGTCGCATAAAGCCCGATACCTGTTCCTTCGTATTTGCTATTTAAAACATCTGTGCCACGGTGGAATTTAGTAAATAGTTTAGGGATTTCATCTGATGATATTCCTATACCGCTGTCTTTAACGCTTATAATTGCCTCTCCCGCCCCTGTAGCCAATCTGAGTTCAATCTCACCGCCTGTTTCGGTAAATTTCAAAGCATTGTCGAGCAGGTTCCATAGCGCACTTCTAAAATGTGGGGCACTAATTGCGACTTCATATTCACCAGTCTCGATGTCGCTGATGAATTTAATGGATTTTTGCTCAGCCAGTGGCTTAAACTCATCAGATATTTCCTGCACAAAGTTTCCAAGCGGTGTCGCCACTAAATCGGGCAGATCTCGGCCCGCTTCAATACTTGAGATGGTTAAGATGTCTTCGGCAAATACACCCAGTTGCTTTGAACGGCCGGCAATAACGCTGATTACTTCGCGTAGCTCTTCAACGGTCTTTAGCTCCTCTGACTGCTCTAGATAGCCGTTTATTACGCTGAGAGGCGTGCGGAGGTTATGAGAGGCGATAATCATAAACTCCGACTTTAAGCGGTCGGTTTCTTTTAGCTTTGTGATATCATCTTTTAACGACTGAGCCATTTCGTTTACTGAATTGGCCAAATCAGATATCTCATCATCACGGTCAAGTTCGATTTTTTGGTCGAGCTGCCCCGCGCTAACTGCCATTGCTTGCCGACTAACTTGACGGATTGGCTTAATAAATAGCTTGTTTATTAGGATGTAGGCTAGGCTAACGCTAATCACTAATGCCATCAACACAAAGAAAACAATTGAGAGTAAGAATTGTCTAATACTCGCCTGGACTTCGGCGCTAGTAACTTCAAAAACCATGCTATAACGGTGAGTTCCAAAGTCCTCAAAAAAAGGCGAAACAACTTGCTTAATGTTGTGGCTTCCATCATATATGTAAATTGGCTCAAAGCTTGACGCTTGAGATTCTGGAATACTTTTAATATCTGTCGGATTTTGAGAAAACTCTACTTCGCCGTTTGTATTTACGATTAGTACGTTGGTTATATTGTGGTCTAAATCGGTAAAGCGTTTGATGTTATCACTGATTCGAATGCGTCCGGAGTCCTTGTAGGTTAGAAATGTCTTGCCAATTGGCTCTGTAGCAAGAGCTGAAAAAGATTTAGAGTCGTTTAATAGGTTGGATCGCAGAGTTCCGCTGTTTAAGCGTACAACCAAAAAAGTAATCAGAGAGAAAATGATTACTAGCAGGCTGACTAGCAGAACGATAAACTTTGCTCGCAGGCCAAATCGCTTCACGCAGACTAATCTTTCTAATTTTTATTGTAGACGTGCCAGAAATAGGTTGTATTGTAGGTATCTCGGCTAATCATCAGGTTGGGATTATATGTAGTATTGAAAGTTAGGCTATAGATGGGTACTTCTCCAACATCATCAATAACTAGTTTAGAGGCGCTTTGCAAATCGGTTAGGCGCTTAGCTGGGTCGATAGTCTTGCTTGCTTGATCCAGTAATGCGTCTAATGGCGCGCTGGTATAGTTAATATTTTGGAAAAGAGATGACAAAACATCGCTGCTATCAAGTAGATCTGTTGTGTAACTCAGGAAATAGCTGTCCGTGCCGGTGGTGAATGCTTTTTCTACAAGATCATCAAAGTTAGTGTATGGATCCTGTTTGACAGTTACGTTTATTTGTTTAAGCTGCTTGCTAATACTGTCGACTTGGTCTTGTGCTGTATCTTTACTGTAGCTAATTGTAAAACTCGCCCCATTTGGGTAGCCGGCCTCCGTCAGAAGTTTCTTAGCGGTGTCAAGATTTGGTTTTGCCAACACAATAGAGCTGTCATAGCCCGGCACATCTTTGGTAACAGCCTGCTCTGCCGGCTCAGCTTTTAGATTTGAATCAGTAATTATCTGCTTTTTATCAAGAGCCGCAGCAATGGCTTGCCTAAATTTTAGGTTTTGTAATGGGGAACCCTTTTTGTTGACATTAATCCCTAGACTGGTGACTCCGATGCCAGTATCGCTGACAGTCGTTAGCTTGGTTTTACTGGAGACTAACTCAATGTTTTTTTCGGTGTCTATACTTGTTGTGTAATCGACTTTACCTTTAACGACATCTCCTGCAAGATCGTCTTCGCTGCTGTAAAGAGCCCACTTTACTTCTTTAGTGAGCGGCTTGCCACCGTGATATTGGTCAAATGCCACCAAGTCAAGAGCATTGGCGGATGGTGTTGTTCCGGTTTTGACGGTATATGGACCGGTGCCGCCGGCGGCGTCCCCCTCTTTAGCTGTGGGGTCAACGATCATCAGGTATGCAAGCTTATGAAGCAGCAATGGGTCTGGCGCGGTAGTAACAATCTTTATTTTGTTGTCAGCAAGTGCAGTGATTTCTTTTGCATCAAATGTAAAGACACCTCCAAAAGCGGAGTCTTGATATTTCTCCAAGCTTGCCTTCACATCAGCAGCCGTCATTGTTTTGCCATCATGGAATTTAACGCCTGATTTTAGGTTAAAAATCCAGGTACTATCGTCTGGATTTTTCCAGCTGGTTGCGAGCGATGGCACAACTTTTGATACATTCTGAAACTGCACCAGCCCCTCATACACCTGATTGTTAACTTGATAGCTAGTTGCGCTTGTGTCATCGGCACTCGGATAAAAACTATTTAGTGAACCGTCTATTACGCCTACATTTATAATTGCCACAGACTTCTTGACTTGCTGGGTTTTAACTGCAGTGACTTGTTTTTGGGTAGACACTTTCCAGCCAGCATAGCCGAGCCCAGCGATCAACACTAAAAGGATTAGCCCAATGATATATTTGCCCTTTTTTGAACTGCCACCGTCGCCTAATGTGGCCTTGGGAAGCGGTTGTGATGAACTGTCGATCGGTGTCTCAGATTCAGTTGCTTTTTGGTCGGTTGGCTCAGTCGTTTCAGCTATCGGATTTGTAGAGTCGCTTGGCGGGTTTGACGCTGAGGGTTGAGTCGGCGGATCTTCTTGTGTTGGTAATGCGGGTGCAGAGACTAGAGCGGGACTTTTTATTTCTTGGTCATTATCTTCATTCATTAGGAGTAGTACCTTTTAAAGTTGTTATGCTTAGGATCTCATCCCCATACCACATCTGTCAATGATCTTATGATAAGATGATGTATACCCTACGAAGAATGGCCTCATCGTCTAACGGCTAGGACGCCAGGTTCTCATCCTGGCAATCGGGGTTCGATTCCCCGTGAGGTCACCATTTTTGAATAAGATCACTTCCTTACAACTGTTTGACATATTTTCTTAATGAGAACATAATTCCTTTAAGACAAACGAGGGTTACGAGTAATATTAAAATTTAGCATCTGAAACCAAAAACTATGCCCAAAAGCATGCATTTGAGAATTGCCGGAAAAAATCTGTTTTCAAAGATCAATTTTGCTGTTTTTGGTGTAGTCTTTGCCGCGTTAGGTGCCTACTTTATCATTAACAGCCTCGCAGCAACCCCAACAACGGCTAACCTTTGGATAGACAATACCGGTACCGGCACACATAATTGCCAGCGGGTTGATTCCCCTGAGACCTATTCTTCAGCACAGTCAAACAATCGAGCCTGTACATCGATTCAGCAAGCCGCAGCTGCCTGTAATGGGGCAAAAGCGGACACGATTGGCATGGTGTACAGTGCCAACTACGGTTCGCAAAGCTCTAACACCGCAATTAACTCCCCGGGGTGTACGGTGATTGCAGAAGCTTCCACAACGGCGAGTAGTTTAAGTCTTTCGGGATCTCGTTTGGAAGTCCAAAACCTTGTTGCTACCGGGAACTCGTCTTTGAGTGGCTCCAATAACACCTGGCGGAATGTTGAACTGTCCGGAACTGGTGCTTGGATGACTTTTAGTGGGACTGATAACAAATGGATGGGCGGTTCTCTGCACGGTGGCCACGCTCAGTATGGTAGCGGTTTTGACGAACCTATTGATCTTTTTGGTGCTACAAACGCGGTAATCGATGGAGTAGAATTTTATGGCATCACACGGACGCCAGACCCAGATGTAGATAAAAATCCTCACCTTGAAATAATTCGAATTGATCGCGGATCAATGAACACGACCATAAAGAATTCATATTTTCACGATAATGATGAAAATACTGGCACGATATTTATGACTGCTTTGGCCGGCTACCCAGTTTCTTCGGGACTAACTCTCCTCAATAACAGATTTGCTGATAATCCGACGGGCTCGACTAATTTAGCCGTTAATGATTTGATGCCCTGCAATACCATTCTCATCGCTTACAATACTTTTCTTGGTGGTACAAATGGGGTAGCATGCAGCTCGTCATCAAATGTTCGGTGGATTGGAAACTTAGGTGCACATGCGATGTTTAATTGCGTAGGAAGTTTCAGCTATAACGTTTGGGAAGATCAGGCCGGTACCCCTTGCGGAGCGACTGACACACTTGTTGTAGGTACAAGATACAAGCACGAATTGCTTGGACTGGGTGGGCCGGATGGCTTTCATCTACTTGCGGGATCGCCAGCAATTAATAAAGCCGAGACCCCTAGTGCGACAAGCATTTGTGCGCCAACTGGGGGTGCTGGGCCAACGTCTGTCACAGCAGATGCTTACGGCGGATCTCGACCATATCCAACAGGTGGTAGATGCGATGCTGGGGCACATGAATACGGTTCGACTCCTGCGGGCGGTGGGGGTGATACTGTCTCTCCTACCGTATCGTTGACCGCACCGAGTGCTGGGACAGTCAGTGGAAGCTTAACTGTTTCAGCCAATGCGTCTGATAACGTTGGTGTAGTAGGAGTTCAATTCAAGCTTGATGGCGTTAATATCGGTTCAGAAGACACAACCTCGCCTTATAGTATTAGTTGGGATTCAACGGGCGCCTCAAATGGATCACACAACTTGACAGCAGTAGCCCGCGACATTGCAGGAAATTCTACTACTTCAGTTGCGGTTATAGTGAATGTCAGCAACACTGGCGGTAGCGGAGCGTCATTGTATATATCTCCCACAGGTTCTGATACAAATGCCTGCTCCCAATCTGCTCCCTGTAAAACAATAAATGGGGCCTATGCCAAAGCCAGTGCTGGCACGACCATAATTATAACTGCTGGTACATATACAACATCAACCGATTCAATCGCCTACCGCTCTGCTTTAACTACCGGTAGCCCAGTCGTTGTTAAGCCTGAGTCTGGCGCCACAGTAACCTTTAATGACATAAACATGCAGGCTGGCAATATAACATTTCAAGGACCAAATTTTAATGCACGGTCGTTTGACATTGGTAATTACAGCGGCACGAGAATTACAAATGTCACACTTGATGGTCTCAATATCGACGCCAAAGACACACTTAATCTCACCGGAATGAATATCGGAAATGTCACAGGATTGGTATTGAAGAACAGCCGAGTAGGTAATACTATGGCCGGTTCTGGGTCATCAGATACCGCGAAATCAGTTGAATTTTGTGGCGCGAGTTCAACTTGCTACGCTGCAGATGTAACGTTCGACCATAATACATTTTATGATGCCGATGCTCCTACCGGCAGTCTGGCGCATCTCGAATGTATATTTGCGACAGGAGTACAGAGTTTTACGGTAAAAAATAATCGTTTTCAAGACTGTACTTATTTTGATATTTTCATCACTGTTATCCTTGCGAACAATCAAGCGCAACCCAAAGATTACATAATCGAAGATAACCTGCTTGGCAGGACGGTTAGCGTTGGTGGCACCGAAGGCGGTTACGCGATAAATATCCACGCCGATGTTGTCCCTAATAACATCCAATATCTTCGTAATACAATCGAAGGAGCGCTCTCCACAGGCGCCAACCCGAACGGCACTATTCAGGCTGGCAAATGGCAAATAATAGGTAATATCATCAGCGAAGGTGTCTGGTTGTCGGATTCTGGTGCGCAACAATGTCGGCCAGGTATCACTTTTGACTATAATGTTATGCCGAACTCGAACTGCGACGCCAATACAGGCACTACCACTCATACAACTGGAGCTACCACTTCAGCCATAAAAGCCGGCTGGGTTGCGCAAAAAGGTCCATATGCTGGTGATGACGATTTCCATCTTAAATCGACGTCGCCAGCTATCAATAAAGGCCGTCCGGCAGACGCTGGCACATTCGATTTTGATGGCCTAGTCCGTGGCTCGCCGCCAGATGCGGGCGCATATGAACTAGCCAGCGGCACTACAGTCAAACCGGGTGACACTAATAATGATGGGTTAGTAAATATAGTAGATCTATCTACCCTGCTAAGCCATTGGAATACTAATTTTGCTGCGGCTGATTTCAACGCTGACTCCACGGTTAATATATTTGATCTATCTATACTTTTGAGCAATTACGGTAAGTAGCTAGCATATTATTCTTAAGCCGCCTTGGGATGGCCACTCAGTGGCCATTGGTTGGCCAACCTGTAAGTAGATATTAGGCTTGGCCGAGGAGGAGTTCGAAGTATTTTGTGCCTCCAAACGGGATTTTTTGTTTGACCAGTTTGGTGCCCATTAGGGCGTTAGCGTGGTAAATTTTGAAGCTGCCGTAGCGCTCGTTGATCTCGTCGACGGCGGTGGTCAGCCAATCTTCTTTATTAACCTGCTCTATTAGGCTGAGCTGACTGCGGGCTGACGGTGTTAATTGATAGCACGTGATGCCCATAGTCTGAACGACTAAGTGCTTAGGCCGCTGGTTAAATAGGTAGAGCGCTTTGGCATAGATGTCATTATCGGTGTAAAACGTACTTTTAAACATTTTGCGCTGCGACCAGCCGTCGCCGGCTTGATAGCGGATCCAGACTTGTATGCCACGGGCGTCCATGCCCTGATATCGTAATTTCTTGCCTGTGGTTTCGCAGAGGTACTGGAAGCAAGGCAGTAGATAGCTGTCATCATTTGAGGGCGTACCCAACACCCACTGCCGGCCTACCATGCCGAGTTTGGTGGTGACGCTGTCAACTTCATAACCCCTTAGTCTCTGGTACCAGTCTTCGCCAATGACGCTATGAAACACAAAACGTCTCAGATAGTCGCTCTCAGCGTCAAGAAACTGCAGGGGTGTAAAAATGCCAGCCGCATTGAGACGTGCCTGATAATGTGATGCTATCCCCGTGAGATCTGTTAGTTTAAGCTGGCTGAAAACAGTTTTGAGATTGCTATGGTCAATGACGTCTAGCCCGTCGGGCTTGTGGAGGCCGGCGGCAGTTTTAGCCAAGAAACGATTAGGCGCGATACCAACATTTATTTTCATCCAGGAGCCCACACGGTCCCTCAGCTGCTGTTTTATCTCGTATCCAATATCTACCAAAGATTTCTTGTGAACGCTTCCTAGCGTGCCGTGAAAGTCGATAATGCCTTCATCAATGCTCTTCATGCGCACATGCGGGCTGTAGGTTTTCATAATGCTGATAAGTTGCTGGTAGATGTAGTGATACTTCGGCGGATCGGTTTCTAGCATGGTGAAGTCAGGAATCAACTGCAGGGCCTCGTCGAGACGCATGCCTGTCTTTACGCCCTGAGACTTGGCTTCGTAAGAACAAGCGATGACACAGCAGTACTTGGATAAGCGATTTGTCACGCCAACCGGCCGGCCTCGCAGGCTGGGGTGGGCTTGCTGCTCGGCTGTGGCGAAGGCACTGTTGAGATCGAGAAACATGATCTGAGGCTCTTCCCTGTTTATGCCGAGATGAAGCTGATTCATGAGTTATCGATTTGCGATATCAGCGTCCAGGTCAGACCCTCGGCATCAAACTCCAAACGGTAGTCGTTTAGACCATCGCTTACATCAAAGACATGTATCATGCGCCGACCAGCCGTTGTGGGATGACGTAGGCCTAGCTCGGTAAAATTTATTTCTTTGCCCTTGTATTTCATTTTACTGGGCAAGCAAAGCTCGGTAGGACGACCTTTATCGCGAAAGACCGTCACTACACTAACTCGCTGATTTATTTTAATTGTCGGATCCATTTTGCTATCCAGCTAAGACGTATTCGCGGCCGCCGTAGACGATGCGTCGTGGGTAGCTTTCGAAGCGTAGTTTTGGTGAATTTTTGCTGAATTCGACTGCTGTGATTTGGATTTCTTTAGTATCAAAAGTTGCGATTGCCATGATAGTTCTCCTGGTTCAAAAATAATAAAAAGATGAAACTGACAGAGGTCAGTAAACGGATTTAAGGGGTTGAGAGCTTCTAGCTAAGGGCTTCGATACCGTCCGAAACGAGCCTAACACTTAGAAACTGATATTTAACGAAAGAAAGTAGGGACCGAGGTGTACCTTCTTGTGAATAAGTCTGCGAGGTAAATGACCAGCAAGTCCTCACATGGCTGACATTTATTGTACTACCGCCCGTCAAACTTGCAAGTGATTTTGCTTACTATTTAGGGCGCGTAAGTTACTTTAGGAGCTGCGTTAACGGCTGTGAGCCAAGTTTGTCCAGGGTTAAGGAATATAGGTTTGCCTGCTGCGTCAGTGAACGTAATCTGAGCTTTCTCGTTGGTTTTTGCCCAGGTGCCGATCGATACGTTGCCGTCTTGAAAGACGTAGGCTTGGCCGCTACCGATGGTTTGATATTCCGAATGGTGGCCGTCGCTGGCAATAGCAAACGGTACGACCATAGCGACTACTACCGTCGGACTAATCTGCTTGTTGCCATTGGCGTCCATGTGAGGTGCCCCGCCCTCGCTACGATTGTAAGAATTAGTCGCGGCGACGTAGTCGTAATGCGCGTTATAGAGAGCGCCTGAGAGATTTAAATCAATTGTTTTCGCGGTAGGTACTTTAGCCGGCTGAGCCTTTTTACTGCGGGCAAAACCGGTGTATGTGCTGGTCGTGTAGCCTTTGGCGGCTTCGAGCGCGTTTAGGTTACTTATACCTGTATAAACATTGTGTGGCGCAGCACGACTGGTGATGCGATGATACGAGCCTCCATTAGCGAACTGGTCTAAGTCTCTTACGCCCAATGCCTTGATGTCTGCCAAGGCTTGAGGACTGCCGCCGACATGAGCGTAACCGGCATCAAAACCCAAAGCCCATTTAACATAGTAAGGCCGAGCGCTGCGTATAGGGCCAATGTCGCCCGGTTGGGTGTCTTGATAAAGCGCCAAAAAGCGTGTAATTCCACCCTCGGCAATTGCCTCAAAAACGACACTGGCGTCAGATAAGCCAGACTGCGGTCGGGCGTCAAGACTGTTTTCAATCATTACCCCAGTTACGGGCCGCTGGTTGACCTCCGGCGCTACCTGCAGGCCGCTCAAATTAGACGCTACGGTGGTTGGCTTAGGGGGTGCCTTTTTTGCAGATTTTTTTACAGTTACAGCTGAGGCGGCTGGTTTTTTATCGAAATGAGTTAGAGCGAAGCCGGCAATAGCACCACATACTACAATGACAAGCGCGCTGATTATCCATTCGCGTCGTTGAAATGGCCAATGCAAGTTGAACTTTGGGCTTTTTGGCTCTTTAGGGTCGGTATCAAGCTTGGTGTCAACTAATGCGGCTGGTCCGACCACGTCATCAATCGCCGCTACTTCCTCGGGCGTTTTGAATGTTTTGTCTGGTGTTTGTGTTTTTGCAGAACGCTCATCTAAGGCGGGCTGCAAAGACTTTGCTGGCCGATTGGCCGGCTTAAAGTCGCCGTCCATAAGCTTATTATAACAACGAGTCTATCTGTTGGTCAAGACGCTTAAGGCTACGCTCCTTGCCGATAATAGATAAGCTTTCGGCTAAACCGGGGCTGGCTGGCGCTTGCGTCGTGGCGATTCTTATCAGACTAAAAAGTATGGCTGGCTTCTGATTTGTCTGCTCCAGCAGCACGTTTAGCTTTTGTGTTAAATCGTCTACGGTAAAGTTGCTCTTTAACAGAGCTGTTTTGGCCATCTCGAGCAGCTGGCGGAGCTCGTTTTTATCAATTTTTTTAAGCTGTTTGTGGTTTTCAATTAATGTCGAATTGACAGGTAAATCCACAAAGAAAAATTCGGTCAGTTCGGGTAATTCCGCGAAAAACTTTAAGCGCTCCTGTACGACCCCGAGTACTTGCTTTTTATAGGCTGGGTCATATGATTTGGCTGACTCCGGCCAGAAGCCCTCGGCGAGTCCATAAAGCACATCCAAAGGTAGCTCACGTATATAGTGGCCATTTATCCAGATTAAACGCCGCTCGTCGAATTGCGCCCCGGCTTTCTGGACGCGGGATAAACTAAACTTTTTGATTAATTCTTCTCTTGAAAATATTTCTTGCTCTGTGCCGTCATTCCACCCCAAGCTGGCAATGAAATTAATCAGCGCTTCTGGCAGGAAGCCTTCTCGTATGTAGTCCAAGACGTCTTTAGCCCCATCGCGTTTGCTGAGTTTTTTATTGCCACTTTCACCGAGGATATGAGGCACAGTGGCCATAATTGGCGGTGAAATCTCAAGCGCCTCGTACAAATTCAAATAGTTTGGCACGCTTGATAAA
>ERZ724505.891-NODE-891-length-17605-cov-5.725014_pt1 | contig 17605 bp, 16 predicted proteins | sample MGYA00376038_ERZ724505 | MGnify/ENA primary metagenome ERZ724505 (study PRJEB28724, sample SAMN07190884) | wastewater metagenome | isolation source: effluent of sewage treatment plant in Hong Hong | place: Hong Kong | collected 2016-03-17 ... | reverse complement strand
GGCGTGCGTCGTTTTGTCCGTTTCGAAACTACCGGCAAGCTGGCTAACTATCTGCACGGTTCGAAAATCGGCGTGCTGGTTGACCTGACCGGCGGCGACGAGCAGACAGGTAAAGACGTGGCAATGCACATTGCTGCGAGCAAGCCGGTATGTGTATCGAAAGATGAAGTTTCGCAGGATCTGCTGGCCAAAGAGCGCGAAATCTACACCGCTCAGGCTGCGGAATCGGGCAAGCCGGCCAACATCGTCGAGAAAATGGTCGAAGGCCGCATCCAGAAATATCTGGCTGAAATCACGCTGCTGGGCCAGCCGTTCGTGAAAAACCCGGATGTTACCGTAGAAAAAATGCTGGCTGACGCCGGTGCCAAGGTGGCACGCTTCCAGATGTTCGTCGTAGGCGAAGGCATCGAGAAGAAAGTTGTTGATTTCGCAGCAGAAGTTGCTGCAGCTGCCAAGGTGTAAATATGGATAAAACCCCCGTCTTCAAACGTATTCTGGTCAAGTTGTCGGGCGAAGCCCTGATGGGCGACGACAACTACGGGATTAACCGCGCGACGATCACCCGTATCGTCAACGAGGTTAAGGATGTCGTTGATCTTGGCGTCCAGGTCGCCGTGGTCATTGGCGGGGGCAATATCTTCCGTGGCGTGGCCCCGGCTGCAGCCGGCATGGATCGCGCCACCGCCGATTACATGGGCATGCTGGCGACAGTGATGAATTCGCTGGCGCTGCAGGATGCCTTCCGCCACATTGGCGTGGAAAGCCGCGTGCAGTCGGCGTTGACGATCGAGCAGGTCGCCGAGCCGTATATTCGTGGCAAGGCAATTCGCCATCTGGAAGAGGGTAAGGTGGTGATTTTCGCCGCCGGCACCGGTAACCCGTTCTTTACCACCGATACTGCTGCGGCGTTGCGCGGTATGGAGATGAATGTCGATATCGTGCTCAAGGCTACCAAGGTCGATGGCGTATATACCGACGATCCGAAGAAAAACCCGGATGCGGTGCGCTACCAGAAACTTACCTTCGATGAAGCGATCAACAAGAATCTGAAAGTGATGGATGCGACTGCGTTTACGCTGTGCCGCGATCAGAACCTGCAGATCAACGTGTTCAGCATTTTCAAGGCCGGCGGCCTGAAGCGTGTTGTGTGGGGAGAAGACGAAGGCACCGTGGTCCACGGTTGAGCGCTACACAAACTGGAGAAAAACATGATTGCTGACGTTAAAAAAAATGCAGAAGCCAAAATGCAGCGTTCCCTCGAAGCGCTGAAAACCGATCTGGGTAAAGTGCGTACCGGTCGTGCCCACACCGGTTTGCTGGACCATGTTACCGTTGATTATTACGGCTCGCCGACTCCGGTGAATCAGGTCGCCAACCTGTCGCTGGCCGATGCGCGCACCATTACCGTGATGCCGTTCGAGAAAAAAATGGCCGGAGCCATCGAAAAGGCGATCCGCGATTCCGATCTGGGCCTGAACCCGGCTACCGTTGGCGACGTGATCCGTGTGCCGATGCCGGCGTTGACCGAAGAGCGCCGCAAGGATCTGACCAAGGTGGTGCGCAGCGAAGCCGAAGGCGCGCGGGTAGCGGTACGCAATATCCGTCGCGACGCCAACGAGCAGTTGAAGAAGGGCATCAAGGACAAGCTGATTTCGGAAGACGAAGAGCGTCGCGCCCAGGATGATATCCAGAAGCTGACCGACAAGTACATTGCCGAAATCGATAAGGCACTGGCTGCCAAAGAAACCGATCTGATGGCCGTATAACAAGCGGATCGACCGTGAGCCGCTTTTCCAGCTCGACAGCGAGCATTCCCGCTGTCACTCATGTTCCCCGGCACATTGCCATCATCATGGATGGCAATGGCCGCTGGGCCAAGCAACGTTTCCTGCCGCGCGTAGCCGGCCACAAGAGCGGTGTCGAAGCCGTGCGCGAGATGGTTACCGCCTGTATCGATCTGGGAGTTGAATACCTGACGCTGTTTGCGTTTTCCAGCGAAAACTGGCGCCGCCCGGCAGAAGAGGTATCGTTCCTGATGCAGCTGTTCCTCAAGGCGATGGAGCGTGAGGTCAGCAAACTGTACAACAACAATATCCGTCTGAAGATTGTTGGCCGGCGCGATCGTTTCGAGCCGCAGATCGTGCAGCTTATCGAGCAGTCCGAAGCCAGGACTGCCGGCAACACCGGCCTGACGCTGACCATTGCTGCCGACTACGGTGGTCGCTGGGATATCCTGCAGGCAGTCAATAAACTGGCGTGCGATCCGCAACGCCCGGCGGGAGATATCGACGAGGCCGATCTGGCTCCGCATCTGGCGATGGCCTACGCACCGGAGCCGGATCTTTTCATTCGCACCGGCGGCGAGCAGCGCATCAGCAACTTCCTGCTGTGGCAGCTTGCCTATACCGAGCTGTATTTCACCGATACGCTGTGGCCGGATTTTGACAAGGCGATGTTGTTGCGGGCACTCGAATCGTTCCAGCAGCGCGAGCGCCGTTTCGGCCGCACCAGCGAGCAACTCTCGAATGCTTAAAACCCGTATCCTGACGGCATTGCTGTTGATGCCGTTGATTTTGTCTGCGCTGTTCCTGCTGCACGGCAAGCCTTGGTCCGCATTTACGCTTGGCATCTGCGTACTGGGCAGTTGGGAGTGGTCGCGTTTCATCGGCTGGCAGGGCGTACGCAGCGTCGCCTACGTTGGTGCCACCATGGCTTTGGGTGGCGGATTGCTGCTGCTGGGGCTGCCCCCGGCTGCGGAATTCGGGCTGGCGATATTTTCGCTGCTGTTCTGGATCTTGGTGGCGCCGGCCTGGTTGCATAACAAATGGAGGCTGGCCGATTCACCGCTGGCTGCCCCTTTGGGGTGGGCAATACTGTTTTCCAGCTGGCATGCAATGGTGGTCTGGCATGAGCGTGAAAATGGTGCCTGGGTACTGCTGGCCTTGCTGGCGGTGGCATGGGCTGCCGATACCGCCGCCTATTTCGCCGGTCGCAGGTTCGGCAGGCGCAAGCTGGCGCCCAGTATCAGCCCCGGCAAGAGCTGGGAGGGTGTGATCGGCGCTTATTGTGGCGTTACCGTTTACGGGGTTGTGATTGCCAATAGCCCGATTGGCAGCCAGTTCGGCGGCTACGCGTTGTTGCCGGCAATCTGGGTGTTGACAGGCTTGAGCGTGGTCGGCGATCTGCTCGAATCGCTATTCAAACGCCAGGCCGGGCTCAAGGACAGCAGCAATCTGCTACCCGGCCACGGCGGTATTCTCGACCGCATCGACAGCCAGCTGGCGGTGTTGCCGGTCAGTGCGGCACTGTTGACGCTGGCTCATCTGTTCTGATTGCCATCATGACTTCTGTGCGCAAGAAACTCACTGTACTCGGCTCGACCGGTTCGATTGGCGTCAGCACGCTGGATGTGGTGGCACGTCACCCGGAGCGCTTCGAAATTGTCGCGCTGACCGGCAGCACGCAGCTGCAGCGTCTGGCAGAACAATGCCGGCAGTTTCAGCCGCGCTACGCCGTGGTGCTGGAAGAATCCGCAGCGCACGATTTGCGCGTCTTGCTGCAGCAGGCGGGCTGTGCAACCGAGGTGCTGGCCGGTGTCGCTGCGCTGGAAATGGTTGCAGCACTGCCGGAAGTCGATGCCGTGATGGCTGCCATCGTCGGTGCAGCCGGTCTGCGCCCGACACTGGCTGCGGCTCGGGCGGGCAAGACCATCCTGCTGGCCAACAAGGAAACCCTGGTGGTGGCCGGCGCGCTGTTCATCCGTGAGGCAAGGCTGTCGGGCGCAACGCTGTTGCCGATCGATAGCGAACACAACGCAATTTTCCAGGCCTTGCCGGCCGGTTATGGCGGCGATCCGGCTGCTGCCGGCATTGCCCGCATCCTGCTGACCGCTTCCGGCGGCCCGTTCCGTACCTTCAGCAGTGCGCAATTGCAGGCCGTGACACCGGAACAGGCATGCGCCCACCCCAATTGGTCGATGGGGCGCAAGATTTCGGTCGATTCGGCCAGCATGATGAACAAGGGGCTGGAAGTCATCGAGGCACACTGGCTGTTCAATATCGTGGCCAGTCAGATCGAGGTAGTGGTACATCCGCAGAGCGTGATCCATTCGCTGGTGTCGTACGTGGATGGCTCGGTACTGGCGCAGCTTGGCAACCCCGACATGCGTACACCGATCGCTCATGCGCTGGCCTACCCGCAACGCATCGATGCCGGTGTAGCGCAGCTCGATCTGGCGGCGATTGCCTGCCTGCAGTTCGAGAAGCCCGATCTGCAGCGCTTTCCCTGCTTGCGCCTGGCATTCGAGACGCTGGCTGCCGGCGGCGACCGTGCTGCGGTGCTGAATGCCGCCAACGAGATTGCCGTCAGCGCGTTTCTCGAACGGCGCATCCGCTTCGATCAGATCGCTGCGCTGGTGGATCTCACCCTGGCGCGCATTCCGCTGTGCCAGCCGGAATCGCTCGAACATGTGCTGGCGATTGACGCGGAAGCACGCGCGGTCGCCGCGCAACAAATTCCACTTCGCGCTTGAGCGCGGCAGGGAAGTCACATATGCTGATGCATTCCCTAGTCTGAATTCCCGCTTGCATGCAATTCGCGCAGACGCTGCTGTCGTTCCTGGTTGTCCTCGGTATTCTGGTTACGTTTCATGAGCTCGGCCATTATTGGGTCGCCCGTCGGTTCGACGTAAAGGTGCTGCGCTTTTCCATCGGCTTTGGCAAACCGCTGTGGCAGACCCGCCGTGGCCCGGATCAAACCGAATGGGTATTGGCGATGGTTCCGCTCGGCGGCTACGTGAAAATGCTGGACGAGCGCGAAGAGCCGGTAGCGGCACACGAACTGCACCGCGCCTTCAACCGGCAGAAAGTCTGGCAGCGCTTCCTGATCGTGCTGGCCGGGCCGGTCAGCAACCTGCTGCTGGCGATTGTCCTGTTCTGGGCGCTGTTCATTTCCGGCGTACAGGACATGCGCGCCGTGCTTGGCGATATTCCATTACATACAGCGGTTGCCGATGCGGGATTTCACGCCGGTGACGAGATCACGCGTGTCAACGGTATCGAAATCGGCAGCTGGCAGGATCTGCGGCTGACCCTGCTGCAGCAGGCACTGGAAGGCAAGGCACTGAATTTCGAGCTGAAGCGGCGCGATTACGGCTCTGCCACGCGCAGTATCGATGCCGAGCGGATACAGGGGCACGATATCGATGCCGATCTGCTGCAACATCTCGGCTTTACCCCTATCGTGCACAAGGCATCGATCGGCTTCATCGATTCTGCCGGCGCAGGTGCCAGGGCAGGTCTGCTGAAAGGCGATCGCATCGTGCAGATCGGCGATGTCGCCGTTGCCGGCTGGGATGACGTGGTACAGCAGGTGCGCAAGCATCCCAATCAGGAACTGCGCCTGCTGGTTCAGCGTGGCCGGCAGCAGTTACAGCTGGCGATCGTGCCGCAGCCGGTGCAGGAAAAAGGCCTGTGGATCGGCAAGATCGGCGTGGCGCCGGAAGTGGACCGGGAGGCGATGCAGGCTTTACTGACGACGATCAGCTACCCGCCGCTGCGGGCGTTGCACAAGGCAATCGCCAAGACCTACGACAATTCGGCGATGAGCCTGCAGATGTTCTGGAAAATGCTAGCGGGCGATATGTCGCTGAAAAACCTGTCCGGCCCGGTTACCATTGCCGACTATGCCGGCCAGGCTGCGCGCATGGGGATCGGACCGTTCGTCGAGTTTCTCGCATGGGTGAGTATCAGTCTGGGGGTGCTGAATTTGCTGCCGATACCCTTATTGGACGGTGGCCATTTGATGTATTATACGGCCGAAATCATTAAAGGCAGTCCGGTATCCGAGCGTACCATGGAGATTGGCCAGCGCATCGGCATGGCGTTACTGCTGTCGTTGATGTTGTTTGCCTTTTATAACGATCTGAATCGCCTGTTCGTGGGCTGACCGCAAGCCAAAATGAAAATCAAAAACCTAGTGCTCGCGACTGCGGCCTGTTTCAGCGCCTCAGCGTTCGCAATCGAACCTTTCACCATCAAAAGTATTCGCGTCGAAGGCGTACAGCGCACCGATGCCGGCACCGTATTCAATTACCTGCCGGTGCATGTTGGCGACCGCTTTGACGACGACAAGGCTACGGCATCGGTCAAGGCCTTGTTTGCAACCGGCTTTTTTCGCGATGTACGGCTGGAAATCGACGCCGACACGCTGATCGTCAATGTATCCGAGCGGCCAACGATCTATCAGATCAACATCAATGGCGCCAAGGATTTCGACAAGGATCAGCTGCGCAAGGCGTTGAAAGACAATGGCCTGGCTGAGTCGCGCGTTTTCGATCGTGCCGTGCTGGATCAGGCAGAGCAGGAAATCAAGAAGCAGTATTACGCGCGCGGCAAATATTCAGTCGAGATCAAGAGCACCGTTACGCCGCTGGAGCGTAACCGCGTCGCGGTGAATTTCGATATTTCCGAAGGCGAGGTTGCCACCATCGAGCAGATCAATCTGGTCGGTAACGAGACGTTCGGCGAATCGGAGTTGCTCGATAACTTCGTACTTACCACCAGCGGCCTGATGTCGTGGTTCAACAAGAACGACCAGTATTCGAAGCAGAAACTGGCAGCCGATCTGGAAACGCTGCGCTCGTTCTACCTGAATCGCGGTTACCTGGAATTCAATATCGAATCGACCCAGGTCGGCATTTCGACGGACCGGAAGAAAATCTTCATTACTGTCAATATCAGCGAAGGCAAGAAATATACCGTTACCGATGTCAAGGTCGGCGGCGAGCTGCTGGTTCCGGAAGAAGAAATCCGCAAACTGATCAAGATCCAGCCGGGCGATATTTTCTCGCGCGAACTGGTGAATGAAAGCTCGACGGCGATCAGCGACCGCCTGGGCAACGATGGCTATGCCTTTGCCAACGTCAACGCGGTGCCGGAAGTCGACAAGGAAAAGCAGACGGTAGCGTTTACCTTCTTTGTCGATCCGGGGCGCAGGGTCTACGTGCGGCGCATCAACGTCAACGGCAATACCCGTACCCGCGATGAGGTGGTTCGGCGCGAGATTCGCCAGATGGAAGGCGGCTGGTATTCGAACACCAAGATTCGCCGCTCCAAGGAGCGCCTCGATCTGCTCGGCTATTTCTCCGATGTCAATGTCGAGACCCCGCCGGTACCGGATGCGCAGGATCAGGTTGACATGAATGTCAGCGTGACCGAAAAGCCGACCGGTAACGTCCAGGCCGGTGTCGGTTATTCGCAGGGCTCGGGGATGACATTCCAGGGTTCGATTTCGCAAGCCAATATTTTCGGCAGCGGCAAGGCACTGTCGTTGGGGCTTAACACTAGCAAAACCTCTTCAACGGCGTCGATTTCGTATACCAACCCGTATTTCACTCCGGAAGGCGTGAGCCGCGGTTTCGATCTGTACTACCGCAAATCCGATCCGTCGCAGCTGCAGCTTGGCCAGTACAACACCGCTTCCAAAGGCGGCGCTTTGCGATTCGGCGTGCCGATGAGCGAGTACGATTATGTCAATCTCAGTGCCGGCTATGAACAGAGCGAGATCACGCTGGAAAACGGCGCTACCGGTCGCTACGTCGATTTCGTCGCTGCCTATGGCAACCGCTACGACCAGCTTCCCGCTTCGATCAGCTGGGTGCGCGACGGGCGCGACAGTTCGTACTACCCGACCCGTGGCGCACTGCGCAAGATCAGCCTGGAGGCGGGGCTGCCGGGCGGCGATCTGCGCTATTACAAGTTGAACCTGCAGCAAATGTGGTTCTACCCGCTGAACAAGACCTTCACTTTCATGCTGAATGGCGAATTCGGCTATGGCGGCGGTTATTCCGGCAAGGACATGCCGTTTCTGCTCAACTACTATGCCGGCGGTCTCGGCTCGGTGCGCGGTTACCGCTATGCGTCGATCGGACCGAAGGAACTGTCGACCGAAGACGCGCTTGGCGGCGATCGCCGCGTGGTTGCCAATGCCGAAATCCTGTTCCCGATGCCGGGCCTGAAAGGCGACAAGTCGGTGCGTCTGTCGCTGTTCGCCGATGCCGGCGGAATCTGGGGTTCCGAACAGTATTATGCCGAAGACGGCAACACCACCCTGAACCGGCGCCAGCAGATGAATTTCGCCGACATGCGCTATTCGGCAGGCTTGTCGCTGGGCTGGATTTCGCCGGTCGGCCCGCTCAAGTTCAGCGTGGCGAAGGCGCTCCGGCCTCAGGAAGGCGACAAGATCGAAAAATTCCAATTCACCATGGGCAGCATGTTCTAAAGCGAAGGAGACGTAACGGTGAACAAGACGTTTATTGCAGCAGCATTGGCTCTGGCCGCATTGACGCAGCCGGCGTGGGCGGAGCTGAAAATCGGTTTCGTCAATACCGACCGGGTATTCCGCGAAGCGGCCCCGGCGCAGCGCGCACTGAAAGCGCTGGAGAAGGAATTCGCGCCGCGCGCGCAGGAGCTGCAGGCCCTGGCGAAACAGATTCGCGATATGCAGACCGATCTGGACAAGAATGGCATGACCATGAAGGATTCGGATCGGCGTAACAAGGAGCGTGAAATCGAAGCCCTGAATCGTGATTTCCAGCGCCGCAACCGCGAGTTCCGCGAAGACCAGAACATGCGTAGCGGCCAGGAAATGGCGTCGATTCAGGAGCGCGCCAACAAGGTGATCCAGCAGATCGCCGATGCCGAAAAATACGACCTGATCCTGCAGGAAGCGGTATTCGTCAGCCCGCGCATCGACATCACCGACAAGGTGCTGAAGTCGTTGTCCGATAAATGATCCGCAATACGGGGCAGGGCATGCAGGCATATCGTTTGTCGCAACTGGTGGCCACGTTCGGCGGAGAGCTGCGCGGCGACGATGTGGAAATCAGCCAGGTGGCGCCGCTGGAATCGGCCGTTGCCGGGCAGATCAGCTTTCTGTCCAACCCCAGGTACCGCAAGCAGCTGGCCGATACCCATGCCGCTGCGGTCATCGTTGCTGCTGACGTTGCCGACCTGACCGCGCTGCCGGCGATCGTGTGCGCCGATCCATACCTGTATTTCGCCAAGGTGTCGGCATTGCTGAACCCGCCGCAGCGCTTTGCTGCGGGAATCGACCCCGGGGCGGCGGTTGCGCCGGATGCCGAAATTGCCGCTTCGGCGGCGATCATGGCCAATGCCAGCGTCGGCAGCGGTGCACGCATCGGTGAGCGTTGCGTGATTTTCCCCGGTGTCGTGATCGGCGATGGCGTTGTCGTCGGCGACGACACGCGCATCTACGCCAATGCCACGGTTTACGCCGCTTGTGTGATCGGACAGCGTTGTACCATCCATTCCGGTGCGGTGATCGGTGCCGATGGCTTCGGCTTGGCGTGGAACAAGGATTCCTGGCTGAAAATCCCGCAGATCGGCCGGGTGGTGATCGGCGATGACGTCGATATCGGTGCCAATACCACCATCGACCGCGGTGCGCTCGACGATACCGTGATCGAAGACGGTGCCAGGCTGGATAACCAGATCCAGGTGGCGCACAACTGCCGCATCGGCAAGCACACCGCGATTGCCGGCTGTGTCGGCATGGCCGGCAGCACGCGTATCGGCGCCTATTGCACCGTGGGCGGTGCAGCCATGTTCGTCGGCCATATCGATATTGCCGACAAGGTGCACATCGCCGGCGGTACGCTGGTGAGCAAATCGATCAACAAGCCCGGCGCCTACGCCGGCAACTACCCGTTCTCGACGCGCGACGACTGGCTGCAGAACGCGGTGCATATCCGCAATCTGGACAAGCTGGCAGAGCGCATCAAGCAGCTGGAAAAGAAACTGGCCGGGCTGGAAGGAAACAAACATGATTAGCATGGACATCAAGCAGATTCTGGAAGCATTGCCGCACCGCTATCCGTTCCTGCTGGTGGATCGCGTGGTGGAATGCGAAGTCGGCAAGCACATTCATGCCTACAAGCAGGTCACCATCAACGAACCGTTTTTCAATGGCCATTTCCCCGGGCATCCGGTAATGCCGGGCGTGCTGATCATTGAGGCGCTGGCGCAGGCAGCCGGCCTGCTGGCCTACCAGACGCGCGGCAAGCCGGAAGAACATGTGATCTGCTATTTCGCCGGCATCGACAACGCGCGCTTCAAATACCCGGTTACCGCTGGCGATCGCCTGGAACTGAAAGTGGATCTGCTGCGCCATGCGCGTGGTGTGTGGAAATTCGCCGCACGTGCAATGGTTGGCGAGCAGCTGGCGGCCGAGGCGGAAATCATGGTGGCGGAGCGGGGGAACAAATGAGCAGCCTGATCCATCCGAGCGCAGTCATCCATCCTGGCGCGCGCATCGCTGCCGATGTCAGCATCGGCGCCTATGCGGTGATCGGTGAGCATGTGACCATCGGCGCCGGCAGCCAGATCGGCCCGCACGTGGTGATCGAGGGCGTGACCAGCATCGGCGCACAGAACCGCATTTTCCAGTTTGCCTCGATCGGCGCCGCGCCGCAGGACAAGAAATACGCCGGCGAGCCGACCCGGCTGGAGATTGGCGACCGTAACACCATCCGCGAATTCTGCACGCTCAATACCGGCACGGTGCAGGATGGTGGCGTGACCCACCTCGGCAACGACAACTGGATCATGGCCTATGTACACGTCGCGCATGACTGCATGATCGGCAACAACACCATTCTCGCCAACAACGCGACGCTGGCTGGTCATGTGCATCTGGGCGACTGGGTGTTCCTGGGCGGTTTCACCACCATCCACCAGTTCTGCAAGGTCGGCGCGCATGCGATGACCGCCTTCACTGCCGCGGTATCGCAGGATGTGCCGCCGTACGTGACCGCCGCCGGCAATCGTGCCAAACCGGCGGGGATCAACAGCGAAGGCTTGCGCCGGCGCGGCTTCAGCAGCGATGCGATCGCCGCGATCAAGCGCGCCTACAAGACGCTGTATCGCCAGGGGTTGTCGCTCGACGAGGCGCGCCAGCAGCTGGCCGAGCAGGGACAGCAGTTTGCCGAGGTACAACTGCTGGTCGATTTCATCGCTTCTGCCGATCGCGGCATCATCCGTTAACTTAATTCCAGAATCACTGTGGCAAAGGTTTTCACGGCGACGACGCCGTACAAGATCGCTATTGTCGCCGGAGAGGCCTCCGGCGATCTGCTTGGCAGCATGATGATCGCTGCGCTCAAGGCGCGCTTTCCGGATGCGGAATTTGTCGGCATCGGCGGCCCGAAAATGCAGTCGGCCGGCTGCCGCTCGCTGTTTCCAATGGAAACGCTGGCGGTCAACGGCTATGCCGAAGTATTGCGCAACCTGCGGCCGATCCTGGCGATCCGCAAGGCGCTGAAGCGCATGCTGCTGGCCGACCGGCCGGATATCTTCATCGGCGTCGATGCCCCCGACTTCAATTTCGGCCTCGAAGCGGCGCTGAAAAAAGCCGGCATCACCACTGTGCATTACGTTAGCCCGTCGATCTGGGCCTGGCGCGGCGAACGCATCAAGAAAATCGCCCGTAGCGTATCGCACATGCTGGCACTGTTTCCGATGGAGCCGGCGATCTATCAGCAAGCCGGCATTCCGGTGACCTACGTCGGCCACCCGCTGGCCGATGTGCTGCCCCTGCAGCCAGATCAGGCCGGCATGCGCGAGCAGATGCGTCTGCCGGAGCGGGCAACGGTTTTCGCGCTATTGCCCGGCAGCCGCCAGAACGAGGTGCGCAGTCTGGCGGAGACCTTCATCCAGACCGCGCAGAAGCTGCACGAGCAATTTCCGCAGGCGATTTTCCTGGTGCCGCTGATCAGCCGCCCGACGCGCGATTTCTTCGAACGCGAACTGTATCGCCTTGGTGCCAGTGAATTGCCGCTGCGCATCATGTTCGGCCATGCGCACGATGCGATTGTCGCTGCCGACGCAGTACTGGTCGCGTCCGGCACCGCAACGCTGGAAACGGCGTTGCTGAAGCGACCGATGGTGATTACCTACAAAGTGTCGAAACTGACCTACAGGCTGATGTGGCATCGCAAATACCTGCCATATATCGGCCTGCCGAATGTGCTGGCCGGCGAGTTCATCGTGCCGGAAATCCTGCAGGACGACGCGACGCCGGAAAATCTGAGTCAGGCACTGGCAAACCAGGTTTCGCATCGGCGCGTAACGGAACGGTTGCAGGAGCGCTTTACCGCGATGCATCTGCAACTGCGGCAAAATACCGCCGAGCGTGCCGCCGAGGCAATCGCGCCGTATCTGCTGCGCAAGGTGCGCGCGTGACCGCGCTGCTGGTTTGCGGTGTCGATGAAGCCGGGCGCGGGCCGTTGGTCGGCGCGGTGTACGCGGCGGCGGTGATCCTCGGTCCGGATCATGGCATCGTTGGCTTGGCGGATTCGAAAAAACTCAGCGAAGCGAAGCGTGAAGCGTTGGCGCAGCAAATCCGTGAGCGAGCACTGGCGTGGTCGATAGCGCATGCCACGGCGGCGGAAATCGATTCGATCAACATCCTGCAAGCCACCATGCTGGCGATGCAGCGTGCCGTGCTCGGCCTGGCAACGGTGCCGCACGAGGTGCTGGTGGACGGCAACCGTACACCGAAACTGGCGCTACCGGCACGTGCCATCGTCAAGGGCGATGCGACGGTCGCCGAGATTTCCGCTGCATCGATCCTGGCAAAAACTGCGCGCGATGCTTCGATGCTGGCACTGCATGCCGCTCACCCACAATACGGATTCGACCGCCACAAGGGCTATCCAACCGCCGAGCACCTGCAGGCGTTGCAGCAGCATGGCCCGTTGGCCGAACACCGGCGCAGTTTCGGGCCGGTGAAGAATCTGCATTATTCGCCGCAGCAGTCGCTGTTCTAGCGCCGCATCCACACTCAGCCATCAGGAAAGGCTTTGCCATGACTGCAACCGTTGTCATCAGCGTCTGGAGCGATTTCGTCTGTCCGTTCTGCTATCTGGAAAAACCGGTGCTCGACCAGCTCAAGGCGACGTTCGGCAACGAGGTCGAGATCGACTGGCGCGCATTCGAATTGCGGCCGGAGCCGGTGCCGTTGCTGGACCCGGATGGTGAATATCTGCATACCACTTGGGAGCGCTATGTTTACCCAATGGCAGAGGAGCGTTTCATGACGCTGCGTCTGCCACCGGTACAACCGCGCAGCCGGCTGGCGCTGGAAGCCGAGCGTTACGCACGGAGCGTTGGCCTGGGTGAGGCGCTGCAGTTTGCGCTGTTCCAGGGCTTTTTCGAACAGGGGCTGGATATTGGCGATATCGATATGCTGCTGGAAATCGGTGCCTCGATTGGCCTGAACCAGGACGGATTGCGAGTAGCGCTGGAATCCGGCGAATTTACCGCGGCGGTGCAAGCGGATCAGCAGCTGGCGCAGCAACTTGGCATCAAGGGCGTGCCGGCACTGTTGTTGCGCCGCAGCGATCAGTCGCAGCAGCAGGCCAAGCTGGTCAGCGGCGCACAGCCGTTCCCGCTGCTGGCGCGACTGGTCGAAGAGATACTGAGCGAGGTCAACGATTGATATCGATGCGGCGCCGGTTCAGGCTTCCGCTTCCGGCATCTGCGGTTGCAACATGTCTGCCGGCCGTACCCATTGGTCGAATTGCTCTGCCGTGACATAGTGCAGCGCCAGCGCCGCCTGGCGTAACGACGTGCCGTGCCGGTGTGCGTGTTTGGCGATCTCCGCCGCCCGGTCGTAGCCTATGTGCGGTGCCAGCGCCGTTACCAGCATCAGTGAGCTCTCCAGCAATTCGGCAATGCGCTCGCGCCGGGCCTCGATGCCGCTGACGCAATGTTGCTCGAAACTGCGCATGCCGTCGCCCAGCAGGCGGATGCTTTGCAGCAGATTGTGCGCAATCAGCGGTTTGAACACATTCAACTCGAAATTGCCGCTGGCCGCACCAATCGCCAGCGCCACGTCATTGCCCTGTACCTGGCAGCACAACATGGTTAGCGCTTCGCACTGGGTCGGATTGACCTTGCCCGGCATGATCGAGCTGCCCGGTTCGTTTTCCGGAATACCGATCTCGCCCAGCCCGCAGCGTGGGCCGGATGCCAGCCAGCGGATGTCGTTGGCGATTTTCATCAACGCCACCGCCAATGTCTTCAGTGCGCCATGTAGCGCAACCAGCGGTTCGTGTGCCGCCAGTGCCGCAAATTTATTGGTCGCCGAGGTAAACGGCAGTCCGCTGACCCGCGCCAGTTCCGCCGCCACGCGTGCGCCGAATTGCGGATGGCTGTTGAGCCCGGTGCCAACCGCGGTACCGCCGACCGCCAGCGGGTACAGCGCCGGCAGCATCGCCGCAATCGCGTTGTCGGCTTGCTGCAATTGCGCTACATAGCCAGAAAATTCCTGTCCCAGTGTCAAAGGTGTGGCGTCCTGCAGGTGGGTGCGGCCGATCTTGACGATAGCGTCGAATGCCCGCGATTTGGCTGCCAGCGTGTCGCGCAGTTGGTGCAATGCGGGCTGCAGCGATTGCACCGCGGCCTGTGCGGCGGCGTAATGCATCGCGGTGGGAAAGATGTCGTTCGACGACTGGCCGAGATTCACCTCGTCGTTCGGGTGCACCTTGCGCTGCTCGCCGCATTCGCCGCCGAGCAGCTCCGAAGCGCGGTTGGCCAGCACCTCGTTGACGTTCATATTGGTCTGTGTGCCGGAGCCGGTTTGCCATAGCGACAACGGAAATTCATGCGCATGCCGGCCGCGCAGCACTTCGGCCGCCGCCGCACGAATCGCCTTGGCCTTGTCCGACGCTAACAAGCCGAGTTCGCAATTGACCCTGGCGCAGGCGGATTTGATCGTCACCAGCGCCAGCACCAGTTCCATCGGCATGCGTTCGTCGGAAATCGCGAAATGCTGCAGCGAGCGCTGTGTCTGCGCACCCCACAGCCGGTTGGCCGGCACTTCAATCGTGCCGAACGAATCGCGTTCGCTGCGTTTGCCGCCCATGCCGTCCTCCGTGCTGGAGTTGCGCTGCTTTCAGCATAGCGCCGAATGGCTGGCGGCGGCTACTTGCCTTCCAGGGCCGCGCTGCTGGCGCGTTGCAGGCTCAGCGTGAATTCGACGCCATCGGCCAGATTGCTGGCACCGATGGTGCCGCCCATTTTGGCCATATAGGTTTTGGCGACGAACAAGCCCTGACCACGATTGCCATTGGCGGCGGCATCCTGCTGGTCGGACACGCCATATTCGAAAATCCGCTCGATCAGCTCCGCTGCGATATTCGGCCCGACATTGCGGATGCCGATGCGGCAGGCGCTTTCGTCAGCTGTCAGGCTGATGTGGATTGCGCTGCCGGGAGTGCGGTAGCGGTCGGCATTGCGCAGCACGTGGGTGACCACGTCTTCCAGCGAATATTCGTCGGCACGCGCGGCCAGCGGGCCATCCACGCCGCTTAGTTCGACCCGGTCGATGCCGACACACGGCGCATTGGCGGCAACATTCAACAGGAAGGCGTGGATATCCAGCACGCCCACCTGCAGATTGGTCGACTGGAATGCCTCGCTCGGCGACGCCTGCCCATACAGCACGCGGATTGCCTGCTGCATGCGGCTGATGTAGCGGTGGCTCGGGTCGTCCGGCGTGCCGTGCAGTGCCAGCAGCGATTGCAGCGGCGACATGATCTCGTGGCCGACCGCATGCCACATGTCCTTTTCCTGTTCGGCGCGGATGTGTTCGCGTGCGATGTCGTCTTTTACCCGCAACAGCAGGTCGTACAGGCCGGTGGCCAGCACGCCGAGTTCGTCTGCGCCGCGCAGATCGGCCAGATTGCTGTGGTCCGGGCCGTCGCTGCCTTGCATACTGCGCGAAATCGCGGCGGCACGGCGGGTGAGTACGGTGATGCGGCGGATGATGCCGATCTCGATCAGCAGCCAGGCGAGGCAGATCGCTGCCAGCATCGCACCGACAAACCACGACACACGCGTGGCGACCACGCTCAGCGATTTGTTGACGCTACGGATATCGCCGTGCAGTTGCAGCTGATACACGCCCACCGCGGTGCTGATGCGTTCGCTGGCCTGGATCGGCGCATCGTAGCCGTCCACCGGCAGGCGGCGGATCAACCGGCTGATCAGGCGCGATGAATCTTCCGGCTGTGCTTCGCTGCCGCTCAGCGCAATCAGCGGCCTGCCATCGGCCTTGCCGATCTGCAGCGTCTCACCCGGCAGCAACAGCGGTGCCAGATCCGCCAGCGAGAACGGTGCAGTCGCGTCCTTGCTGTCGCTGTCGAGCAGCACCTGACCATCGCCCGGCGCCAACACCTGCAAATGCACACGCATCTGCTCCAGATCGGCTGGCGGCCACACCGGCAGCGGCTTGCGGAACAAGGCATCGCGCAATACCGCCACCGGCAGGCGGATCGAGAAAAATGCGCGCCGGTCGCATGCACCGGCTGGCTGCTGTGGCTGCGCGCAATCGGGCTGCTGCCATAGCCAGCCGCGGAAGTCCCGCTCCGGCTTGCCCAATGGCGTGCCGTTGTCGCTTTCGGCGAAGCCAGTGAGCCGGCCGCGATTCGGCAACGCGCTGCCATTGGCGACATCGACAAGGGTTTCGTACGGCGCCAGCCAGCGGTACTGCTGGTCGCGCAGCGCCACCTGTACCCGGATGCGGTGTGCCACGGCAAGATCGCCGACGCCGCGCGGGTGCGGCTGCAGCGGGCCGGCGACAAAACTGCCGGCGAGGTAGATGAAACCGCCGGCCCACGGATTGTTGCCGATTGCCACGCACACCGAGCCGTAGTCCTTGTACTGCACTTGGCAACCGGCCATTTCCACTGCCTGCTGCACCTTGGTCTGGTCGTCGAAATCGATTGCCGCGAACGGCAATAGCAGCGGGTGCAGTGGCGTGACGGCCTGCCTGCCGCTGGACGGATTGAGCAGCGCCAGTTGTCCGGCCGGATGGCGCAGCTTGGCGACGATCTGCTCGATGGTCTTGGCAAAACTGGCCCGGTAGGTGCGGTAGCTGCGCTGCTTTTCCTCTTGCAGCACGTAGATGGCGAGCATCAGCGTCGCCAGTGCCAGCAGCAGGAACGCCAGCCGGAACAGCAGCCGCAGCCGGTACGGGGCAAGGCTCGGCAGTCGCATCAGCGTGGGGCTCCGGGCTGCGCTTCGGCCCAGCGGAAGCCGCGCATCGGCACGTTTTCGATGCAGTCGAACTGCGGGTCGAGTTCGCGGAACGCATCGCGGATGGTGCTGATGTGTTTGCGGATATTGTCGCGATTGCGGCCGCTTTTCACCACCTGGAACAGCTCGTCGTACGACACAACCTGGCCGCGCCGCTGGTACAGCGTGTCCAGAATGCGCTGCGCGGTCAGCGGCAGGTTGACGCGCTGGCCGCGCCACAGCGGCGTGTTCTGCCGCAGCGGATCGAGCGACAGCTCGCTGCCGCTGGCTTCCGGCGTTGCCGGCCTGGCCGGCTGGCGGTCACGCGTCGCGCGCAGGATGTCGAGGAAGGTATCGATGAAATCGGCTTCCTCGAACGTGGCTTTCTGCAGGTAATCCCACGCATCCAGCGCCTTCATGATGCTGCGGTAGATGGTTGCCGGCATCGCCGACACCACCAGCACGGGAGTGCCGTGGCTCTTGTTGATCGCATTGATCAGCGCCAC
>ERZ724505.890-NODE-890-length-17613-cov-4.898394_pt1 | contig 17613 bp, 24 predicted proteins | sample MGYA00376038_ERZ724505 | MGnify/ENA primary metagenome ERZ724505 (study PRJEB28724, sample SAMN07190884) | wastewater metagenome | isolation source: effluent of sewage treatment plant in Hong Hong | place: Hong Kong | collected 2016-03-17 ... | reverse complement strand
GCAAGATCAAATACACGAATGCAAAGATCAGCTAACTCTACTGCTACTTGAGAGAATTGCGGCAAATGCTGGTCAGGTTTATTGCTGGCATCTCTAACTCCCTCGGTTGCCTCAGCTAATTCTGTATGCATGAGTGCAATCTTGGATAGGATTGTAGTATTAGTAAGCCACTTTTTTAACTTTATATATGGATCTAAACCTAGATCGGCTACATCTAAAGCTTTAAGCACATTTTCATAATCTGACCACCAGCCTTTATCACAAGAACATAGAAGAGCTTTGATTACAAAATGATCCATGTATACGATAAAGGCTTTCTCTATCTCATCCTGGCGGGCCTGCTGTTGTAACTCTTGCTCCCGCTCAAAAGCCTTATCTACATCACTACGCTTTCCTTCTTCCATTTCATCGCGCTCGGGTTTCTCAAAGAGTTCTCTTGGTGTGTCGTTATTTTGTTCTTTCATATATAATAAAATTTAGTTTCTGTTTGCCTCTATCTTTTTCTTCTCTTCAATTTTAGCCTTTAATTCATCTTTAACACCCTCAAGGCCAAAGTCAACAAAGTATTTTCCAATAATCATTAGGGCAATTTTCTCTCTGCTAGGGATTTCATCAATTGACAAAACACTAGGTCGGCCTGTCACTAGGTTATGGTATGTATTATAGGCTCTTAATACAGTGTCATTAAATTCTTTAATAGTCGCTTCTTTTGCTGCATCCATATATTAACCCTTAAAATAAAGGGGGCCTTAGTAACCTCAGCCCCCTTATATTAGTATCAACCTATAACCCTAGCTTAATTAACAGGGGCAACCGCGCCAAGAATGCTGCGGCTGTTAACCGGCATCCAAGTACAAGGCCCAAGCAATTGCCTGCCTTCAGCATCCTTGGCGGGCACTTCTTTGCCTTGTGTGGTATCCCATTCAGTAACCTTATTCTGTTGTGAAGAGATAAGGGCCTCGAAACGGATCTTACCAAACAGCTCCATAATCTCTTGATCATTAGCCATGTCTACCTCAGTAGGTAGATCCAACTTAATCAAAAGCTCACGGAGTGAGCTAAGTGAGCGGGGATCATCTTCCAAGACTACAAACATAGTAGGCTTAAGTCCCAGCACATCTACCCTGAGACCATTGGCATCAAGCAATTCAGTCTGCCCGCCAACAATCTCGAGTTCAATCGTAGCCATACGATTGCCGCTACTCTTAGACTCACCAATAGTAACCTTAGTTGCCTGCAATACAACACGAAGGTTTGTCACTTTAGGAACGATACCGACCGTAGCAACTTCTTTGAGGTTAATTTTAGCCATAATGTTTTTGTGTTTGTTATTTGTTTTTTGTTTTTGTTTATCCTTCCAGGAATTTACTATCCTTAAAAGAAATTGTTTTGTCTTGCCTTAGTTGGCGTTGTGTATATTTGTAGCATCTTTGGTAGCCTTTTTGCCTTTTTCTGCAAGCTCTAAGATAGCTTGAAATGTGTCTATCATTTTTAATAGGCTATAATTAAACTTGTGGAAAAAGAATATTACTACACCCATATTCAGTAAGGCCAAGAATACTACTATTTTTGTATGGAACTCTGTAGAAAATATACTCATTAGGAGCATTTTAATAAGTTCAGCATCCATAATAACCTAGGCTGCGGGTTTTAGAAGTGACTTATAATTAGCCTCTACCTGTCGAACTGGGCTATCAATAAGGTGCTTAATACTGCATGAGCAGTTGCAGTTACTGTCAGGCTTAATCTGCCACATATAGCGCACTTTATCTTTAATAGGTTTACCCTGTGCGTCGAGTTCATTTTCGGCAGTTTGCCTATACCAATCAGTAAAATGCTGCCCCAGTTGTTCCTTCATAGAACCACTCATTAAGGGATTCATTTTACCTGTGGGAATGCCATCAGCATTCATATCCTTAGACTCGTGGAATGTAACAATAACATTACAGTTAGCATTTTTCAAAGCCTCCAGTATCCATTTAGTTATTTTACCCTTACGTTTCCAAAAGTCGAAGCCATCTACCTCACCTTTCTGTCCATACACAGGGGTAGCATCAAGCCACGCCTCCAACGAATTCATTACCATAGTCATAGAGTCTAGGATAACAGTCTGTTCGGGCGTAAACTTAGCCAACTCGGTGCGAAGAAATGCAAGAAGGATATTAGTGCGGTGGAGGACACCGCCATCTTTAGCGCGAATCTTTAATTGATCGGCTAACTGCATACAGAAATCGTCATTCCAAAAACGAAGGGGATAGATATCCTCTCGATGACGATGTGCGCCTAGCTTGTTGTCAAAATCTAGGAACACGGGATTTGGGAAAGTAGTACAAGCCCAGGTTTTACCTGTAGATTGTGCGCCTTGGATTGCTATCCGTAAAAGACTAGCAGTTGTTGTGTTTAACGGTACTGCTAAGGAAGGTATATACATAGTCGGTTGTCGTGATATTAAACTGCGGGGGTGACACGACCCTTTAGCAGAAATCATGCCACCCCATAGATTAGAACTCTACATCCACTGAATTACCAGTGGTAGCAACATTATCTGGATCAGAGAACTGCACTTCAATTGTAAAGATCTCCCATGCTTTAGCTGCTGTCGGCCGATACTGTGTAAGGATAGCCTTAGTCTTATACCCACAAGAACGCAGGTTATGCATACGAGATTGGATACCATGGATAAGTTCTCCAGTATACCTATCCTTTTTTGGAGCAGGGATATACCCAATGCGAATACCCTTATAATATACAGCAATGGCTTGCTTATCTACTGGGTTATTCCGTTCCCAGATAAGCCCAAGCTCTGTGCCAATTTTGAACTGTTTTACTTTTTGATAATCGGAATAAGATACTCCAGCTAAATAAGTACGTTCTGGTGATAGTAGTGTTTTGCTCATTTGTTGTATTGTGTTGTTTTGATTTTTTATGTATTGTTTATTACTATAAAAGCATGCAGGTTTCATATGTTGTATTTTTGGTTTAAATCTTTCATCAGGATGTTCCCATTCAGGGAATAAACCATCAGGATCTTCAATATCTATCATAATAATTTAATAACTATTTCTATTGTCTCTACTGTCTTTCTGAATACCGCAATGTGTGGATATAGGTGTACCTCATCCATACGTGTGACTCGTTCAGTCCCTTCATAAGGAGAATTCTGCCGTTTACTAAATTCATTTATAAGTGTCCATACCCCTCTAAACCCTAGTATCCTATAGATTAACCAGCGCCACTTTTCTGACATATGAAGATCTTCAATAATGTATACACCACCCGTAGCTACTAATGGCCAGTATAATCTAAACGCATCTACTTGATCAAATGGTCTATGGGAACCATTATCTACTACCATAGCTAACCTGTAATCAAGGTTAAAGGACATTGCATATTGCAACTTTCGCAAAGTACTTACATGCGTAGCATCACCCTCAATTAAGGTGAAGTCATCAATAGGCTCAATAACTTGTAGATCTATACCATAGATATTGCCACCACATCTACGCTTTAGATCTCTAAGGCTTCCACCCTTTCTAATCCCAATCTCCAGAGCTGCACCCCGCACGGGAAATTGATCATAAATTGCGGCAAAGTTACTCCACTTAACTGTCTCTAGTTTGTCATTCATTTTGTTGTTTTATTTAAATACATATAATATACACGCTCATACCTTAGGGCTCTGTCTTTAACCTTTTTAGGCAACAACTCAAAGTTTAAGAAGTGGTCATGTTTATAATACTTCCAGCCCCTATGCCATATAACATAAAGGTCTCTTGGTTGTAGTTTCCGTTTTTCAGGATCTACATTATAATTCCAGTGGTTGAATATTTTTGTCAGGATAGACTGTGCCACTATAGCTGCCGCATTAGGGTGCCGATAATATTCCTTGGCGGCCGGAAATAAATCCTCCGATCTCCACAAGGAAGGAAGAATCTGATAGGCAGATACCTCACCGTACTTACCAATAGCTTTAGGGTTATTCCCACTCTCTATATCGGCAAGTGCCCTTAAGATAGGTGTATCTTGTATAAGTGCAGAACCATCAGAAGAGAACACAGTGAAGAAATAAGCCATAAAGCTAAAGGTAAGTAGGTGATTTAATCTCATGGAGTTAGTATTGGTGATGGGGCAGACCCTTCATCTGGGCCGCCAGGATCTTTAAAGTCAATAGCTAACATCGGGATTGCCCCTTGAGCCTGACCTTGGTTCACTCGATCCGTTAGATATTTAACTTGCTGCAATAAGGCCATACAACATTTAGTTAACTCAACTACTTGGCCCTCTACTTCATGTAGACGATCATGTAAACGCAACTCTTTTACATGTTTCTCTACACGATCGGTATTCTTAACGCAAGACTTAACCTCTTTTTGTAGAGCTTGTATTTGTTCTTTGTCCATCATTATAACTTAGGGTTTAGGTTAACTCCAAGGTAAACCGGCGGGCCTCATCCCTCAACATATCAAGGGTAGCTGTATTCATAATTTCAAAGTATGCAGGAATTTTAGCCTGCTCAACCTCAGAGTTATGCGTATCTACTGTATCAGTATCTGTGCCTATAATTCTAACACTTGTGTACCTACCCCCAAAGCATGAGAATAGGGTATTGTTTTCATTCAGAAAACGCAGATCAGGAATAATAATATAGCGTTTCTGTGCAAGTTCTACCTCAAGATCTTCTCTTTCCATCCAATCTTCAGCTATACTATCATTATAGTTCCAAAGATCAATAAAGTTTTTTGCACACGTTAACCATGCTGTAGTCCAGTAATCTGGATCTTGAGTCTTACGCCAATCTCCCCAGTTTTGTAAAAGCTTTCTAACTGAGGGGTAAGATGCCTTTAACTCTGGTGTAAAGAACTCATCAGGATCAGAGTAAGGGCAATCTCCCTTAAACAATTCAATAACTTCTTGCTTTAGTTTTGTGGCAAAGCCCCATACTTCTACACGATGCCCCTGCTGTTCTAGTTCCTTTTTAAGGAAACTTGCAAAAGCAGACTTACCACTACCCTTTTTACCCGTCAGTCCAATTACCCTGCACAGGTGGAAGTTTTTCAAGGTCTGTATTGTTTGTATTAACTGTGTGTTCATGTATATGTTTATGTTCTTTTTCTGGATCGCATTGTTTGCACCAAAATTGTTTTCCGTTTTCATCTAGTCGTAGGTCACGTGAAAAGAATATATCACCACACCCATCACACCACTCTAGGTTATGTCCGGCGTCTCCCATAATATTATTTCTTTGGGATTATACCGGTGTCCCTATCGCCAGCGTAATAACCGCCAGTCATGGAATATAATAGCATGAACGGCACAGCAATAATGACTATCACAACTATAGGAATGAAGAGTATGATTGCAACTAACACAATAAGTGTTACTGCCATTATATCTTTCCATGTAGCCGTCTTCTTAAAAGGGTGAAGTATTTCACCTTGATAACGAACTACATAACCCTCAGCGGTTTTCTCAAAGCTATGCCATCTAACAGATTCCTCATTGAAGTAGTGATTTACTTCCTCATTAGTCCATACTATTCTATAAGGATCACGAAGAGAACTATCTTTAGATATCTTCATGTGTTGTCAATGGGTTATAGGGTGATTTATTAAAGGAAGCATTAAGCACAGCCATCTCATCATCAAGCCTGCTGGTTAAGCATGCCTGTACGAAGTCACAGCCGGCCGCCCCATACATCTTACAGGTACCGTTAACAAGGCCCTCGTAAGTGTTAACGTTTGGCGTTCGAATAAACTTCTTGCACATACGGAGGATTGTATCAAGCTTAGCATATAATGCATTCTCAAACATCTCCATACGCCGCTCAGGAAAATACATAATAGGCCCGCGCTGGAATACAACATTACCCTTTTTATGGAAGGCTCCCATAATAGTACAACCAAAGGCGGGATGCTGTGAGAAGATTTCAGCTAGCTCTGAGTTAGGGTTAAGCTTAATCATTTGCCTAATGACCCAAGTGTATAACAACATCTGATTACTTATCTCATACTTAGAGAAGAAGTCTGTACTATCATATGCTGATGTAGTCTTATAATCCAGCAAGACAAAAGCTTGACCAATAGAGCCTAAACAATCTACTGTGCCCACAATATTCAAATCAAACTCATCACTCTGGTAATAAGGCAACACTAGCTTTTGTTCTACAAATGGAATATCCTGGGAATTCCTATGAAAGCTAAATCCCTCAAAACTTATGGGGGTGTTGTGTCCATATTGCTTGTGGAATTTCTCTATTGAATACATTAAAAAATATAGATCAATGTATTCTTTCTTTGAACGTGTAATAATATTTTCTTTATCAACCCAACACTTAATAGCTGCCTTTTGTGCAGCGTCATGATCACCATTAGTCTGTGCCAAGACCTGCATGTAAAGATGGAAGCAAGTACCATAATGAATATCATTATACCTACTAATATCTTTACTATAACCATGACACATAGTTAAGCTAAGCCTACGTTCGCAAGTAGACTTGACATTGAGTGCCGAGGAATTAATATAGAAGATAGGTTTATCCATGATTACAAATGATTGAGGCCGCGTGAGCCTGAGATTCAAAGGACTGAACTATAGCTTTAAGCACATTATAATGTTTAAGCTTTGCTGAGATTTGTAGGTAGGCAGCCAGCTCTTTAGATACTTCAAAAGAGCCTGTAGCGCCTGCAAGCTTTGTGTATTTATCCAATGCAATTTGTAGATCTGTACATTGTGTTTTGTATTGCCTTAACTCATCAACCAACCTTTGTAAGTACTCATTTTCTACCCTTAAAAACTCAATCAGTTCTTTATTTGTATATTTGCCTTTTGGTTTATTTGCCATATCATTGTTTTCTCCATTGAATTATTTTATATATTAAGTATACGGATAACCATACAATAATTACACACTCAATACAAAAAATTAACTCTTCGAATTTGTTTAGGTTTTGTCTATGTAATGCAGTGGTTGCGTCGTCACTAATGTTACCATAAAAGTAACGCAGTGCTTTAATAAAGTTCCAGATCTGTTCAATAATATACATCATTATTTCTTCGGTGGAGCTTTGATATTTGCTAGGCTTTGCATTTGCTCTGGAGATAAGATAGAACCAAGAGCTGCCATTAAATCTGGCTGTGCTTGTCCCCGCGAGAGTGCGCTACTCTTAGCTCTAGTTCCAGTCTTAGTTGCACGAATACCAGTCAGGGCTTCTATCTTAGACTTAGTATTAATATCCAGGGCGGGCCTCGTTACTGTAAAGCACTTAGCAAATAGCTCCTCTAGTTGTTTATCTGATAGAGCTTCTAATTGCTCTGGCCCATACTCTAATAGATCCTCGGCTTTCATATTATTCTGCCAAATTACCGACAGTAAAGTATACTACCTTAAAGTGGTTAGGCTTATCCATTAGTACGTGATAACAATCTAGGCCGGCCAGACTATTTAATGCCCAATCTATCTGGTCCTTTGAAAGTCTAAGATCCTTACGCTCAAAGACGCTACCCTCTTCCTTATCTGGTGTAGCTATCCATGCTTCGAATTCATCACGCCATGCATTAACATTAATACTAGGTGCAGTCTGAATAGAAGCCATGAGTTCAGAGGTCTCCTGTCCACATATGAATATCCTAACACGCGGGCCAACAGTCATGGTGTCAACCATTTTACCTTCACGTAATGCCGTAAAGTATTCCCTACATTTAGGGTCGGGCGCTTGCTCACGCAACCATTGCCAACCCTGCTGAAACTGTAATCGTAGCGTTTCAGGTCTGATACCAAGGCGGGAGGCATCTAATATAATATCTTTAGTGCGATCACTGAATAGGCGTTCAATAATCTCTTGCGCTTGCTTACCAAACTTCTCATTATAATATGGCGCTACACTACGTGAGCCCCATGAAGATGGACGACTCTCTACAATTTCCTTTAGCTTGATTAAATCTGAGGGATTGGTAGCTAGCAATCTCTTTAATGCTTGCTCATATGGATTAGGTGTTGGTTGCGGTGGATCATTAGTGTTAATTGGTGGCTGTTCATTATTATTCATATACAGGGCCTATAAAGCATAAGGCATGCCAACGTATATACATCGACATGCCCTTGCTTACTGCGTAATGTTAAGCTGTTATTCTATGTTTGGCTTACGATAAAAATACTCTGGAGGTAAGCCACCATGAAACAATCGAGGAATATCCGGGAAGATAATCACTGGATCAGGATTAGGATTAACTGGTGGAGGTATAGCACCTAAGTTATGATAGCGCATCATAGCTGGTATTACGTTAGTATTACCATTAACATCAGGTCCGATGGGCGGCCACACTGCATTAGTTCTTCCTGCATTTGTCCACCATACTGGCGGGGTGATACTATCCCAATCCTTATAATAACTATAAGCATAGGTGCGATTGGTTATACCAGCAAGGTAGTTAGTAGTCTTAGTCCCGATGCTACCAAACTCTACGTTCGCATGTTCCAACATGTTAGACCACACATAGAAATCCATAGCGGCATAGTTAGTAGCCTGTATTGTAGCATTGGTTCCAGTGAAGTTATCATTACCCATGTTTGGATAACCATAACGACGAAGAACTGTATTGGAATTATTCCACCCAGATTGAATTAATGTGGGTGCCCAGTTTGTTTTATCACTACCTAAGATATTAGCAATGATGTTTTGTTTACGATTCCAGTGACCGATGTTTAGAATCTTCTTAGCACCAAAAGCTGGGGCCGTGGCTTCACCATGAAAGTGATTACGGAATAGAGTCCAATACTCACCGCCACTGTAATAACCATCACTAATAAACCCATAGCAGACATTACCCTCAACAAGGTTTTTATAGTTATGGCCGCTATGATTATCAATCGGGGCTAGCCCACCCTGAGGATTGAGGAAGTAGTTATACATCACTGCATTATTTGCAGCACCTGTAAAGAACTCAATAGCAGGGAAGTTAGAGTTACCAATATTATCCCAAATCTTTCCATTAAATACATGGGATTCAAGTATTAATCCAATACCCTGGCCGGGTCCATAAGCTGGGGCACCATCCCACAAACACTCAGTAATATCAAATAGCGTAGAGTATTGAACTGAGATGTGTGCTTTAATAGGTTGAGTACTAGATACACCCTTAATCCATGAACCCATACCTTGAGACATACCAATAGCTACAGCAATCTTTCCACCACATTCAATAGATAGATCTTCAATACCCGTATACTTAAGGGAATTAACGTAAAGGTATTTAGATCTAGTTTGATTACTCGGAAAGTAATAAGGTGATGGCGGATAAAAGAATACACTATTACCGGAACTACCTGTAATCCTAGCCATATAACGAACTATGGGATCAGCAGCTTGTGCCTTAGTAGATCCGTTAGCACTATAATGAACAGGATCAGCAGACCCATCAGCATCTTCCATAGATGCATACTGGCTATTAGTTCCCACATCATTCCATGAAAACTTAACAACACCATCAACACCAGGGAACAATACGCCAAGTCCGTTAACAGAATCCCACGTAGTATTAGTAGCACCAATAGGAATGTCAATTATATTAGTTCTCCATGTTCCTTGTTCTGAGTAACTACCCATATTAAGGAACGTTCCATTAGCATCTACATAATCAACAACCAATACAGTGTTAGTACCATCACCCCTAATGAGGCGCTTATCTCCAACATAACTGAGCGGGCCAGTGCAACGATATCTACCGCTTGGCAAGTATACATACTGATTAGTGGGACACCGATCAAATGCAGCTTGTAGTGCTGCTGTATCGTCAACTATACCATCACCAATGGCAACTAAACCACTACCGGGAATAGAAGACTTAACATTACAGAAGATAGTGCGGGGTGCGCTTAAGGCTGCGCTAGTTCCAGGTACACCTACTATATCATCAGACCATGACAATAATCTATGGGGAGGAACTAGCGTGCCGGCCGCATTGGTAGTAGTAATGGTAAGAAACCAACCAGCAAGTGTGCCACCGTCACCATTAAAGTCATCTGTTATCCATAATTGCCACTCACCATTAGGATTACCTCCTAAGAATGCAGCCATGTTTGTACCGTAAGGCTGAACTGGCGGGGCACGAACAGGGAAGTTATCCGTTGCATTTACTTGATCATTAGGTAAGTATACACCACCATCTGTAATGGTAGTACTTGCATCAATAGGTATCTTTACAGTTGCGGTATTATCAAAGGAAAATACCTTACCAGCTACTGATTGGTTACCACCACAATCAGACATTAACATCACAGTCTGACCATCAGGGGATGTGAGTGCAATATTAACATCATCAATAAATGTATGATTAAGATTACTAATCGTTACTTTAAGTCCTGAGATTGTACCCCAGTTATCCGCTACCCTGAGGATAGAAGGATATGGGTTAGCTTTGATAGATGTATCCGATGGTATTGTTATGGTAGATTGTAATGGATAGACCGTAGTGTTAGTTACCGTGGCGGGCGCCAGTGCTAACCGATGTAGAATAAAGTAACGAACAAAAGGATCAAGTCCATTCCATGTATCAGTCTTAGTAATAGTAAACGCACCAAGCATTGCGCGCTTATCTGTACGTAGAAGATCAAGGGTAATGTTCGGGCCAGATATGGTATTAGTTACATATGCTTGTGGCATATTCTGCACGTCAATAATCTCTACCACATCCCCAGGATTAAAGTAAGGACTGATATCTACAGAAGTTGTGGCTGCCCCATTCCAATTAAGTGTAGATACATGAACAAAGTTTGAATCATATGAGGGTTGGTATACATAACTATCTATACCAGAGGGAAAATTAGGATTGAAAGTGGAGTTAGCGTCGCCTCCAGTTTCCGATAGCCACTGCGCTTGGTTCTTGACTACATCTAAAATCTTGAAGTCAACACTACCTGTATTAGTATAGTAATATTGATTGTAATCAAAGAAATGGGAATTGGGGATAGATCCTTCGCCCGCCAAGTCCAAGTAAACCTTGAACTTTGAATCCATGTTTACAAATAGATTACTCTTAACTGTAAGGTGCGCCCAACCACCAATAGTTTGCAGTGGCTGTGCCATTTCAACTACACGGTTAAATGCAATAACACCATTAGATCCTACAGCTGGGTGTGTCTGATAACCAAAACGAATACCAGCGGTTTGTGCAAGATGTCCGCCCTTTACGATAGTGTTACGCGTAATCCGAATAGGTGGATTAGGTAACCGCATTGGAGAATCATCTTGGTTAATAAAGATACCCCCCTCATCACAACCATAGATATCATTATATGTAAAGTTAAAGTCCCAGATCGGGGGATTACCGTAAGCTTTCATACCAGTAGTATAATTAAATATACTACGGTTACCTCTAATGAGGGCGGTTGAAGTGTTGGTTCCGTTTTGAAGATACATGCCAGAGCCGCGGCTATTGCCTTGATCGTTAATACCAACGAACATAATGGTATTACCTACGATATACTTACCGGCAGTTGTCAGCCAGGAACCGATTCCAGGATGACCGGTATCATGAATAAAGCAATGCATGATTTCACAACCAGGTGCATACTCATTAATACCTGCCGGTAAGAATCCCGCACCAGCAGCCTGGTCACGAGTGACAGCCGCATTAGCAGAATAGATAGTTAACCCCCAAAAGATTGTATTAGTGGCAGTTGGTTCTATTTGCAGCCCGCCATTAAACGTAGCACCAAGCCAAGATTCTGAGCGATATCTAATCTTTTGCGTTGGTGTTCCAGCAGTAATCTTAAATAGAAGGATGTTGGTATGATTACTGAGCGGGCTCCAATTGGTACAGTTATACACTGTGCCATTAAGGAATACAATATCATCACCTGCCGCGATTTGATTATTAACTCCAGCATTACCTGTTGCATACTCAACAGACCAGGGTAATGCCTTTGATCCAGTAGTTCCAGAACCATTATGTGTTGCATACCATGTAGCGGCTGGCGCTCTAGTTAGGGAGAGGAATAAAAGCAACCAGGCTAGGTATGGTGAGATTCTTTTCATAAAAATGCTAGGTAAAATGTAGACGTAATGATATGTATACAAATTACCTAGCATTTATTATGCCACAAAGATATCCTTAATGATTACTTTGTGCGAGACTTTATAGTCTCAGCCGGACTGACTTGCTTAAAGGTTAATTGAAAGTCACGCTTCTTATTTCTAGCATATACATGTCCTTGAAGATGACGATTATATGTAGAGATAAGATCAGCCATACCGGGCGGGATGAACGCCTTATAAGTAACTAGTGTTCCCTGGTCTAGAGTTAATGTTCTAGCAAAAGGATCATAAAGAATTGTAATGTCCTTATAGTTTAGGTTAGCAATACTATCTAAGAGTTTCTTTACAATAACATTTGCCCCACCCATTGGATCTCTAGTTTGTAAATCAGTTATAGCAATTGTAAGGTGTGCCACAAATGATTTCAACTCAAGGGGTAATGTACCTTTAGCACTCGCGCATACAGGTAGTCTAGGTTTATAATGATTGCCCATATATTATGTTGTTGTGTAGTTAATGTCTTCTGGTAGTTGTTTGAACACCCTCCATACGTCTAGGAGAGATAGATATTCTCGAACATTACCCTCATACTTACGTTGCTCCAATAAATTATAGGGTAATTTATCTGCTTCGGCTTTGCCTAGATAGGCATTAGCTATAGGCTTAAGATCACATAGCCTGTCGCGCAGTGGTATGGTCTTGATTACAAATGTATCAATACGCTTCAGTAAGTCTAAGCGAAATTGCTTGATACCCACAAGAGACTTCAATGAATAGTTGGTAGCCGATACTATGCGGGCAGTAGTGGTTAGTTGTGTATCTCCACCTAGTGGAGTGTAGGTTCCATCATTAAGGACACGCAAGAGTTTAGCCTGTGCTTCCATAGGCATATCCCTGATCTCATCAAGGAATAGAGTACCATTATAAGCTAAACCAAACTTACCTGTACGTTGTTGAATAGCTCCAGTAAAGGCACCTCGCTCATGTCCGAATAACTCTGATTCAATTAAGTCGGCGGGCAATGCCGTGCAATTAACTGCAATAAAAGACTTGGCATTCTTATTAACACGAAAGCCATGCAAAGCTTTGGCAATAAGCTCCTTGCCTGTCCCTGTTTCTCCTTGAATAAGTACAGGAAAAGGATAGTCTGCAAGTAATCTTACTTTATCAAGCATAGCTAAGGTAGCTGGGTCCTCAGTTATATACTTAGCTAGCCAAAACTCTGTATTAAGTGAGCCTTGCTTTGGTATTGCTACCGTGTTGGTTAACCATGGGATAAACTCATCCCCATTCTTTGAGGTCTTCTCTAACATTGACTCAGTTTGGCGGGCCAGATCTATACCGCCACATAGGATTAAGTTTCTTATTACAGTAGACATAGATAATTATTAACTAATAGTGAATAGCCCAAAGACAGATAACCCAAGGATAAAAACAATAAGCAAAAACAAAATAACTGTACGTACAAATACGAGATTTGATTTTTCTTTTGCTATAATAATACCAAGCATACTTATGCTTTGATTTAAAGCTACTAAGCTAAGAAGCATCGCAAGTCCTATACAAACTTGAATGAATAAGATTCTCATAAAGTATTTAGTGGATGAATGATATCTACGATGGATTTAATAATTGCATCTACCTCTTTACATAAGTTAGGAGAACCTACTAATTTATTCATATGTTCATTAGGCACACACAAATTAAACTCCCCAATGTTTACTGCCCGCGCAATCTGGTTAATCTCAGCTTGGGTTAAGCCTATCAATACCCCACACATGCGGGCCGCATCGTCAGGATGAATACGCACTAGTGAGGGATCATTAATCTCTGTCATGTCTGCTGATACTTTGTATCCATCATCAGTATAATCTAACCACACTTTGTGGAAATGATTGTAGTATTGGATACGTAATCCCATTGTATATGCAATCAATATCTTAGTCGCATATTGTAGGTCAGTCTTTGCTATTGGTGTGCTCATAAGTATTAGTCTTTAGTTGAGTCGAAGATTAAGTTAGGTTTAAACAATTGTAGAAGTTTAGCATCTAATATAGGAACTAGTTCTGTATATGGTTCTACATCATAGGTGTATGACTTAGCATACAGTTTACAGAACTCATGAGTAAACTCACCCATCCTTAAGTAACAATAATAGCCATAATCAAGAGTAGACTCACCAGTAACAAGTCTCACTAGAGGATAATTCCAAGGTGCAATATTGAAAGTAAGGCGGGCCTCGCATGAACTATCAAGCCTGAGATGTTGATTAAGTGCGAGAGCAACTGGATGTTTATAAGGAGAAAATAAACTGCCACATAGGATGTCAGGTTTACTTACTTCAAACTTTAAATAAAACCTAACAGGTCTTAGCGGCTCTCTATGTGTAAATAAGTTCGTTACCCGAGTTAGGATATTTTTCATAAAATAAATCACGTGCTTCAATTAAAGTCAGTGGCCTCCCACTAATATTGTCTAACACTTCTGGTTTAAAGAATTCCCATTTATCTTCAGGAATAATAAGCCCAAATTTGAAAGGCTCACACGCATAACCCAAATCAAATGCAGCAATAAATCTATGTGCAATAGTCGGTAATTTAATTATATACTTAGATAAAGAGCCATATCCTCTAGCTTCAATAAGCCTAACACAATTATCTATAGTTAGATAATTATCATTACTAGTTAAGTCAAAAGCAACTAACCTATACATTGCTTTTGCAATGGGACAATATGTACAGTTATAGCGAACGCCTCTATCTATATCTTCTTGTGTTACATTTACTTCAATTATTTTATATTTAGTATATCCAGGATTGGTTAATAGTTTTTCTTTCATAGTTGTGTGTCTTCTTTTGGTAAGGATTTCAAGTAACGTTGCCATGAATAAATAAGATACGGTACTGCTTCAAGGGGCAAACGATTATGGAATTGAGGCAAACTATTGGGATGCTTTCTTGTATAGATAAGAAAGGTTTCAGGATTAGTTGGAAGATCCTCCGCAACTTCTAAGCTCCACATAACTTTGAACACTAGATTTATTTCTAGAGCTGGGGATTTTGCTACTGCCTCTGCTATTGAATTGCCTTCTTGTATTCCAATAATCAAACCCTTACTTGGATCTTGTCCAGTAGATTCAAGGGCTTTATATATCTCTATATTCTTAGACTCTAAAGCTAAGTAATAGGAACAAAATGTTTCTATATTTCTAGCTATAAGAATGAATCTCCCTTTATCTGCTACAAGTTTTTGTAGTTGCATAGTATTAATCTGTTTCATCATCTTCTAATTCAATAATATCATCCGTCTCAGTTTCAGCTAGTAATTTAATATTATCACCAACTGATGATTGGTTATTGGCAAGAATTTCTTGCAGCTCACGTTCTTCAATAGCATCCATCCATGACTCCTTAGCTTTCACTAGGGTAGCGATAGACTTAAGTTTCGGGGCAAGAATATCTGCCACTTTTTCTTCGATTGTTCCCCTATAATATACGCCACATTGAACCGTATCAGATAGAGAAGTCAAGCGATGTGAACGTCCAATAGATTGAATCCATTCTACTGGATTCCATGTAGGAGAAACAAATACCCTGCGAGGTAATGGCTTATATGGCACAGGAGAATCATCAAGATATCTCCAATCCATGTCTTCAGGTTTAGTTCCTGTTGCAGGTTTATATTTATCGGGACGCTTAACAAAATAATCTACACAATGATGTAATGATAAGCCTACACTCCCCGCCTTAAATGTAAAGAAGCAATACTTAGTCTTGCCGGCATTGAACTTCATCTTCTCAAGCTCACGTTCATCATCAGATTGCGGGCCAAGACGTAATGATTTATCTTGTAACTCTTCTACAATACCCATTGATACTTGGGTAATCTGTTTGTGAATTTCATCAATGTCATCACGTTCTGCATCTGTTATGTCTTCAGGTGAAGCCAGAGCTTTAGTGAATAAAGTATAAATTTCCTCTTGAGTATATACTTTAGACAAGGATGTATATCTTTCTCCACCACCCCATATGATAGAGATATCATCTCGCTTAACTCCCCGCTTTAATAAAGCAAGGACGGCTTTAACAATAGTAGTTTGATACTCACATGCACATACTGCGGTATGATTATATTCATTAACTTCTTTATACATATTCTCTGCATACCATTCAGCACGGATAAGCTCTGCCCGCTGCCTAAATTTATTCATAGCAACAAGTTTAGTTTTCTGCCCAAAGGCTGTAGATTTACGTAGCTGTGCGCATTCCTTTACATAGTCAGTAAAGGCTTTATCATAGTGGATTCTATCTTCTTCTTTGAGGAAGTCGATAAGCAAGATCTTTAGATGATTCTTATACTTAGTATTAATGTGGGGAATACGGACAATATAAGGTTCTGCGATCTTAAGAAACTTACGCATGCCTACCTCTGAGTAGTCACATGGGTGTGCAGGTGCAGTAATATTACAACACCACTGAAAGAATTTCTCTGTTGCTCGTGCAGTTGACTTTAAGTTAGCTGCGCGGGCAAAGATTTCACTTTCCATTACGGTAGTGAAAGCGGTGGCTGACATTAAGAGAACCTTAACATCAGGGTTCTGTCTAATCAATGCTTTAATGCAACGGTGTGTTGCTGACGTTTCTTTTCTGGCCCGCTGTGATTCGTCAAGGATAACAAACAATGGACCAATAGCAGGGAACCATTGAAACTCTGCCGCTATCTTACCCATGCGGGCCACACACTCTTCATCTTTTGGATCATAATCTTTTGGGTATACCTTTTGCCAGAAGATAGACCCTTCCCTTGCAATAATAGAAGAGTATGAGATAACATAAATGTCACGTTCCGTTAGCCCAAAGTAACAACGTAACTCTTCTTGTGTCTGTTGAACAACAGAAGCGGCAGTCACATATACAAATGGATAACGGGAGATTGGATAATAGGGATGTTGTTTAATGATATCACCAATTCTAGTGACAACTTCGCCGGCAATAAATGTTTTACCTACTCCCGTTCCACCTTGCAAAAGACAGGCAGTAGATGATTTAAGAACTGTTAGAATTTTCTCTGTTGCTGACTCTTGAAAAGGTTTAAGGGAGCCGATTAACATATAAGTTTATACAGTGTTGTGTTAGTTAGTCGTATTTAAATACAAGGCCATGGTCTAGAGCTATATATTTTAATTCATTTTTCATTGTATCTATACCACAGTTATACATAATATCATGAACACGTTGAAGATCTCTATAAAATTTTGTCCATTGTTCAAGTGCTGTGGTATTAGCATAGCTTGCTATGAATTTAAAATTAGGAATAAGATGTTTACCAATATCGCTTCCAGGATAAAGCAATCCGTAGACAGTGCCAGATGCTTTAATGGCCATGTCATCAGGAAGCAAGTAACCTATAGCACAAGAGTTGCCTTCTGTATTTCTATAAGAACAATATCCAAACTTTGTCACGCATTTACCATAATCAAAATGTGTGATTAGTCTTTCGCAAACTCTATCGAAAGCATCTTGCATGTTTGCAATAGGTTGCCCACTATTTGTTTTATATTTAGTTGCTTCCATAATTATTT
>ERZ724505.889-NODE-889-length-17632-cov-8.672754_pt1 | contig 17632 bp, 20 predicted proteins | sample MGYA00376038_ERZ724505 | MGnify/ENA primary metagenome ERZ724505 (study PRJEB28724, sample SAMN07190884) | wastewater metagenome | isolation source: effluent of sewage treatment plant in Hong Hong | place: Hong Kong | collected 2016-03-17 ... | reverse complement strand
ACGGCACATGGGAAACCACGATAGACGGCAGAACTTGGTTCAAATGGAAGGAGGAAGTAAAATGAACCCCGATACCCTATGCGCAAGCTCAACGATTACCGACAAATTAAACTAAATTCGGTTGGGTATCCAATCGGACTACTGCCAGATGATCCCAACAACCGACATCTTGTAAGCCCAGGCACCAACTGGGAACTTGTGCCCTCAACTCTGGTCCTCGAAGCACTCACTAGAGCTTTGGAGAACGATGCGGATCAGGCGACGGCGAGCAAAAAAACTATGAATACAAAACAGATGCCATTCGATCCGTTGCCTGCATCCGATTTGTTCGACTCGAACTACCCAAAACTATCATGCTCTTTGCCATAGACTTCGACCGCACGTTTAACCGTGACACCGCCTTCTGGAAAGACTTCTTAGACCTCCTTGAACACCACGACCACTCAGCCGTCCTAGTCACCGCTCGCAGTGCCTCGCACGACAACCAAGACCTTTACCGCATCATCGCGTTCTCCGGCATCTCCGAAGTTTACTTCACCGATGGCCAACCCAAAAAACCTTACCTCGCTTCGAAAAAAATTCATCCCGACATTTGGATAGACGACGACCCAGCCAGTATCGACCCTGACGGTCGCTTACACCCGTGCGACAACTCTCAACTCTAACCTTCATGTCTCTTCGCTCTCGTCCATACGACACATTCATCACCCGCCCACTTACCGACCGAGCAATCGACAATTACATACGCGCTGGTCGCTACGGTCCATCTCTTCAATCCGCCCTCCTCGCACGAGACCTTACTCGCAAGCAATCGCGTTTAAAGCGTAAACCCAAACAAGGATTGGTTGATCTCAATGAAATGCTTAACATATAGTTTTTATGGCTGCCCCTAGACCGTTAAAACCTGATACGACTACACTTACTTCGTGGAAGAACTTTCTCAAGCTCGAGCCGTATATTGCAACTATTGTTGCCGAGTTTCCAAAGACTGTAACCTTTCATCCTAAGGACCTTGCACCAAGCTCGTTTAAGACGTATCTCCGTTCGGCAATGCTAGCGTTTTGTCACGAAGAATGTCGTTGGCCAGCAGGATTTACAAAGGAACGTGTGTATTCTTTGTTTGAGCAAGGTATGATTATTGCAGACGACAAATCACGCAATTCAGTCACAGTTTCGTGTAGAGATTTTGAAACAAGCGCGGGATTGCACAATGTAACGCTGGAGATTAGTGGCACAATCTCCTCATCAGACGAGGATGTTGTGCTTGCTATTGCTTTGCTTAAAGATCGTGAGATTCTGCGCGAACCTGTGCAATTTACTCTAATTTCGCCAGAACTTTCTGCTAAACTATCCTCAATGTTTGGCAATATCACATTATCAAATGAACCCAACACGCCTAGCATTACGACTATGTTCTAATGCATATTGAAAACCCATATCCAACTGATAGCGAGCGTCATCAAGTGTCCTTCTTTGTAGGCAAAGAAGACTGGAGATACTTTCAGCAAGTAACTGGCAATGCTAGAGGACTAATTGCTAAACTTGCAGCAAGCTACTTTCACCAACTAGTTTCAGAGTTCCGTCAAGACAACCTAACCACATATGAACCAGACTACCATAGCAGAATTGCAGACGCAATACAAAGAGTTCAACTTCGAGCAGTTGATGGGCTTAGACATTTCGACAATGAGCGAAGAGCAACTGCGCGCATATCGTAATGAGTTACAAGAACGAAGAGTGTCACCAGCGCTTCGTAGAAGCGCGACTAAGAAAGACGCAAAAATGACCAAAGCTATTGGTGAGAAGCAACTTGTTGACCTTGATTCCTTGCTTAACCTATGATTGATCCATTACAATCTCTAGTGGATATTCCACTACTGCCTGCTCGTGCTGAGCTTCCTCGTAAGCGACTGCTGGAGTATCATACTGGTGATGAGTATGTCCTTCGTATTGACAACTCATCGCTTGAGAATTTTGCTGCTTGCGATCGTGCTAGCTTCTATCGACTTATTGTAGGCAAGACCGCCGCAGGCTCGTCAGCACTTACTTACGGTAAGGCAATTCATTCAGCTCTTGAGTCGCTTTATCGAGATGGCTTCGAGCTCTCTCGTATGCTTGCTGCCGGAGCCAAGGCGTTTGAACTTGACCCACCCGACCTCGGTGAGTGGCGCACATATGAAATGTTTGCCAAAGCTATCATTGCATATTGCAAGCATTACGGAATCTCCGAAGTGCAGCAAGACGCATTCACACCGATAGAGCTTAATGGAAAGCTTGCGGTAGAAGCTAAGTTCGAAGATCACATTGGAGACGTAGAGCTTAACTGTGTGCTGCCTTTTCCTCGTTCACAGCTTGTCGTAGACGCAGAAGAGCTTGATACTTTCTATGTGTCAAAACTACATATCGTGTGGACTGGGATGATTGACCTTATTGCACATCAGACTTCGCATAATTGGATTATCGACCATAAGACTACTAGTATCGAAGGCCCAAGCTACTATGACTCATTCAACATGAGTCAACAGTTCATCGGCTATATTCGTAGTGCGCGTAAGCTCACCAACTTACCTATCCACGGTGCCATGCTCAATGTATTAGTTGGTCGGAAGCCAACAAAGACTGGCGTAAGTCTCGACTTCCAGCGTAGGCCATACGTGTATTCCGAACATCTAGTTGCAGAATGGCAAGACGATGTGCTGTCGCTTATTGAAGATTTTATCGAGCGTCTTAAGTCTGGATACTTCCCAAAGCGCACACTGTGGTGCACAAACAAATTTGGCACGTGTCCATTTATGGACGTCTGCACGCTGCCCGATGAGCACAGAGAACTTATGCTTAATACAAGCAAATACACAACATACACTTGGAATCCATTAACATGAAGCTTACTGAGCTACAACCAAACAGAGTTTTCTCGCTGAAGATGGACGAGCAAGAAGCTCATGTGCTATTGCTCGCTCTTCTAAAGAAGAATAACTTAGGCAGTTTTGGCCACACTATCATTGAAGACGTCATCGAACAACTAGAAACATTTAAACTCAAACCGCTCACACCTACATGAAAGCCTCATTCGGAAAGAACACCATTATCTCCAAGCCAGCAGTCCTGATAGTCGGGCCACCCGGCACAGGTAAAACCGTGCTTGCCTCTATGCTGGGTAAACCATTTATCATAGAACTCGATAACAACATCGCTGGTGCGTTTAGTTACCTCGAGTCTATCAAGGCTCCGTGTCAAGCAAGCTACTCTGTGCCACACGTAAAAGAGGGCGGCGGAGTTGTTGAACGTATGAATCGTTGGAAAGCTATGAACGACGATATTCACGCTGCACTTGCCGACCCTAATATTGACACGATTGTCATTGACTCACTGTCGTCTCTAATTGAGATCGCACTTGACGAAGTCCGCCGTCAAGCTATAGCAAGTGGCGACACGAAAGCTCCCAAACCAGGTGACCCAGTTAAGGGTATTCCAGACACACCTTTACGCATTCAAGATTGGGGCTCGTTTCAATCTCTCTTGCGCCACTGGTTTATTCTGCTTCGCGCGTCTGGCAAAGTCATCGTAGTCACAGGTCATGTAGTCGTTGAAAAAGACGAACTTACGTCAGTCCTTCAACAGGCCATCAACATGCCAGGGAAGTTTGCTCACGAAGTTGCCGGCCTATTCACCGAAGTGTGGTCAACGGAAATTCGTGAAGAACGTAAAGACGGCAAGATCAATTACAAATACTTCATCACGACTCGACCAAATCTAGCGCAGCGTGCGCTTGGACTTAAATCTGGTTCACAGCTTCCGCCAGCAGTAGAAGTTGACTTCGCAGCACTAAACAAACTCTTGTATGCTTGACATTTCTAAAATTGAAAAAGAAGGCATCTACAAACACAAGCTTGCACTTGCGCGAAAACGAGTAAACGCAGCGCTTGTGCTACTTGTAGATGCCGAAACTCTGCCTGTTCAAATTGACAGGCATAAAACTAAAGCCATTACCGAACCTCTAACTGAAGCTCTCGAACTTATTAACTCACTATGACACGAACATTTCTAGTCACTCTTCAAGACGTAAGTGGTGAAGATGTAGATAACATCGCAGCAGACATTCAAGAATCACTCCAACTCGATGGGTTTCAAGTTGAAACTGTCCGTCCGTGGGCCTCGCCAACAGAAGCTGCGTCTTCTCCTCCAATCAGCACTGCCTTCAGCGGGCTGACCAACATGTCCAATTTCGTAGCGTGAAGACTCTTGCGATCTTCCCATCCACAAAAAATTTGCTAGACTACCTAGCAAAACCAAAGCAACAAAACAAACAAAACAAACATACAAACGCCATGTCAGACATCGACCCTCTCAACCTGAACTTCGAACTCTCAGACGTAGATACCTCCAACCCGTCTCTTTGTGTTGGCGAGCATCCTATGATCATCACCAAGGCTGAGATCAAAGCTTGGAAGACCGACCCGAGCAAACACTCGCTTGTGATTCCTCTCAAACTCGCAGTCGAAGCACTGGACACTAATGGCAACCCCATTCCTCCAGGCCTTTTCATGTTCTACCGTCTCTCGCTTCAGCAGCAAGAAGGTGCGTTCGACTTCCGCAAGGACCTCGCACGTTTTACCGAAGCTGTCTTCGGCGAGCGCCGCAATCTCGATGCAGCCACTCTGCAAGAAGCACTTGGCAAGACCGTCCTCGCTGTAGTCAAACCAGCCAAAGACACAACCTACGGTGAAACCGAAGTTAAGGGGGTGAAGTTTTATGCCCAAGCGTAAGCCAGCAAAAGCACAGAGTGCTATCAATCAGGAAATCGACAAGTCAGCCTACTTCAAAAGCAAACGCTACACTGAGGCTGACCTCGATGAAGCTAAGCAAGAAGCTCGCGATAAGTCTCGTAATGAGCAAAGCGCACTCGAACGCGATGCCTTTCACCTGATCCAGCTCGATCGTGAAATACAAGAACTTGAGACCACTTTACACAGTCTCAAGATGAAACATAAAGACGCACATGCTAGCTATACTAAAAGCCTCAGTGCTCTTACCCGTAAACTCGATTCGTTGATCTAACTAAACTGACCTGGACATGTCATTAAACTGTCCTCTTTTCATTTCATGAACCACTCCACTTCCGGCCATACTGCTAAGCTTTCAGACATCCTTATCATCGATCGCATTCGTCCTGCTGACGAAGTGCAGCAAGCATATATTCAAAACGAGCTTGTTCCATCTATCGCCGAGCAAGGACTAATTCAGCCAATCGTGCTCAACAAACTCTCCGAGCCCGCAGTAGGACCTAATATCTTCGGCGAGCAAATCAGCTCTGACCTTCGCCTTATCGCAGGGCACTCGCGGCTCAGCGCCTGTGCGCTCTTGCACATGAAAGAAATCCCATACGTCTTCCGCTCTGACCTTAGTGAAGACCAACTTACAATTCTAGAAGCCGAAGAAAACATTCGTCGCAAAGAAATGCCTTGGCAAGCACGAGTTAAAGCCATTTACAAAGTCCATACTGAGCGAGAAAAACGCGCAGCCAAAGATCACAAAACTTGGGGTCAACGTGCTACAGGAGCCTTGCTCAACACAAACGTAGCCAGCGTTAATCAAGCACTAATGATCGCCGAGGCCCTGATGTCAGGAGACGAAGAACTTAACTCCTGTGCCAACCTAGAATCCGCGAAGTCTATCATCCTCAAGCGCCGCCAAGAAGCTGCAGACAGAAGACTTGCACAATTTGGGATTGCCTCAGTCTCTCTCTCCACGACTCCACTCCTTGAGAAGGTCCCACAGACTACCTTACTTTCTCTCATTCCAAAGCCAAGCTCAGCAACTCCAGAGCCCGAGCTTACTCGTAAAGAAATCAAGCTTGTTCAAACTAGAACAATTCCTCTTTCTTCACAACTCTTTCACACCGAATGCATTAGTCTTTCCAACCCTGGCTCTGGCTGGATGGAGCGACAACCTGCTAACTCTTTTGATCTAATCTTCACCGACATCCCATTTGGAATCGATGTCACGAATCTAAAAATCTCAGACTCCGCTATGGAAGACATCGAAGAAGAGCACGATGTCGAAGAAAACATTGCTCAATTTGCGCCTTTCCTCCGCGAATCCTATCGTCTCCTAAAGGACAAATCATACTGCATTTTCTTTTTCGACATCATTCACTTCGAAAAACTTCTCACCATCGCAACCTCCGTAGGCTTCCGCCCACAAGCATGGCCACTACTCTGGCTTAAAACTTCTCAAGTCCAAAATCGTGCAGCTCACTGCCACTGGCCAAAGTCCATCGAATACGTAATGGTCCTACGCAAAGGCACAGCTACTCTCTCCGAACCTCAGCGCCGCAACTACATGGAAGCAGGCTCAGACTCCGAGCGGAAAAAATACGGACATCCTTTTGCCAAACCATTTGACTTCTGCAAATGGGTGCTCACCCCTATCCTTGTTCCAGGTATGCGCGTCCTTGATCCTTACGCCGGCACAGGCTCTATGCTCGATGTAGTCCTATCCATGGGAGGTGTTCCTCATGGAATTGAAAAGAAAGAAGCTCACTTCCACAAACTCACAGAAAACATCAAAGCTTCTTACTCCCGCATTCTTGGAACCATCAAACCAGAGTTTGTATAACCTGTTTACTTCTTAAACCCATGAACGATTTAATTTGCATCAATCCAGCGTGTAAGCGTGTAGGGCTAGAGATACGCAAAAGCTTTATGCCTATGTCAAAGCTAGTGCATAATAAGCTACAAGTGTTTTGTCCACAATGTTATCTTATGGGTCCTTATGGAGACAACTCAGAGCAAGCACGTGTGAAGTATATAAGTCTTGGAGAACATACAAAACTTCCATGATTGCATTTCCAGAATTCTCTGTGCCGGACGTCAGACTCGCTATCATAGGAGAAGCTCCGACTGACGAAGACTTAATGAATCGCCGACCGTTTACCGGCACGAACGGTAGACTGCTTCATGCTGCGCTAAGTGCGGCTAAACTTGCAAGTGGTGCCTGTATGATGAGCTATGGTCGCGACCATGAGTTTAATTATAAAGTAGGCAATACAACTAAGTTTGGATTGTTGGATGACCCACTAAAGCTCAAGTGGCACGCTGAGTTAAAGACTGCTTTGTTGTCTTATCGTCCTAATTGCGTGCTCTTGCTTGGAGCAGAAGTATTGCGAGACGCTGGAATTACTCATTCGATTGATGATTTTCGAGGAAGCCTGTTTGCTTGCAGTAAGCATGATAGTCCTTTTATGGGATTCAAATGCATTGCAAGCTATGCACCCAGTCAGCTCATTCGAGCTTGGGACAACAAGCCATTGTTTGATCTTGATGTAAGGCGTGCTGTGAGTGAAGCTAACACTCCTGTATTGTCGTTGCCTGAGTATAAGTTTGAAGTAGAGCTCACTTGTAGTCAAATTCTAGACAGGCTCAACGCAATCAATGCGTCTCATGTTGTTTCGATTGACATCGAAGGTGGCGTGCCGAATCCAAACGCAGATAAGCCAGAATTGAGATTCGAAAACGGCATTACATGTGTAGGCATTTCGACCGACCCTAAGGCTGCGTTTATTGTAAATCTTGTAGACTTTGGAGAAGCAGAGCAGCTGCTGTTGCTTAAAGCGCTTGGCCGTGTGCTTGGTGATCCAAGTATTAAGAAGGTTTTGCAGAATTCTCTTTACGATAACTTCGTGCTTTCTTGGTTATGGAAAATGCCAATTCGTAATGTTGCATGGGACACTATGCTGTCGTCTTGGGAAATCTATCCAGAACTACCAAAGGCTCTTGGTGTGCAAGCTAGTGTATGGACAAAACAGCCTTACTATAAGTTTCAGCGCACGGTAAACGATAAGCTAACTCATTATCGTTATTGCTGCACTGACGCTGCTGTAACACTTGAAATTGCAGAGAAGCATTTAGCAAATCTTCTGCACAAGCCTAGAGCTCTAGAGCATTTTAACTTCAACATGTCTCTGCTTCCAGCGCTTCACTACATGGAGCTTCGTGGTATGCGCTACGATAAGCCTGCGGCGATGGAAGCTCTTGACTCGCTCTCGCTTGAGATGAAGCACTTGCAAACTCAAATTGACACGCAGGCAGGACAACCATTAAATGTTAATTCACCTAAGCAGATGCAGACACTTCTATACTCTCGCTTGGGGTTTGAACCTCAGTATAAGTTAGAAGCAGGTAGAAAAACGAATAAACTAACTACTGATGTCGAAGCGCTACTAGCACTATTTCGTAATACATCCAGTGCTCTGATCTTTAACATCCTTAAGTGGCGTCAGCTTGAATCTACGCGTAAGCAACTATCCATCGACTGCGATCAAGATGGAAGAATCCGCACAACGTATAATCTTGTAGGTTCTGACACTGGGCGACTCTCGTCAAGTGACTCTCCAACTGGAACTGGGTTCAATCTACAGACTATCATGGAGAAACTTCGTTATCTTTTTCGAGCAGACGAAGGGAAACTGATCTTCCAATGTGACTTGTCTGGCGCTGACGGATGGACAGTAGCAGCTGCATGTAAAGCATTAGGTGATCCAACCATGTGGGACGACTATGTGTTCGGTATGAAGCCTGCGAAGATCATAGCTGCTATGTATCTCGCAAGTTTGTCTCGACTTGATATTTCTCGTCTCTCGCGTGAAGACTTGACAGCGTATATCAACCAATCCGATATTCCTCCGTGGCTCTATGCTGCGTGTAAAGCCGTCCAACACGGAAGTAACTATGGTATGAAAGAGCGCACAATGAGTTCTAACTTGCTCAGGCAAAGTTGGAAAAAGTCTGGCGAGCCCATCTACGTTGCGCCAAAAGACTGTGCTGCTTTACAAAATATCTACCTTCATCGCCGCTACTTAGGTGTGCCTCGCTGGCACGCACAAATCACAAAGCAGCTTTACGAAACTGGACAGATGTCTTGCGCCTCAGGCCACACTCGTCAGTTCTTTGGTCGTAGAAACGACAACTCGACTATTAACGCTGCGCTATCACAACAACCTCAAGCCAACACCACTTATGCTACAAACCTTGCGCTGCAGCGACTGTGGACCGATCCAGAAAATCGACGGCCCGACAACACGCTTCGAATTGAACCTTTGCACCAAGTGCACGATGCGCTTATTGGACAATTTGACGAAACTGACCTTGAGTGGGCGAAGACTAAAATTCACTCTTACTTCAACAATCCAATCGAAATCTCCGGAACTTCACTTGTCATTCCCTTTGAAGGAGGATACGGAGCAAACTGGTTAGACACGAAAAAACACGCTCTATGAAATCCGCACTTGTTTCACTTATCAACGAAATCAACGAAGAAGAAGCTAAGGAGCATCCTGAGCCGATTCTTGTTACTGAAGACATCATCAAAGAAATCACAAACGGATTATCAGTCCGTGCTTTCTGCACCACCTTTGGAGTATCAGCTACTAGAGAATACCAGGGCAAATCTCACGAATACCTAGCGCTCTCTCCACGTAAAGATACACAGCTTTCGGACCGTCTATGAAACCAATGCTAGCGTTCAACCTGAACGACCACAAAAGCAAACTCAAATTCCCTTGCTTCGTCCAGCCTAAACTTAATGGCATTCGTATGCTTTACCAAGCTGGACACTGTCAGTCTCGCGATGAGCACCTATGGCCTAAGCAGCAATTCACTCACATACGCGAAGCTCTCGCTCATCTTCCTGATGATGTGATCTTAGACGGTGAACTCTATGTGCACGGTTGGAGTCTACAAAAAATCAACAGCTTCTGCTCAACTCACCCAAACTGCACACCAAAAGCAGGTGCCTCAGAACTAACTTACAATGTCTTCGATTGTTACTTTCCACTCCATCCTATGCGCTCTTTTGCTGAGCGCACGCACTGGATACAGTCCACTCTTAGCTCGATCGGACTTCCTATCGTTGTTGTTCCCACGCACTTTGTGCAGAAGTCATTCGAAGCTGAAGAGTTATACACAAGCTATCGTGAGCTTCTCTACGAAGGTATCATGTATCGAAGCCAGCAGCATCACTACGGGACAGAGAATTTATGTGGTAATAAACAAAACCGATGGACATGTCTCTTAAAACGTAAAGACTGGCAAGACGCAGAATTTGAAATCATTGACTATGAACTCACCGAAGGTGAAAAAGGAAATCAAGGATTTCGCATCACATGTAAGACTGACTCTGGCGAAACCTTCTCAGTTGGCTCAGGACTCTCGCACACTGAAATGCGCGAGTTCTTCTTCCAGTCTCCTATCGGTCGCCTCGCTCGTGTAAGATACCTTGCACTCTCTGATCGTGGCGTGCCGACACAGCTAACCCTCGAAGCCATTCTATGACACCTCTACACTACCAAACTCCAGTCTCGCCTTGGGATTTACAAACATGCATGCATTCTAGCGGAGACGCTTTTGTTGATGCTAGACGATGTGATGCGATTAAGTATGTGTTTCGAAACAAGGCGAGTCTTTTAAGTGACTTAAAGAAAGCACGACATTGCTTAGATGCTGCTATCAGTAAGCTAGAAGGCTCAACCACAGCGGCAGAAACGCTCAAGACTATCTTCCAAGATACCACGTTAGACGGCACGGCACAGTTTGCCTTTGGCGCAGTCGTCACTAATTCTCCAAGTCTTCCAACATGACATCCACAAACTTTCTAGAAGACTACGCCATCTTAACTTCTGGCAACGAAGCACCAACTAAGTTCCATCGTTGGGCTGCGCTCTCCACGCTTTCACACGCAGTAGGTCGTAAAGTCTGGACAGACTGGGGGATTCTTGGGAAAATCTTTCCACACATCTACCTTATCTTTGTAGGCGATCCCGGCATCAAGAAATCCACTGCAATGAACATAAGCAAAAAGCTTGTGCTTAACCTAAAGGACATTCCCATAGCTGGCGAATCCATCACACGCGAATCCATAACCCAGCTCATGGGCAGCGAAACTTCTCGTTGTGCTAAAGTCTACAAATGGGAAGATAAACCTGTGAAATACTCACAGCTTTCTATATTTGCAAACGAATTTGTCAACCTCCTTAACTCAGGAGGAAACCCCATCGGCATGATTGACTTCTTTACCGATGTCTGGGACCAAGAAGTCTTTCGTGTAGAAACCAAAAACAAAGGCACAGATGTTATTCTCAACCCTTATGTCTCTATCCTCGGCTGCCTCACGCCAGAGACCATTCGTATGCTTATGGCACAAAAAGTCATCTCAGGTGGAATGACGCGCCGTTGCATCTTTGTCATGGGCGACAAGTCCTCTCGTCCGGTAGCCTTTCCAGAAGTCACTCCTCAGCAACACGCAGCACACGCTAGAATTCACGACTACCTCAATAAAATCAAAACTCTAGTAGGCCAATTTGTTTGGGAAACAAACGGAAGAGAGTATTTTGAACAATGGTATGGAGAGAACTTTGAGCGTAAAAAGAACGAGACAGACTTGGTGCTGGCTAGATTTCTTGAAACTAAGCCTGAGCTGATGATCAAAGTTGCCATGCTGGTGGCACTAGGGCAGGACTGCGAGAGACTCACGATTAACGAAGAAAATCTTATGGTCGCGCAGGCGTTGCTTACTGAAAGCGAAATGACCGGTCCATACTTGTTTGCAGGGACCGGTCGTAATGAGCTTTCGCCTATCGCTGTGAATATCTTACGTGTGCTAGAGACTGAGAAGTTGCCACTGAATAAAAAGAGAATCTATCAACTCTTTCATAAAGATGCTCAAGTTCGTGAGGTAGACGAAATTCTTGAGCACCTTCTTCGAACTGACCAAATCAAGATAGCAACTGTCACTGTCCCACCTGCGTCAGCAGTTGTTCTGCTGTCAACCCCCGCGAAGATGGACGCATACTTGCTGCAAGTCGCATCGGTTGGTAAGGCTGCTGTGCCAAACGCTGGTCAGCCAACATAGCAGCCGCCATAGACCTTAGATCAGGCGCAACTCCGAGCCGCGAAAGCGTGGCGTTCTGGAGTTGCGCTTTTTGCGTTTCTGCGCTTACTCCAAAGTCTGCACCGAGTCCACGCATGAGGCCAATGGCTTGCTGAGCATCGAGAGCTGGAATTGCACTACGAAAGTCTTTTGGCGTCTGTGCTTTCACTACTCGTTGAGCGACTCCAGCTGCAAGCTCCTTTGGTGTTACTCCAAACCTCTTGGCTTCTTCTTGAAGCTTTGCTTGTGCTTCTGCAGGATTTGTTTTAATCAAGTCAGCAATTTCGGCTTCAACTCTATCTTGCAACTGGCGTCTATTTGCTGTGATATTTTGACTCATTTGCTCAAAATCTCGCAGCTTGCGAATTCTGTCTGGTGTAAATCCTAAGCCATACAAGAACTTCTCTTGACTCGTAAGACCCATACGATTTCCATTGTTGTCAGTCATGTCGCCATTAATTGCAACATCAAACAACTTGCGCAGACCTGGAGGCATGAGCGTCTTACCAGTGCGCATTAAGTCCCCGTCTTTCGCAAGAGACTCAGCTCCAGTAGCTATGGTCTTAATCATCCCACCTGTAGGCCCAAACACACTACCTGCGTCAAATCCTGAGTATTCACTCATTCCAGGAAGTCCACCGATTGAGAACCTTGAACCAAGATCAATAGGCACTCCTGCACGATTCAAAAGTGCATTGCCAAATCCTCGCATGAGCCCATCAGACCAGAAGCCTCCTTCACTATTGTCTTCGTCTGTGAGTTCTGATAGCATTTGATACGCATCAGCCTTAATGTCTTTCCCAGTCATCTGCTGGTAGATTTTAGACATTGCGCCCATGAAAGGAAGTCCTAGCGCACCTGCAGCGCCAAGCTGAGATCCCAGCATATACAGTGCAGCTTTACGAGCGTCAGATTTTGACACTTGATCAAAGCCTCTGCCAGCCGCTTGTGCATCACTAAGCAGCCATCCACGTTGAATGTGTCTTGCCGCCATAGCCAACCAGCCAAAACTATATCTTTGCATGACTGTAGCCAGCTGACCAAGTGCTCGTGTGTTTTCGGCAAACAAACCTACAGGGCGAACAGCTCTAGTGCTTGTAAGAGCCGCACGCTCAACAAAGCGTCGTGTAAAATCTATCGAAGCTTCGTGAGACATTCCTTGCGCTTTAGCCAGCCTGTAGCCCATTAATGCTGAGACTCGTGAGTTGTGACGACTGAAAGTTTGATACATCTGCATTGAGAAGTCTCCAATCTTACGTAAAGTAGAAGTCATCCAATTCTTACCACTGCGAGCTTTTAGCTTCCACGAAAGCATATTCTGATCTTCTGCATTAAGCGCTTCTGTATAGCTACCGTTATGCAACGATCCTTCTTCACCTAGAGTATCTAGCATTGCACGCTCACCAGAGTCCTTCCACTGATTGAACTCTTCACGCATTGTGAGCTTCTTGCCTGCTCCTTTTGCATAGAATCCTCCAACGTCTTTGAGCACTCCAAGCATCATCTTAGTCAGCTTTAGCACTCCAAGTCCTTTGCTATTTGCAATAGCCTCAGTCATGACTGTAGTCATAGGCTGAAATCCTTCTGCAAGCATATTACCAGCGTTCATTCCAAGCGAGTAAACACTAATAGCTTTAGATACTTGACTTGCAAGTGGATTGTCCGGCACATGATACTGCTCCCAAGCTGCATCAAACTGCTGCATCCATTGCTGAAGATCAGGAGCCTTTAGCTTTGGATTAGTCTTAGCCCACGCTAGCTTTGAACCGCTTTCCATCTTAGCTAGCGTGTTCGCCAGCAAGCCAGCTTGCTCAAGCTCCATAGCTACGATATCCAAAGACTCAGCGCCTTTGAGATTTCTTCCTTCATTAGAAGGTGCAAATCTCTCAGCCACTTCAGAATGATGCTTAAGTGTCCCAGCGAAGCTATTCTGCTTAAAAAACTCTTCTAACTTCACAGGATCAATCTGATCACTAAACTGATCCATAAAGCTGCGTTTGAGTCTGTCATCAACATTCTCCAGCATCGCTTGAAACTCTTCGTCAATTTTTACAAACTTGCCCTTCGAGATAGACTTAATGTTTGTCTTGTATCCCTCAGCACGTAATTGAGCTTCAAGTGCTACAGCTTCTGCGTTTGTCTTGGCTGGCAACGTATGATACACCTGTTTACCAGTCTTATCCCACGCATCAATAGCCCATTTGCCAGTGCGCACAAACGAGTGGAAGTATTCTTTGTCCTTAAAGAAATCCTTTAGACCGCTCAACGCCTTACCTTGTTTCTCTGCCATTGTAAGATACAAAGGCAAAATCCTAGGATCGTTCACTTTCTGCGCAACATCCATCAACAGCTGATCTCCAGCTTGCACTTGCACTGGATCATTAGTTGCACGCATTTCTAGCGCATCTTTAATGTCTCTAGCCAAAGCTAAGCTCTGCTCATGCAGCTCTGGTTTTGTGCTAGAGATTTTTTCTGCCAACTGATTGCTACTTACACTATCTACAGCCTCGAGAATTCTTTTCTGCCTGACCTTAGTCGCAAGCTTACTCTTCTCAATAAATGCTATCGCAGCGTTTTTTTGTGTCGGACTGAGCCCTTGCAGCATTTTTTCTTTATCAGCCGCCAGGTCCATCACTCGTTTATTCTTATTCTGCCAATAAGTAATCTTGTTAATCGCTGTGTTAACCTTAACATCCTCGTTCCACAGCCGAATCATTTCTTGTTGCTCTTTGCTACCAGCTGTCACCTGCTTAGTCACAGGATCACGCTCACCATACAAAGGCTCAAGAAACTCGCCAACATACCTCTTCGCAGTAGCAGGAGTCTGCAAAATCGCATTCCCAACCTGAGCAAACTTAGGCACACGCGCAGTAAGTGAATCCAACGGCTCCATCATATAGCTTGCTCCACGAAGTAGCGAACCAACAAAACCTTTTGGTGCATTAAGCAACTGACTCTCTTCTACCTTTTGCTTTCCATCAAATGCAGCAAATCGAGCAATTTGTTTTACATCTTTAGACAATCCTTGATCCTGAAGTGCTTCCAATGCCGACAACTTAATCTGAGTATACTCGCTCGGATCAAACGCCATAAGCTTCTGCAGCTTCACAAGATTTTCACTTGCAACTTGCACACCTTTCTGTAGCTGCTTGAAATTATCCTGCAGTGTCTTCAGCTGCTTCGCCTTATCCGTCTTACCTCCGTAATACCACAGATTCTTCAACACTCGAGCAAAGCTTCGTCCATATTCTGCAAGTGTTCTAAAGAATCCTCTCGGCCCAGCTGGCATTAACGCCATTCCAACAGCACTATCAAAGCTCTTCGTATGCGCGCTAAGTGCAAAAATTCCATGCAAAGTCGCAAGCACTTCAGCCCCATCCTTCACACTAAGCAACTCTTGAAGCTCAGGAAGCTTCTGCCAGTCCGCCGGCAACATAGTCTCCGCAGCCAATCTCACAGTATCACTAAGCTCTTGCTGTGAAGCAGAGTCTTTCCACTTAAGCATACTCTCATACGCTTTCTTCGCTCTCGCACTAATCAACTGCCCAGAGTTATACAAATGATCCACAAGATGCCCATTCTCATGTGCAATCAACGTCATCATTGACCTTGCCCAAGCCTGCTTATCACCAGCTTCCAGCGTAGCCAGCCACATTCTTCTAGTCTTCTCGCCCATTGTAGTGGCCATCCCTTTGATGTCCTTACCACGCACAAGAGAATCCCTTACAAGCTCTCCAAACTCCACATCCTTCATTCCAGCAGCATCCACAAACTTACGGAAACTGGGCAACATCGCTTGCGCTTCCTTATCGTGAATCCCAGCCTTACGCGAAAGCCTATAAAACATAGTCTCAAACGTTGGCGCTAAGCCTTCGAGTTTAGTTCCCAAACCGAAGCCAAGAGCAGTCCCGCCCTGATTGAAGCGGGAGAGTTCACCAGAAGGAGAGGTGATGTCGTAAACGCGTGCGGTGATGTTGGTTTTGGGAGTGTTGTCTGGATTGCGGAAAACGGGAGAACCTTCTGGATCGCCGACTGGGTCTTCACCACGTTGATAAGCATTCTTATGCACTCCAAAATCTTCCATCTTCCCTTCACCTACAAGCTTCTTCATGATGCTTGGAAGGGTGGTGTCGTAGGCCAGGCGCATACCGCCTTCTTGGATAGGTCGTCTTTGAGTTAGAGTAATAGTTTCAACTGGCACCGGGCCATGTTCTAAACGATCTCCAGTCACGAGTCTACTTCTAATATATTCTTCTGCTTCGCTTTTAGTATCAAAGTCTCGCAAAAGAGGAACTTTAATTTCCCCAGAAGGATCTGGGTAAGAGACTCTGTAGTTTCCGGTACCTATATCATGCCCCTCCGTCATCATCGCAGTCTCTGCATCACTAATTGCAATCTTCTTAATCCCTTGTTTTTGCGCTTCCCGAATGACCGCTTTAAGTATGAGCTCTTGGTGCAGAGGCAGGAGAGGATGACTAGAAGGCTCTGGTGCGTAATCTTCTTCTCCAGCGTTGTAACGTTTGATCCACTCTCTTCTCTCTTGCCCCCACCTACTCTGCAGCTCTCCCACAAACATCACCTTCTCTTCAGGTGGCTCATAAGCAATTACCTCACCAATAGCTTCTTGTCCAGTTGGCTGGTCTCCAAAAAGATACAGTGGGATACCCTTTTTCTTAGCCAGCGGCAGTAAATAATAGTTCTGCCTAGAATAAAAATAATCTGGCTTTAAAGATTGCACCATTGGTAGACCTACACCATATAGATGTGCACCTAGAACAGCAGAATGTTCATTCATATGATCCAACACATCACCGGCTTCAGGCAATGTTCTCATATCGTAATGTTTAACATCACCTGCTTTTATCTTCAACTTAACCCAATCAGGCACATTATTACTTTTTAAGAACCAGTCCAATTGGTGGCTATAATTTTGACCAATACCAACAATAGCAACAGAAGCTTTTGGATTACTTGTTCTAATTGGATTCGGCACAACCTGAACCATCGCCCAACCAAGAGTATTAGGAAGATTTTCGTGAAGGTTGTCTTGATACCAGAGAGGATTTTGATAGATGTGTTCTCCATCTTCTTTGCTTGCAACTTTATCTAGTTGCTGTGGCACCACCACATCAATCCGCTGCACAGGATGTTTCTTCGTGTCAAGAGGAGAGATGGAGTTGTAGTAAGAAGTTGCGCGAGGTCCATTGCTTTTAGGCTCAGCTGCAACCAGTTGCTGCAGATTATCAAACTGCAGCGCTTTCTCTATATTTTCGGAGCTCCAGTTAAGTGGAGCCAGGTCAGCCGCAGTAAGTTGTCGAGTTCCAAGTTTGTCTACAATTGCTGTATAGTGAACACGTTGATGCGCCGGTAAAGTGTCCCACCACTCGTGCGTTAGTTGATTTAGCTTTTGTTTAATCTCACTCACCTTGCCTTCCTGCCCATACGTATGCACTGCCACAGCCAGATTACTCTGCAACCCTTTATCCAGCACAGGCACATTAACCTTACCATCTTTAAACGCCTCAGGCACGATAGTCTTATACAACTCTATCTCTTCATTCTTAAGCATCTTATCCTTTGCACCCATGACTTTAAGCTGACCTTCTGTGATCCAGCCATCCTTAGGCAATGTATGCTTACCAAGCTTATTCATCAACGCGTCATACCCTTGCAGTGAATACACAAATCCACCACCAGCAATACGAAT
>ERZ724505.888-NODE-888-length-17653-cov-5.800716_pt1 | contig 17653 bp, 20 predicted proteins | sample MGYA00376038_ERZ724505 | MGnify/ENA primary metagenome ERZ724505 (study PRJEB28724, sample SAMN07190884) | wastewater metagenome | isolation source: effluent of sewage treatment plant in Hong Hong | place: Hong Kong | collected 2016-03-17 ... | reverse complement strand
CGAAGCTTGGGGAAATGACAACGTTTGGTTGGTACGAAGCAGGTACGGAATTAACCTTTAAGTTATTTGTGCGTGACACGGGGGATACGTTTTATTCGGATAAATCCCTTAATATTGATGGTATCGCGCATGTGGAAGACTTCCAGTTTGCCTTTCCCAGTGGAAGGTTATCCTCTTTTATTCCGATGATTTTTCTTGGCTTTGAGGACCTGCTGGGCGGCGGTGACATGGACTTCAATGACAGCATGGCCATGTTCTCGAATGTAATTATGATGCCAGTACCTGAACCTAGTTCGATTGCTATGCTGTTGGCTGGGCTTGGGTTGCTGGGGTTTAGCTATAATTCTTTCCGAACCTAATCATCTACCTGTAATAAAAGGCCGCACAACTGGAAACATTGTGCGGCCTTTTGTGTGTTATCGTTTCAGTTAGAACCGTAACGCCTCACGCTTGCGCCACGCTGCTTTAGCTTGTGGCGTGAACGATACGCCAATCCAACGAATACATGCGAGAATATAATGATGTTTGCGCCAGAGACCATTGAAAAAGTTTCTATTCGCCATCTTGAAGCTAATCAATTTTCCAGAAAAATCGACACCGGTGCGGAAATAGAAGTCATGTTTTATACACTCGTCGACGCATATATCAGGAACGCCAGTACAGCCATCGCTCTTGATATACCATCTGATTTTATCAATGTCCGTTGCAGTTAATTTATCCGGGTCAGAAGTCGATAAGCTCGCAATAAAGTCTATTAGGTCGCTGTTCATTTTACCGTATGCGTCCGTCTAATTTCCTCAGCCGCCAGCAAACAAAGTGCCGCTAATTCCGGTACTTCTTCGCTAGCTCTTCCATCCGTTCCACTACTTCCTTGGGGTACGTCGGCTTGTCCGGCTGTGGAACAGTTATCACTTTTCGTTCTGGTAGCTTTGCTGTCGCGCACGCCGACAACAGTAATAGGGTGGCCACGCTCACCAATAATTTTCGCATATTCTTTCAGTATCCTTTCGGTATTGTCTTGGTCTTCCTGACGGGCCTGAGTGATGCGAGTGATCGCCTCGTTCATCAGCTTCTCGGACTGTTCTTTTTCCCCAGCATCGCGCTTGGCGACAGTAGTCTTAACCCGTTCTTCTCCGAGTTCTTGCTGGTGCCCAGCCCAAACGAAATATAAAACCGCTATCGCAAGCCCCGTCAGTATCTGCACGAGGTATTGAGATAGTAGTCTGAGAACTAAAGCGCCGAGTCCGCTCATAACGTAGTGTCAGGTTCCGGGCCTTTTACTTCAATCGGCTCCGCCGGTTTCAACTCTGCCTCGAAGTTATCGAGTTCGGCTTGCAGATCGACGTTACCCGTTGTCAGGTTGTCGATCAGCGCTTGCTGCGCCACGATTTTTGCTTCGAGTTCAGTGATACGTGCTTGGCTGGCCGCACGAATACGGCGTACTTGATCTAAGATCAACATGATTACTCCTATTAAAAGTATACATTCGACGACCATTAGTTAATGATCTCCAAGATATGATAATACGCCACAGCGATTGCTGCAATCCATACGGCTATGTCCTTCGCTTTCGATATCGTCCAAGCCGTCGCCCCCCTTACGTTATCGACGACTTCAAAATTATCTTGCGCGCGTCGCATAGCCGGAGTGTATTTCGACATTTCTTCGATCCGTTCGTTGAAGCCTTTCAGCGTTTCGAGAATAGCTTCTTGTGTTGCTTGGCTTGCTTTCTGCGTCGCTAATGTTTCGTTTAAGGTCTTGCTGATAGTTATCATCTCCGCATCGGACTTCCGTCGGTGCGCGGTTCCTGCCTCATGACTTTTCTCGCAAGCCTGTTGATAGTATTGCAGCGCTTCGATATCTTTATCGTGCTGGGCTACCTTGGCCATAGTCTCAGAATCCACAATTTTCGGAAACCTCATACTATTCCTTTACACGTTGTTCGTATGTGATAAAACTCACACTTTATTCTTGCACAAACGGACATCTATCGTACATTTGATGCCCCGCTGACCAATTAAATAATGGCACAGTTCCGCTACCATAGGGGTTTTGCAAAAAAATACGGGTGATTGGATCACCGTAAACACCCATATGTACATCGCCAACCTGATCGAGATACACTTTACGCTCTTCAGTGGACATATTTGTAAGGGCTAACCAAGACCTACCAGTAACAAGATCATCATGGCTTAAACTACGCCTGTGAGATAATTCTAGTTTGTGCCAAACTCCAGGCGCGATCGGACGATCTGGGTCAGGAGTTGTTCCCAGCAGCGTATTTTTAAACCAGTATGTGTACGTAGTCGAGGGGATCAAATCTAACCCCGGCACATTCGCACCATTCGCGTTTGTATCGTAAGACATATTGAGATACAGGCCGTTGACATTTTTAAGCAAAGTTACTACGAGTCTACTACTTCCGTAGCCGTACTGATGTATTGTGGGGGCTAACGATGACACTAATCCTCCGCTTTTCATTTCCAATCCAAAAACTTGATAATCCTTGTCAACCATTTTTGTATTAATATCGGGATCGAGCCTAAAATAACACTCATGATAAATCTCACGTATCTCGCTCATCATGCTAGTGTAATACGTCATCCCGCGCGCAATAGTAAACAGGCACTGCGGATTGCCGGTCACTCTTGATTTTATTCGGGTCTCAAGGTAATTTGGCGACATCCCATCGTATGCGAGTGCCGCCCGAACCGCGCGAGCATCAGCCGTATCCGTCGGTATCTCAGCAATCGCATTCTCAATAGCGTCAGATAAATACGGAGAGTGGTCGAGATATACATTAGTCTCTGGCTTGAGATGTAAAAATGCAGATACCCGATTTGCATAACCATCCCCAAAGTTATCTGCCAGAGAATCTGGCCATATCCACCCATCATTACCAGCTAACTTAGTTAAAAATTGCTTAAAATCCTTTTGATTCAATGGATTGGTTTGGACTGGCGCGGAAAAGGTTGTGCTATCACCAAAGTCGAGCCGAAACATTTTCTTGACCGGATTAACTTGCTGCATCGAAAAATTTGATAGGGGGCTTGGATATATCATGATTAGCCCACCTTCCACACTTCAAGCATTTCTTTTGTAATCTTTTCGTTTGCGTTACTTGCAAAATAGCCAAACAACTGCATGTACTTGCCTGGAGAAGAAAGGTCTACAGTAGTTTTTACAACCGGATTTGCTGTCTGTATCCCTGTGCTCGTGCTAGTTTTACCGCCATGTGTGGCAACCTGTGCAGACTGTGAATTTTGGTTGCGAAAACCAAGGCGGAACACCCCGCCGTAGTTAAGCTGCATACCGTTTGCTTGGTAGTCATTAGCCCCCGATACGAGGCTGTCAAGCATCAAAAACATGGATTTGTTACCCGCTCTCGGATCGCACGACAGCACTATGTCAAAATCCATGCCGCTATTTGCATGCAAATTCGGTATAGGTATCTGATACATCAACAAATAATCGGTAACTTTACAAATCACTGGCGCGCCCGAGTACGGCCCGCCCGATCCAACGTCAACTTGTACTTTAGTGCCGCCATCCGTTATCGATGTCAACGTTAATTTTTGACCTTGCGTCCAACCTTTGTCCGTTGTTTTTACAACTAATTTGCTTCCGAGCGTGACTGCTGTAGTAAGCCCGTGACCCGCGTTAAAATCTAACTCATAAACATTACCGCTTACATTTGTATATGTGTTAACCGTTGTCGCAGCAGCGGCTACGCACGTAAAAGACTCCGGCGCGTAACTCTGAGATAGTAAGCAACGCCCGTTGACCGGTACTAAATTTGCACCGTCAAAGTAATGCACGGCGCTATTACAATCAGATATTGTAAATTTTGACCCTGTGTAGCCAGCGGTATTTGTATTGCACAGCGCAAGCGCTGCGGCGTATGTATAGACAGGCATGTATAGCGGAGTGTAGACGACGCCGTTAGATTTAAACAATGCGCCGCCATAACTGCCAGCTTCGTGTATCGATGGTATTAGTACAACTTGATCCGTGTTACTTGCCGCTGGCAGTGCGGTTTCTGCCGCTGCTAGGCTCGCAAATGACGGCATGCTTGACGCGGGTAATCCTGTGCGCGGATCAAGTAGTGTCGTGGGTACTCCGTCTGTGTAGCCAAACGTAGCGATGCCTAAACGCCCCTTGAGCGCGTTGAACATCATCCGCCACCAAAGCATTATGCTACCTCCGTAAAGTCTAGGGCAGTTACCACAACCTCAGTTCCCTTGAATACGAACTCGTTTGTGTTTATCCCTGCTGGGTTTTTTGCCCAGTCGCTATGCCCAGTTGCGTCTTCTATTCGTAATACAGCCCACCCGACTTCGGTCGTTTTCGTAGCGGGTTCCTTCGCTATTGCTATGTAGGTGTAACCACCTGCCGTGTAGGTTCTGCTTTTCGGATTAGCGATATTCGCCACAACGTCACGACCAAGCATCTTGACCTCCGTACTAGGTTAAATAATTATCGGGTATTAGACCACAATTACCCGTTAGATATCAAACATCTTTTCTACCACAACCCGCGTCAAATTGCTTTCCAGTGCAAATGTCGTGGGCGTAACATGCAACACAAAGAAGTCACCAACTTCAAGCCTAATCATTTGACAACAATTACCGTTCCTGTCGTTCAATCCGATGCGCGTAGTGAATCTTGTTTCGAGTGTGCTTAGGTTGGTTATCGATTCAATGCCTGTCGTCAGTTCTGTAGAGTTGACAGTGATTCCGGCATAGGCCGGTGAGGTTCCACCCGATCCGCCGCCCACTTCCTCGTATAGCACCTTGAACCATCCGGCCTCGGTACACTCGAACCGTCCGCCATTGTTTGCGCTGTCCGTGTAGGCTATCCCTGGACACTCCTCTTTAACAACGTTGAGCAGCCGCCTGACCGCCGTATTGACCGCTCCTGTGCCGTTTCCTGTATTCAGCTCATGCCTTCCGGTTGCGGCCAAGGGATTGAGCTTGCCGTGAAAATCTCTTAGGTCTGCTATCCGGGCATTGGCTATTCCGGTATCGCCTGTCTGAATATACACCCGAGCAAGAGGAAAGGCCCCTTTGGGCAATGTCGGATCAAACGTTGAAGGATATGGCGTGGTATCTAATCCGTTGTCCACAAAATCGACCTTGACCGCTGATGCCGAAGTTCCTGTCAGTATTGCCACCGCAGGCCCAGCCTGCCCAATGTAGGCGTAGACAATATCGTAGCGGCCATAATTGGCGGTTCCCGGCGCATCGTCAAGCAGTAATGAATCGTTCGATTGGTCAACTATGTTGATGTTGTTCGACAGAAAGGCTTCACCATAAATCCACGCGATGTTCGGATATTCTTCTGTGCGCAGCGGATTGCTTTCTATATCCGGGTTCAAGTGGGCACTGTCCCCCGAGGCCTGCCCATCAAGGGCAAGGTACAGATCGGAGGCGGAAGTCCCTTCGGTCACCTTGCAACCATACACACAGTAGTCCCCAACCATTACGAAAAGCTTACCAGGATCGCGAACCCCATTAACTAGCGCCCTCAGAGACGCTATTTGTTGGCTCATCGCTTGCAGTTGTTGTGGTATCGTTGACATTGATCTTTTCCCCTTCGGTGTTTTCTATGTGCATTTCCGGCACAGCGGCCATCAGTACAGCGATCATACCATTTGCTAGTTCAGGCGTGATTCTATTCCCGATATTTTGTTGAAATACTGCTACGAATTGCTGCTGAATCCTATTCCGATCAAACATGTTCTCTCCTTTAAGTTATCCAACACGGTATCCGTAAGGTGGTTGTACCATCAGAAACAACCCACCAGGCATTTGAACTATTTGCCCCTGGCTTGTTTGTTGCAACGAAGGTTGCCGTTGCACTGCCTGTTGTCACAGAACCTGTTGTGAAGCCGTTCCATTTTTGGGCGTTGAGGTTTGTGACAAGGGTGCTATTGTTTATGGTCATTGGCCCAAGTACCTGTAGCGCCGTACCCCCGACACCGTTTGATGCCGTAACCCCTACGGCTGAGGAGGATAACGCCGAACCAAAGACACCTTTTGAACCTGTTGCTGAAGCGTAACCATAGATCCCATACGTATTGGCTGAGGTGGCCAACCCCAACACACCGGAATCCCCGGAATTTGCCCCAGTCCAAGACACAATTCCGTTCGAGCTAACCTTTCCGTTGTTTGCTAAGATTGCCGCGCTGTATCCACCCGCCGTTCCATTTCCCCCAAACTTACCTTGCCCGGTAATATCAATATTCGATCCGCCAGTAATGTCTCCTTTGAACGTTGCCGCACCCGTCGAAGCCTCAAGCGTAAATGTTGCCGTCCCTGCATTTGCCCCTATGATTCCCCATTCTGTAACAGCAATACCGGTTCCTCCAGTCAGCGCCCCGGTCGTGGAGTTCCAGGTTATGGTTCCCGTCTTGATCGCGCCAGCATCTGTGGGCACTAGCACGCCCTTCAATGTCGAGGTGCCAGAAACCAAAAGGGCATCGCTGATGGATTTACCGCTTGAAGCATTGCTACTGATTGTTGAAAGCGCGACACCGCCCACGGTTACCGAACTGGTGATGATACTCCCCGCGCTCACCGTGCCCAAGAACGCAGCATTGCCCGAAGCGTCCAACGTGATGCTTGTTACCCATACTCCGTCCGATGCTCTGTTGTAGCCTATTCCAATTCCAGTTGCAGATATGCCCAACGCGGGCTTAACCGATCCGGGCGCGGCGGTGCCCAGGAATACGGCATCTTTGTGTCTCAGTGCTACAAACGCGTTGCTCGCATCAACATCTAACCGGAAGTCACTACCGATCCCTGCTAGGATGTTTGTCACCCCTGCGGTTAAGGCCGCTTGCACGTTTGAACCAGAGGCAATGTCATCTAGCGTTGGCCCAAGCGCATCATTCAGCGTTACGCTTCCCGCAATAATACTCCCAGCCTGTAGCGTTCCTGTGACTACCGCATCAACGCAGGTCATCACCCCAGCAGAACTGACCGAGAATTTGGGAGAACTCGTACCACCTAGGACAATTGTCCCGTTATCCAGGTCAAACTGAGAACCGGCACTTGTTGACCAATTAAACGACTCGATCACCCCCGTTTGAACCTTACCGCCAGTGATGCGAGTCATGCTGCTGGGATCAATGCCGCCGGTAGGATTACCGGATATGTCCCGGATCCAGTCAACAATATTGACCTGTCCCACGATATTGACTTGATCGCCCATCAATACCAGATCGCGGTCTGTCAGTAGAATCTTCGCCAGTGCGTTGCTGTCAACCTTCTGCTCAATCTTTCGCGTGGCCTGATCTATCCTGTTGGTCAGCTCGTTGATAAGCGAATAAACATCAACACCCTCGTCTGGAGCCGTGGGCAACGAAGCATCGTTATTGCGAAAGGGGGAAGGCTGAAGATATAACCCTGTGTTCATAATCGCGTCCAGTCGGTTATTGGTACAATTGGTGATCTTATCACGCGCATCCCTTCGAGAACATATGTCGCCATTGTCACCGCTATCCAGCTTCCCGGTGGCACTTGAATCTGGGCATCAGAGGAACCCTCAAAAACATTGTTTTCCACTTCCACAAAGTTACTTGCCGGGACAAGAATTGTTTCCGTTCCAGCACCGGGTGCTGGGTAATATCTAACCTTATCCGCCGTCTTTTGCGTTGTGCCTTCTTGGGCACGATCAATAGCTATTCTATATTCGCCTGATGTGTAACTGATGGCCGTCCATTTAGCCACCTCCATTGAACCATCGGCTGCTACCACCTGCAGTAGCTTAAAGTCGTCAGCCCGTTCGTCTGCCCAAGCCAGCTCTACCCAGTGTAGCGTATCTCCCGGCCCCGGTACTGTTGGGAATGCCTCGGCAAACTGGAACGCGGTTGTGGTTGATCCCGTGGCCTTGCGGTACAGTATCCCGTCCAACGATCCCCAAAAGAAGCCGGACAGGTCGATATTGGGCAAAGGATTAGAAGTTGTTGCCACAACAATGTTATCGCTTGTCGATCCGGCCAAGACGGTGAACGATCCGCTGTTCAGCACATTCGCATTGTCAACCGTGACATATGTGCTATGGTCGGTAACGTCCAATTCCCTTGGAACCTGCTGTATTGATACCATCAGCGCGATAGCTGAAGGTATGGCTACTGATATATCCAGATTGATGCGCAACTTCACCCGGGTAACTAGCCCTTGCGCGTCCATTTCATAGAAACCTTTTATTGCAGAGGGTGCCGGAAGCCCAAGTTCAGAGACAGAGGTGACATTAACTTCCTCGACCGCCGTCCAAAGTGATTCCGTCAAGCCGAAATAACCAGGCAATCCCTGCAACACACCTTTCTGCTTTGCCTGAAGCTCGTAGATACCCTCGACAGGCACATCGATCACGATCAAGGAAGTTGTAACAGGTATGTAAATCCAAGGTTCAAGGCTATCCTTCACTCGGTAACGGATAACAACTTCCCGGTTACTCACTGCTACATGCTCATCCGGTAGACTGCCTACAACAATAATTCGCTGGTGCAATTGCCCACTGATAACATCGTCACCATATAATTCTGCGCGCACGCTCTCGATTACTGGTGTTGCCAGCGATAACGGAAAGAGTCTACCGGTAATGTTGGAATCGAACGGCGGAATAGTACCGGTATCTGCATCATATATCGCGGGCGCATGGTCAACAAAAGTCACCTCTGCTACTAGGTCATGCTGGCGTCGAATGCCCAAGCAGATCAATTCCACTGCGGTTGTGTCCGCAACGTTGCACATAAACAGATCATCTACCGCTGGCCCGTCCAATTGCGGAATTGGCGTAGTGAACGTCAATTCAGTGTACGTCCCTGCCGCAGATACCACGGACAGCACGAGACTCGATCCATCCGATAGCCGGAAACGAACTGCATACGTCAGCGCGTCCTCCATCGTGACTTCACTGTCTACAACCACACCTTCAATGTCCTCATCGATATTGAGCACAAGGCTTTTCACCCGGCCCCAATTGTCGCCCCATCGCGGCACGTCGTGCGAAACCATAAGCAAATCGTTACGGCGGAAGGTCAGGTGCTCGAAATCCATAAATACGGTATACGTCTCAGGCCGCAGTCTTGCCTGCGCGATCTGATACCGGCCAAATCTCCAAGCCAGGTCAGAACTCGTTATTCCTTTGAACTCCAGCCGCTCAATTACCGTAGCTGTTTCCTTGCTGTATCCGTCATCGTAGGCGTAAACCTCATCTTCAAGAAAGTCTTTATCTTCGTTGTTGAAGATTATTTTGAAGGCGTGCGGTCGAGTAATCAGCACCTTTTCCGAGCGGAAACCCCAACTATTTCGTGGGGTAACGTGTCCCTTAACCGTTCTCGTTGCCTGATCAAAATCAACGCTCCACTTCCCATACGGCAAGGAAGGTGCACCGCGTCCAGCAAACGCGATATCCGCCAGCGTATCCCAGACACTTGAAACAAACTCACGAACCTGATTGAAAGCATATCCTTCCGTCTCGCACAGCTCGTACCATTCCCCCAACATTTCGTCATCGATCTGCGATAAATCCCTTGGCTGCTTGTTGGCTGGATGAACCAGCACCCCTCGGAACAATGCTGCAGGGTTGTTTGATACATCCGTCGCTGTGGTTTCCCATGCGCCATCGATAAACCGTGGCGCATACGATGACGCAAGACAATTCACAATATCAATCTGATTCTGTGCGCCTTCCGTTGCCTTGATTCGCAGCGCGATTTGTGCCATCGGCACAGGAAAGTTCAGCGGCGGATCGTTTGACGTGCCACGGAAAACCGTCCAGTAAATTTCATCAGATGTTTTTTCGTCGGTACTATCTGCGGTAATCCGGGCCAGTCCTACTTCGTATGACTTAGTTCTATCGACTTTGCCGAAAAACGCCTTACGAATTAATGATGTAGTTGTACCAGTGATAATAAAGGGATTCTCAGGGAATTTAACACTCCCTGCCGTCATCTCTATGTTGCTGCCAACCTCAGACACAACCATCCCCGTCTTACCGGTTCCTGAAAAGTTCGTCAGTCCGGACACCAGGCCAAAGTTCACATTCCATTTTGCAATTGCGATTGTTCCCGGCTTCGGTAGGCTGGATTGCGATAGCTCAATGTCCCCGCTCATCGCCGCCGATACAAACCAATCACCATTGGCCATTGTGCTGATGGCCCGGGATGCCGCGGGGAAAGAAATGGCATCGCTCAGGTACGTCCAATCAACATCGCCCACAACACGGTATCGGATTCCATATTGAACCGTTACCGGTCTACGCTTCCCTAACTTGTTGTATCGAACCAACCCTTGCGGAAAGGATACTTCCACACTCAATTCATCGTATCCGGCAGGCATGATTCTATCCACCCAGCCGGTTGCCGATTCCAGCTTAACGTCAACGCGGGTCTGATTCACCGTTCCCGGTATCAAGGTTATTGGATCATCCGTTGACCAACCTTCGCGCACCTCGTAGGATGATTCGCCGTCCCCCGTAAATCCAGGGTAACTGGTTAAGGGTGTGTCCCCGATCTTAATGTCTTCAATCTTGCACGGCCCAACCCATGCAAGCAGTATGCGGATGTACTCATCGTCGCCCACAAGCTCTGTATACGGCTTTGCCCCCAATGGCGGGAAAAATCGATGCGTTCCCAACACGACGGGAACAGGCTGATAGGGCGAAAGCTGGTTTCTTGCCCCGGATATCGAATACACCTGGCCGTCTTTTGCTTGTCCAGACTTACCCCCGGGTGGGCGAATGGGCGCAATAGCGTTGATCAAGAACATTCCCGCAGTCGATACCGCCGCAACTGCAAGCCCTGCTCCGATAGCCGCAACCGTTGCCCCATACCCTGCAAGCGCGGGAGCAGCCGCACCACCAGTTGCAATGGTGGCGATCACTAAGCCTATGCCCAACAGCAGCCGCAACGGACTCTTCCCGCCACCCCTCGTGGGCATGTACACATTGACTAACGCTTTTTCCTCTGGTATCCGATCCCATTCCGCTTTCGGAATATATTCCCCATCAACCTCGATCACCATTTCGTTCTGCTTGCAGATATTGGGCAACCCAACCTCTGCGTAAATGGCAGTAGAGATATCATTGAGCGATGCGCCATGTGGAACTTCAACCCGCGTGGGCTTAATGAAGTATGTGGGCGACAGTCTTACATTAGGCATGGGTGTCTATAAATCCATTCAATGCGGTTAGTCCACAAAGGGCTGCGGATACTTTCGATAACTGAATCGATTCCTTCCTCGACATGCAGCATTCGTTTACCATCGATCATGATTCCCACATGAAAAGCATGGCGGCCTGTCCGCAACTGCACCATGTCAAAGGTTTGTGGTTTATCCCCACGCAACCAGTTGTCCCGGTCCTTGTTCATGATCCGGGCTATCTCCAGCATTTTCTCGGGCGTTTGCTCTACGAAAATGCCGGTAAAAGGATTAAGGTCAATATTGTGCAGTTCTTTATAAACAAGGCACACAAGCCCGTAGCAATCAACGCCTTCTCTTGTTCGTCCATCTGCTTTAAAGGGTAATCCAACATAGTTATTCGCCCAACCGGACAATTTTCTTCCAATCATAAAAATACGCCTTTCGCTGTACCCGGCGTGAACATTAACCCAGGGAAAGGCTCACGAACCAGATTATCTAGTGTCAGTGTCCCTGAAATAGTGGCCGCATTATACTGGATATTCACCAGAACGTATTCTGGCCATACCAGATCAACCGTATCCTTCGCGTTGTCCATTACCATTTCAACCTTGAATGGTATGGGCGTGTGAATGTCCCTGATCGTCTGCGTAAGCGCACGATCCACATTGTCAAGCTCTATCTGCATTGTTCCCGGCCCCGCGTCGCTATCATCCGGCAGCTTGAACCGCATGGGCATGAAGATAAAATCGATTCCGCGCGATACTGTGCCATAAAGTACAACCTCATCCAATTCCAGCACTCGTTCTGTTGGATCGGTGCTGATGTATATCGGCGCGGCCATATCCGGGTGGTCGATAGTGACCAAAAGAATCGGGACTCTACCTGTTTCTGAAGCGTAGGCTGATTCTCGAAAGTTTGCAGATATCGTCACGGAAGCACCTCAAACTCAAGCTGCACCACATAAAAGCCGTTGCTCATTGTCCAACTAGGTGTGGCAGTGAAGCGAAGTTCCTTGGCCGTCAGCGATACAGGGTCTTTGTGTGAGAACCTCAGCGAACCACCCAAAAGGGTAGTTTCATAGAACGTGCGTAGCGTTCCAAGCTCCGATTCCGTCAGCTTCATTGTCCCCTTTACTGGGTAGGGTTGCGCCGTAGATCGCCGTCTTATCTTCGCTGGCCCTACTTCCATTTCTGTTTTCAGTGCGGTATCCGGGCTTGATTGACTGTAGCCTGATTGCAACAGCTCCTCAGGAAGCCCACTAGGCCAAGCGGATACCGTCATCGCATCACCAGATTGTCAGTCACCCCGAAGTTCTGGCGCAAGCTTCGATTTGTTGCGCTTCCCTGTTCTTTTGTTTTCTTGGCCACAAGTTGATCCACCATAACATCAATTTCCACTCCGCTGGCTGTTTGTTTTTGGGATACCTGCCCACCCTTTCCGGGCGCTTCCACCAGATTCACGACCACGTTACCCATCCCTCCACCTGCGCGTCCCACTTGGGCAGGTGTGACCTGCCCCGATTGGTTTCCGGTCAGTAGGAATTGCTTGCCTCCAGACGCGAACAACTCCGGCGTACCCAGCTCGTTCACCTGGTACAGAGAATTTGGGGAAGTTGGCCCGCCACTGGCGCGAAATCCTTTAAACAGGTTCGAGAATACACTCGATGCCGCCGTCGTGGTGGCGGATGCAGCGCCAGCGCCGCCAAAGCTCAACCCAGGCAGCGACTGTAACAGCGGCGTGATAAGCTTCATCTGAATGTACATCCGGGCAATGTCCTTTATCACCGAGGTTGCAAAGTCAGAAAATGAGCCTTTCCCGCTGATCGCAAAATCTACCAGCGTGTCAGTAGCCGCTCTTCCCCAACCTTGAACCGCAAACTTCAGTTGTTCAAAGTCTTGGTTCCCGCCTTGGACTGTTTTCCTCATATCGTCCCCGGCTTTTTCCAGTGCCTTGAAGTACGTGTCTGGCCCAAGCTGTCCGGTACTCAGCAATCGATTCAGTTCGTTTTGCTTTGCAATAAAGGTATCCTCTGCGCTCGCAACTTCCAGCGTGATCTGCTTGACCTTTTCCATGTCGCGCGCGTACTGCGCATTGAGGTCTTTTTGGGCAGTCAGTGCGGCTTCGCTTTCTCGCATCTTCTGGATGTACGGTGCGGCGGCATCCGCAACGCCCAAATAACCGGCTTTCAGTTCGATAAGCGCAATGCCGGTTACTCCCGCTTGCATTGATTCTTCCTTCAATGCCTTCAGGAATCGTTCTGATTCTGTGATGGCTTCTTGTTTTTCTTTCCTTCCGCTTCCTCCCCCGGCTGGAGGGTCATTTGGTTGACTGGGTTTTCTCCCCGGCGTGACTATGGTTATGGGCTTTGCCGCCTCTTCTTTGATACGTAGCAAATCCTTCAAATCGGCTTTTGCTTGGTCAATACGCGATTCAGCCTCATCCAACTCTTTTTTACTGTAAATGAAGTTATCCGCAAACGGCACAACGGCATTTCGCCCACGCATCTTTTCCAGGCTTTCCGTCAGGTCGTTAATCTTCTTTTGCTGCTGCTCGATGTCGGTCAAGTTCTGTGTTTTGAACAGGCGCGCCAATGCATTGGCCGCCCCTTCCGCAGCTGGGGTCAAAATACTTGCCAGCGTAGCGCCTACCTCTTTCGAGATAACATTCATCGCGGCAAAGAACCGGTTAACCTTGAAGTCTGCCGTTGCCGCCATTTGGTCAAAAGCCTTATCCGTGATACCGGCCTTATCCGCCATTTGGCCCATGATCTGGTTGAACTCTTTCCCGCCATTGTTCACCAAGTTCAACGCCGGAAGGATGGCTTCCACACCCCCGAACAATAGCCCAAGAGAGGTAACGCTTCCTCCGGTTTTCTGCTTTAACTCTTCCAAGAAAGCAAGCATACCTTTGGATTTTATCGCGGCTGCGTTGAAATTAAGCCCGAGGCGTTCGGCTTCGTCTGCTGCCTCCGATGATGGCTTAACTACGGCAGCTAGCACAGCTCGAACACTGGTAATTGATTCACGGGCGGACACACCGGTCAACGTCAATGCAGCAATTGAAGCTGTAACCTCTTCTAGTCCAACGTCAAGCGCATCGGCCAAAGGTATGATTCTACCCAAGCCTTCGGATAACTCTTCTATGGAGATTTTACCGGCAAGTGAAGCGGTAAAGAGTGTATCACTTACTTCATTTACATCCTTGATCTTATCCCCGTATCCTTTAACGATTGAGGTTAGTCCCGAGATGGCCGTCCCAAGGTTACTATTACCCCCGATGGCCAGCTTATTTGCTGCGGTAAGCAGTTCTGTAGCCTCGCGGGTGTCTGTGATACCGGTAGAAAGTACCTCGTAGAAGGCCTTGGACTGGTCCGTCAGGCTAGAACCGAACGTAAGAGCAAGGTTCTGGCTTTCCTGGGCAAACTCTTTTACCTGATCGGTGGCACCGAGTAACTGGGTGGAGATTTCCCCAAGGGTCTTGTCGAAGGCTATGAAGTCCCGCGAAGCGCCGCCAAGCGTTTGCACTGCGGCATAGGCTGCGGCTGCGATTCCGGCAACTTTTTTGAATTGCCCAACAATAGCTTCGGTCGAGCCTTGCAACCCGCTTTCCGCATCCGCACCGGCCTTTTGCATCCGCTTCAGGGATTGTTCTGCATCCTTGACCTCAAGGGCATCAACGCGCAACGCTAAACTGGCAACATCAACAGTCATTTCGCCCTCGATCTAATGTAGAAGAGTGATTCTACCAGTAATTCAGTATCCTCGACCTGAAAGTATTCCAGCAAAAATTGAAGCGCATCCCAATCAATAAGCCCACCCATCAAATACCACACATCGAAGGCCAGGGCATTGTTCTCTGTTAGTTCAACTTCCGCTGTTACGACTGCCGTTGCCCTTGGGATTTTCTTGAAGGCTTCGTTGTCGTACCAGCGTGTGAGTTTTTTATTTCGGCCTCTTTTACCACTTGCCGATCAAATGCTGACTTCGTGATGGCTTTGGAAATATTCAGCCACCAGTCCATTCTGTCCATCACCAATTCGTTATACAACGACTGATCGAATGGCACCAATACGTCAGGATCACCGTCAGGAATAATGTCCCGCTCGGTTACCCCTTCCCAGCCGGTTATCGCAATTGAAGCCATAACCGCATCGGGCGAAATGGTCTTATCGCCGCTGTACTCATTGATAATGCGAATCAACCTGGAATAAAGTGGGCACTGCCCCGTGAAGGTTATGTGCCCTACCTGTACCTCAATTTTCCTGTCGGCTCGAAGCCTTTCTAGTAGTTCTGCTGGTTTCATAGTTACGATGCGAAGTATTGTTCAGGCGCTTTCAGTTTTACACTGATCGTTCCTTTACCGAAGGCGCCAGCCGCACCGCTAAGCCCACGACCCCCTGCCCAAGTAGCGTTGAAGATCATCACCGTGCCATCATTAAACGTTGCTCGTCCTACGCGCTCGGTTTTAGCATTGGAGGCTTTGCGCAGCTCCACAATCGCAGGATCGAATGGTTTTGCAAAGCTTTCAAAGTTGATTGTCGGCGCGGAATCCAGACCAAAGGCTTCAACTTTTTGTAATGCATGGATCGTCGTTAAATCTTCAACGTTCGGCTGTGGTTCTGGATAGTCGAAGTTTGCCAAGGTATCGAAGGCAATCAGTGATTGCTGCTCTACCGACGTTCCGCCAGAAACATAGGTCGAAAATCCCGTAGAATCCAGACCCTCGCAAGTGAACTCATCTGTGGTTGCCCCGGACTTCACCCGAACCACACGCCCGTTGATTTGGCTCATTCCTACAACGTTGTCAATGACCGTAAGTTCCCCGGCAGTCAGACCATGCCCAACGCAAGAAACTACCGCCTCACTTGCCTTAGTGATACCGGTAATCGCCTTGGACGTTCCAAACGCACTGTTAATCTCAACCTTAACCCCAACGAATTGAATAGGATTTGACATCATACCTCCTTAATTATCTGAGAAAAGTACACAAACACGGATTGTACCAGCCTATCCTCTTCCGGGCGCGGGTCTTTTATTGCTGGCGTTCTGTTAATCGTAACCCCGGACACGACGGAACCGGATTTAAACGTGCTTTGAATTAGTTCTGCCCTTGCGTTTATCGTTCCGCTACCGGCAAGCAGTGGGTAAAACAAGCGAACCTGCATGTACCCTTTTTGTTCATACGTTCGATGAATCATTATATTATCAGGATCGGTAAACTCAAAAAGCACCTGCTGGTATGGTGTGCCTTCCACCGGCTCATAATTATCTCCAACGTAAGACGTTGCCAATGCTGGGCTGATTGCCGCAAGCGCTGTTTCAAGGGCTGCGCGGATTGCTTTATTGGACATTGTTTGCAGCCTCTCTCACTACCTGCTCGAACTCCAATACGGTAACGTGAACCATCCCGTTTGGTGCTTGGCGTGACCATCCTTCTTCGAGTGGCTTAACGTAGTCCACATTGTTGGCTATCCAATGAATCCCTGCTGCGGGCGCACCTAGCACCCCAGAGGTTAAGCTTTTAATTGTTGCCGATCCCGATGTGTCGACAATCTCCAAAACATTCGTGGGCATTTGCCCAAAGTTATACTGCCAGTTCGCCCTCGACCGGCCACCAACGTATCCTTTTGGCGGATATTTCGTCTTCCAGTATTTCGTGTCGCCTACCGGATTGCGCATGATGATTCTTGTTCCCATGTCGATAACCACCGCTCGAACAACACGATCAACCTTCCCTGTGGCCTTATCAACAAATCGGGAAAGGTCAACAGTAAAACTCATTTGCGCACCTGCAATTTATAAACAATAGGCGTACCGTCCGGCGCAACGATTTCAACATTCTTTATCGTTCCAGCAAACCCAATAAACGAAGCTTGACCATTCACTTTCGGTTCCGTCAGGCCAGAAGCAGCAACAATCACCTTCACGTCCCCGCGCTTTATGTTCGTTCCATCAATTTCACTAGCTTTGTAGGCTATCGGCACACCCACACCGGTCTGCACAGTTTCGGTGCTGGTTATTCCGCCCGTAGCCGGGTTGTACGCACCCGGCGTTACCGTGGTGATCGTGATCGGCTGGCCTTTCCTTCCAAGCAGATCAAGTGCCAGTGCGATTGCTGAATCATACTCGCTCATATCCGTACCATTTGCGCGGTGCGTCCGGCCCCGCCCGTCAAGAATCGTGAGAGCATCGCATCGATCTCTGTGTACCGCACTTGCACCGAACTAAATTCGCTGTAGGTTACCGAAACTGCTCCTTCTACAGTTTCGCTGATTACCTTACGCTTCTCATCGGACATAAGGTCATCCCCGGTCGATGCCCTAAGCGCCAGCAACGCGCACGCCTGTTTCACCTCATTGGGCACAATGCCGTTATCATAATACTGAAGAAATCGAAGCCCAGCGATTGGCACGTCTTCCCTTGGCCAATCCAGTGCCTGCGTTGCTAGTCTACGGTAACCTGCCCACAAGGTCGTATACTTCCCTGTCATGTAGTCAGTAC
>ERZ724505.886-NODE-886-length-17657-cov-14.895637_pt1 | contig 17657 bp, 15 predicted proteins | sample MGYA00376038_ERZ724505 | MGnify/ENA primary metagenome ERZ724505 (study PRJEB28724, sample SAMN07190884) | wastewater metagenome | isolation source: effluent of sewage treatment plant in Hong Hong | place: Hong Kong | collected 2016-03-17 ... | reverse complement strand
CGGTTGATCTGCTGAGCGGCAGTGCGGATGGCCGAACCGCCTGAGGGCTTCGCCCTAGGCGCACGTCCCTGGTTGTAGCTCGGCGTCACTCCCATGTTCGGGAGTCCGCCACCTGTTGCTCCGTTGACGGAGCCAGTCACATTGACCTGTCCGCCGTTGGCAGCGAGTCCGGCGTACGCCGATGCGGGCGTCGGCCGACCAGCGGTCGTCACGGGACGGATGCCTGACCCCACCTGCTGAGCAACCGCGCCAATGGGGCCATTCGTGTAGGTGTACGGCGAGGAACCGGAAGCCTGCTGCCCAATCGGGTTGTACCCCGACATCGCAACCGCCGTGTCGACGTCGTACCCCTGAGCGCGAAGCCGGTAGAAGTTCTCCTTCGGAGTCATCGAATCACGAACCTTTCGTCGAAGCTGTCGTACTGGTCAGCGCAGCGAAACGGCCCACCGCTCATCACGAAGCGAGCATTGGGGTTGCCGAGCTTGCGCTCCTGCCAGTTGGCGAGATCGGTCTGAGCCATCGACATATAGGTGGATGCTCGGTTCTGATCCGAATCCACGAGTGCGATGGCGAGAGCCCACCGAGCGAGCATGAGCCCCATGTTCGAGTTGGGCAGCACGCTGGCCACAGTGAGCCAAGTGTCGCCGCTCTTGAGCGTGACACCCTGAGCGGAGAGCCCCTTCACCGTGACGGTGTAGACGGCATCAGCGGTGGGGTGCAGCGTGAGCGTGGCGTTGCCGTCCCACTCCCAACGGTCCGGCTGTCCGGTGTGCTCCGTGCCGTGACACATGCAGGCTGCAACGCCACGGTCAAGCTCGCAGTTGTTGATGAACAGCCGCTTGGGGTAGTAGACGCCAGCGGGCAGGGAGAACGAGGAGTAGCCGTTCTGCGTGGTGAACGACCCTGACACCTCGAACTCCGCCACCCCCAGAGCGTCACGGATTCCAATGAGGGCCTGGATGATGGCCGACTCCACCGCACCTTCGACGGCGCAGCAGTCTCCTGCCCGAACGGACACGAAGTCGTACACCTCTCCGAGATTGGTGAAGCCAGCCATCACGCAGTCCTTACTGGAGTCCTACGAACTCCAGCCACAGGTACGAACCTGCGACGCCGGAGTAGTTGTTCGCCGCTTCGGTGTAGCTCGAACCGGAGAGCCGGTAGAGCTTCAGCGTCAGGACGCCACCTGGAGAGACCGACACGACCGGGTTGACCCCGACAGCGCCGACGCTCTGGTTCTCGGGCGAGAGGAGAAGATGCTTGGCGAACTGGACGATGGTGAGTCCATGGTCCCGAGCAGTCAACGTCCAGCCACCCGTCGGGTAGACCGAGTGCTCCAGGTCGAGCTTGCGGAACACCGAGGTGACCCCCGGCGACGCCTCGCTTCGACCGAGGATGGTGCCCGGGCGACCGAACGCCTCATCGAGCCAAACGGGTGCAGTCATGACTTCTCCTTACGCCTTGTGGCTGACCTTGGTCCAGCGGCCCAGGGCGTTGCGCTTGTTGGTGTACATCTGCCACCAGGCGTAGATGTACCCGTAGTCGACGCCCTGGTTGTGCGGACGCTGGGACGGGAACTTGCGCAGCCAGGCATCGGCGTGGACACGGATCTTGATGTTCGAGTCGTTGCCGAAGTACATCTCGCCGTCGGGGACCATGTAGTCCCACGTGAAGATGACGCCCTGGTAGTTGATCGCCTGGATCTTCGGCACCGAGATGGTGCCGGACGACAGGGTGACCGTCTGGAGGTTGCCGTCCGATGCGCGGATCAGCTTCTTCACTCGGCGGAAGATCTTGTCCGTGGTGATGCACCACGTGACGTCATTGCCGAGGGTCTGCTGGAGCGCCAGGTACTCGTCCATCCCATCGAGGGTGAAGAGCTGCCACGGGTCCGTGTCGCCGGAGTCGAAGGGGTTGGTCACGTCGAGCGACGTGTCCGCTGCCGTCGTCCATGCGGCCATCGGGTCGCGCAGATTGATGACGGGGAGCGTCAGCGACGGGCGCTTGATGACTGCCTGATGGAACGGGTACTGCGAGGCGAGCATGTCGCCGACCTTGCGACCGGCGTCGGAAGTCGCATCGCCGAACAGCAGGGCGAAGCCGTGGCCACGCTTGCCGTCGTCGCCTTCGCCGTTCGAGAGGAGCCAGTCGTCGCCGAGACTGTCAGCGAGCGACTTGTCGGTCGTCTCGGTGTAGAACTTGGCGAGGTCGAGGATGCCGTACTCGTTGTTGTTGTAGATCTTCTCCTGGTCGGGGATGTCGAGCGTGATGACGTGCTCCTTCATCTCCCACAGCCCCTCGGGGAAAGACCCGAAGGACGAGGTGTTGAAGGTGTCACGCGGACCGAAGCCCTTGTAGCTCGTGTTCCGACCGAGAGCGTGCTTGGAACGGAACTGCTTGCCGCAGTTCTTTCGCTCGATCCACTTCGACGCCATCGTGGTGATGGTGCGGTTCGCGAACGACATGTTCTGGATGTCGTTCTCGTTGTACCACTCGTCGAGGGCGACATCGAGCAGCTTGCTGTAGCCGTCGTTGGTTGCCATTGCGTGTGTTCTCCTGAACTTGGTGAGTGAGTTGCTTGCTCACCAAGCCACAGCCACGCAGGTGCGCTTTCTCAGGTTGCAGTAGCAGCGGCCTTCTTGACGGCGGCGATGAGGGCGCTCTCCCGGTTCTCGGGAGTGATCTCCTTGCGCTTGCCTCCATCGTCTCCGCTCTCGTACAGGGCGTCGAAACCGGGGACCTTGGACGCCATCTCCATGCGAGCGATGCGCTCCTTGAGCTTGGCGTTCTCAGCCTCCAGATCGTCAGCCTGCCCGAGACGAAGGGCGTCGAGAAGGGTGGCGTTGGAGCGAAGCTCCGACGTCTTCGTAGCGAGGACTCCGAGGTCCGCATCTGGGCGGACCGCACGAACCTTCTCCACTTCCTTCTCGACCGCAGCGTTGGCCCCCATGAGAGCCACCTGCTGCATCAGTGCGTTGTTCTGCTTCTTGAGATCGTTCATCTCTGCCAGATGAACTTGGAACCACTGCGGGGGTTGATCGCCACCGTTGTCCGGCTTGGACTCAGGCTTGGCGTTCCCGGTGGGTGCGGACCCGTTCGTTGCAGGCTGCAAGTCCCCGGCGAACCCCTGCTCTACGAGAGCCTGGGCAAACCGCCGAGTTCCTTCGTCCGTCGAGAGCAGGTCTGCGAGTTGGATCGCTTCGCCGTACTCACGCTTGAACCGCTCAGCCTGCTGGTTGGCTGCGGCAAGGTGTTGATCTCGTGTCAGAAGGTTCTCAAGTGGAACCGGCTTGTCGGCCCCCGGCAGGAGCACCATTGTGCCCTTGGAGGTGGACAGGTCCACGACGTTGCTGCTCGTATCCGACATCTGATCTCCTTGCTTGGGAGGGTTCGTCACCGCTCGTCCAACTCTCAGCTTGGCCGTTTCACCCCCTGGGTGACTCGTGGCCGTCGCTTTCGTTTGGGTCGGCTCCGCTCGTCCTCGTCTGTGCGATGGGCAATGTAGCTGCCGCCTACTGCGGAGTCAAGCCAGGGGCGACACTGGCCCCCGGCTGAGCGATGCCGGAACCCGCCATCGATGGGATGCCGCCCTGCTCGGGCATCATCTGCGGCTGCTGCATCGAGATGAACTGCGTTGCGTCCTTCATGTCCCAACCCTTCTCCAAGGCCCAGCGGATCAGCTCCGCCTTGTTGACCTCCGGGAACGGAGCGAGCACCTGGAGCATCTGGAGTGCGTTCTGCGAACGGGTGGCGGCATCTTCCGCCAGCTTCGGTCCGACGTCGATGGAGAACTCAAACTCGCCGTCGATGGTGCGTCCGTCGAACGGGAACATCGCATCGCCATCCGGCGTGAAGAACCCACCGGCTTCGGCCATCTTCGCCATGATCGCTTCAGGTCCAGCCTGCGGCATCATGCCGCTTCCAACGGCTCGACGCTGAGCATCGGCCAGCAGATTCGCAAACCCTCGAATGCGCACCACGTCTTGGTTGGTCATGTACTGCTTGGCGTGACCGATCATCTTGCGGGCGACGATGGCAACGGAGCGACGGCAGGAGTTCACGATCGCCGACACTCGGTCACCACCAGCCTGCATAGCACTGGTGACCTCGGCTGCGCTGCGATGCGTCCCGTCAGCCAGTGAGCCTCGGCTGATCTCGTTGAGACCGAGTACCCATTCGCCATCAGCTTTGAGCTGACCATCGGCTGCGTACCAGTCCTGCGAGATGACGTTGCCTTCCAGGCGATGGATGTGCGCCGAGATGGACTCCCCGTTGAAGTTCTTGACCACGGCGGTGTCGTTGGGGATGCGGCTCTTGAGGACTTCCTGCACGTTCTGCCCTGCGCCCACCAGCTTGTCGCTGACGAGGTTCTTCGGGATCTGACCGGCGCGGATCGCCATGGTCACCGCACGCTGCTCGTTGATGCCCTTGATCTGGTCCATCGCCAGCTCGATGATGCCCATGGGGTACGGAGATCCTTCGACCTCCCAGCCGAGCAGGGGTACGAATGGGTGGCCCGTGGCGAACGGAATCTCCTCGTCGAAGAGCGGAGCCTTGATGTCGTCGTCGGCGTAGATGATGAGCTGCTGGTTCTCGATGTCGTACAGCTCGCTGATGCGAGTACGTGGCATCGGGTCTCCACCGATGCCGCCCTGCTGCATGTCGCCCCACACCGTCTGCGTACCCAGCGAAGCAACGTTCGTCTCTTCGATCTTGTTGCGACGACCACTGAGGTCCTTGTCTCGCTTCACGTCGCGCACGGAGCGCCAGTAGCGGTGCATGATCCAGCGGGGCTGACCGCTGGCAAGCGACGTGCAGTAGGGGTCGAACAGCATCTCCTCGGGCCTCACCGAGTAGCAGGTCGGCTCACCGATCCGCACCTGAGCGAGACGATCCTGGAGGTACTTGTAGATCTCGTTCGTTGTCGGGGCGTTGCCCATGATGCCTGCAATTTCCTCCTGCAAGCTCTTCATCTGATCGAAGTCGGCTCGACTCACCTTCAACACCCGGTCCTGCCGGGTGCTGGCCTTGTTCCATCCAACCTTGATCCACCCCAGTCCGCCGATACCGACGTTGCGGATCGCCTTGATCCATTCCGACTCAAAGTTCAGATGCTCGAACCAGTAGTCGACGACATCTTCAGCCACCATGGCAGCGAAGATCGCCTCTCGCTGGCGAGGGCTCACGGTGATGTCCGGGGTGTAGCCGGTCACCCGGCCGACGAAGGTCTCGACCCATCCGAAGGCAACCTTGAACTCGTCGCCCTTGGCGAGTTCCATGCGTCGAGGCAGCGAGTTGTTCCGCTTGCTGTACTCGCTCAGATAGGAGCGATATGCGCTCACCCAGGAGGCATGTCGTGACTCAGCCTTGGTCACGTGAGCCGCAAGCTCATCAAGTCGGGCTGTAGGCGTAGCGGCCACTGGTGTCTCCGTTCATTGTGAAACGCGAATCGTCTTGCTCTGCATAGTAGTTGTGGAAGAACTGCTCGCCCATCTCCTGGATCACATGATGCTCCAGCGTGCCCCACTGCGGCGGCTCAGGGTTCTTCGCCTCGCCGATGTTGTCGCCGTGTTCGTACCAGAGGCGCATGGCAATCGCCATGGACATCACCCGGTCGTCATTCGGCAGACCACCCATGGTGCCGTCAGCGAGATAGCGGTAGCCCATCATCTCGGTGATCAGCTCTTGGTGCGTGGTGGCCACCTCCCCCGAGAACAGACGATCCTGCAACTCGGCGACGATCTGGTGCTTGGTGATGCGGTTGGTGTCCCACCCGTACTTGATCACCTGCGTCTGGGCTACCCGGTTCCAGGTCTTGCGGAAGTACAGGTTCGGGTAGTGGTTCTCTTCCCGCAAGCGGTTGAGCACACCCTCGCCAACGCCGTTAATCTCGACGCCGAGCCAGGCATCGTTGTAGTGCTTGCCGATCTCTGTCGCCCGGTCGGCAGCCTTAATGATGTCTGCACGCCGAGCACGCCATTCGGCAACGTGCTTACCGGTCTCGACGCACAACACGTTGACGACGGTGTAGTCACCTTCGCCCTTGCCGAGCGAGACGTCCATGCCGATCACGTAGTGGTGCTTCGGGTCCGGGTCTTCCCAGACGGTGTAGGTGCCATCGACTTCCGGCTCGTCGGAGACGAAGCCGTCGTCGAGCGTCGGGTACAAGCGCAGACGTTCAACGTCGAAGACCGGGTTGCCAGCCTGCACCCAGCACTCCACGTCGTTCTCTGGGTACTCAGCCGCCCTCTCGGACGGCAGCATCGAGGAGGTCTCCCGCTCGAACCACTCGGCGTCACGGTGCGGCACCACGTTCCACGGATAGAACCGGTAGGCGAAGTTGTTGAGCTTGCGCTTGGCTGCATCGCACAGCCTCCACCAGCGAGTGCCGTAGCCGTTGGCGTTGCCGATGACGATGAGCTGGCCGTACTCCGTAGCCGGAAGAGCAGAGCCCCACGCATCGTCAGGGTTCGGCATCTTGCCGAACTCGTCGAGGACCAACACGGCGAACGTGCGACCACGGGCCGGGTTGTCCTTCGAGGAATCCGACTCCACGCAGGAGCCGTTGTTCCACCGCACCTCGGTCTTGTTGTCGGTGATCTGTCCCGGTCCCCGAGCACGCATCCACTGCGGGAGGTTCTGGTAGCCCATCTTGATGTTCGAGATGATCATCCAGGCTTCAGGATCTTCACGACGGGAGAGCGCCATCGTGGGCATGTTGTCGAAGAAGTAGGTCTTCCAGAACAGGTACGCAGTGATGAGTGTGGACCACCCGATCTGTCGTGCCTTCACCACGACGATGCGCTTCTCGCTCTGGAAGAGCTGAGCCGACTCGATCTGAGGCGCACGTACGTCCACGGGGACGATGCCGCGGTCAGGGACCAGCACCGTCCAGTACGTCGAGAAGAAGTAGGGGAAGGACGCTTGGCACTTCCTCCACTCCTTCTCTCTCAGAAGAGCAAGCTCCTTCTGCCTCTTGGTGCTCACGACGGCGCAAGCTCCCAACCATTCGGCGTCGCTGGCGGCTGGTTCGTCGTCTTGTCCGGTGGGACGCCGGACGTCACGTAGGTGACGTCGGTGAGATCGAAGTCCGCCGAGTGGCGAGTCTGAGCGTAGATGCCGTGGTACACCCGAGCCCCAACGCCTGGCGTGTTGTCGCCGAGCAGGGTGCGCCCCGCTGCGTCGGTGGAGATCGGGAACCCTCGCCGGTCGGCAAGATCCTTCACCATGTGTCGGAACCGCAGACCACGGTTCAGCAGGTCGTGGATCTCCGCCGACTGGAGATCCTTGTCCGAGTCATCGAGTCCCATGAAGACTGCAAGAATGCGCTCCACGTCGGTGTTGAGCCGATGCCCATCGAAGTGATCGCTGAGCACCCGGCAGACGTCGGAGAACACCTGCCCGTTGAAGTCGGTCTCCACCACGAACGACTGCCCCAGCGGAAGCCGCTGAGCGTTGGTGATGATCTCGATCTCCAGGCTGCCGATCACCCCGGCAGGGATCGTGATCACATCGTTGATCGAGCCCTGCCCATACAGCTCGGCAGCGGTCGACATCGACGACGTGACCCCTGGTCCGCCAATCCACCAGCGGTAGTCGTCCACGTACGGATGAAGCGGGTTCTGCACCGGCAGGGCAACCGGGTCCTCGCCATCGTTGTTGAGGTAGTAGCGGACGACGAACGAACCGCCCGGCTTGCAGGTTGCAATGATCGGGACGCTCTTGATCTCCATGTCAGTTCCTCGGCTCGAACTCGACTCGCACGGGCGAGATGTAGACGTGATTCTCGGTCGTGGATGGCGGCACGAAGTACCCGTGCATGCGCCCTCGCAGCGTCACTTGCAGCACGTCGCCGGGGGCGACGGCGAAGGTCTGCTCCCAATGCAGGTGACCACCGCCAACGGTGCGCCCGCCTGCCGCCGTTCCCATCGTCTGGGTGGGGAAGCTGCTCGTGGACTGGTACACCCCGTCGTTGGTCACTCCGACCTGAAGCTCGAAGTTCCACTGGTTGCGTTCCTGGCCAACCATGTAGACGTTGCCCGAGACCGTGATACGAACCTGTCGGACCTCCCAGTTCGGGTTGAGATCGTCTGACGGCACGGTGTAGCTGCGCACGAACGGGGTCCACACCCCGTCGATGAAGTTGTCGAACGGGAGCGCCGCTGTCGGGTTGGGATCGGTACCGGCGACCACCGTCGCCGAGCCAGACGTGAAAGCCAGCGGAGAGCCTGCGGTGTTGTCACTGCCGATGGTCACCGTTCCGGCGCATGCGTAGCTGTTGCCGGTTGCTCCCGAGCTGATGACGTCAGTGACATAGAAGACCACCGATGCGTTCGCTGCGAGAGTCCCCAGTGTCACGTCGATCTGCCCACTACCAGTCTGTCCGGTGTCGTTGCGCACCCAAGTGCGCGAACTCACCGATGCGTTGGAAGTCGTCTCGACTTCGACGGAGGTGGCGTCGAGACCACCATTGGCATTCGCCACGGTGATTGCCGTCGTCACGACGCTGCCTGCCGCCACCGTCGCCCCAGAGGTGCGAACCGCCGTCACCGTCACGTTCGACTTCGGAGTGGTGGGGGTGCCTGGATCAACCGATGCCGCCGTCCAGTCGACGATCACCCGGATGTAGTCGAAGCGGCCGTCGCCTCCGAAGTCCACCCGAAGGCTGTTCTTCAGCGTTGCCATCGACATGACGACGCCTGTGTAGCTGAAGGCCCAGTAGGTGGCTGATGCGTACCCGCCTGGGAGGAGGTCTCCACCTCCCCACATGTAGCCATTCGTCTCGGTTCTACCGTAGACGTAGATCGACTCCGAAGGAGCGTGAGTGGTGTAGCCGAAGCGCGTCTCCAGCTTCACTGAGTTGATCGTTGCCGTTGACGGGATCGAGCTGAAGTCGAAGAACACACTCGCACTCAGTCCTGGCCCGCCGTTCAGCAGCGATCCGTCATCGGTGAGGGTGCTGAGGATCGGGATCGACACCCCGCCCCCCGTGAACGGCGACACCCGAGACGGGTAGAAGGTGCTGACGGTCACTTCTTCGTCTCCACCGTGCTCGGCTTCCATGCGTTGATCAGCCACGCCGGAATGCACGTGGAGAGCGACATCCCGAGGATCGGGTCCCAGTCCTTCGAGACCGTCACCCAGAGATCGCTAATCTTCGGGTCACCCGACAGCCGAGCCATCCACTTGGCGATCGTGATGCCGAGCAGGGCTTGGACGAAGGTCCGAAGCGTTCGGACTGCGGGGGCATACCAACTGTGCTTCTTCAGGAACTTGACCATGGCGGACACCCTAGTCCCTGGAGATGGTGGCTTCCACCCTCGCCAGACGCTCAGCGTGGAGCGCCATGACGTTGTGCATCGCCTCTCGATTGTCGACGACAGTGCTCTTCACGGCCTCGATCTGTCCCTTCACTTCGTGAAGGTCGGTCTTGAGATCCTTGAGCCGTTCGCTCGTTGCGTTGCTCTGCCGACGAATCACCTCAGCATGGAAGCCGAGCAGGGGGGCGGCTACTGCCGTGATGACCGTCCCCCATGCCACGCCGGTCGTTGCGCCGATAATCGCCGAGATCACCCCTCCGGTGCCCCCCACCACGAGGGCACCGACTGCGAGGGGACTCGTGACCACTGCAACGCTGTTGAGCGTCTTCAGGATCTCCAGCTTGTCGCTCATGACGACACCACCACTTCTTTCAAGATGTTGGTCGTTGCTCCGGGCTCCAGACCGGACGTGATGATCCTGACGTAACGGGTGTTCACCGAGGCAAACGTCCGCTTCCAGCAGGTGAACGATGTGGTCCGGTACCCGGACTGCGTTGCCCTGGTGACCCAGAGTCCAGACGAACTCTTCGTCTGGATCACGAAGGTTGATGGACCACCAGCTCGTGCCCACTGGAGCTGCACCGTGTCCACGGACTTGGTGGAGCCGAGGTCCACCAGGATCGTGTTCGGAGCGAAGCTCTCCTGGGTGTTGAGGTTGCGGTCGGTGACCGCTGACTTCACCGTGCCACTGATGGCTGCAATCGTTCCGCTGTAGCCAGACTCCAAGGCGCAAGCTGGTGCGATCGTGGTGGTCGTCGAAGTGGTGGTGGTCGTCGGCACCGTCGTCGTGGTGGTGGACGTCGTCGTCGTGGTGGTGGTCGGAGCAGCCGTGGTGGTCGTCGTCGCAGGGCTGCTCGGCTTCTGCGAGTACACCCGCACGTAGTCAACCTGCATGCGCCAGTTGGCTGCCGTAGAACCATCCGTCTTGCGGTCAGAGGCAAACCACGGAGCGTCGCTTGCCACGCTGAGACGCACCGACATCGGAGTGGTGAACCACCCAGCGATCGAACCGGAGACGGTCCACACGAGCGTGTTGTCGAGGTAGAACTTCAGCGTCGGACCGGAGGCGAACTCCAGACCGAACGTGTGCCACGAAGCTGGAGTCCACGTGGCTGTCGTGGACGTCTCGGGGTAGACGTCCGAACCGGCGTTGTTCTTCGCGTGCAAGGTTGCCTGGAACGGACTGGCCGTTGGCTGTCCCAGCGACTCCATGATGTCGATCTCGGCGTTGCCCTTGTTGGCAGCGTTCGTGGAACCGAGCGAGGCGAACAACCAGAACGCCGGGAGGATGCCTCGGGAGGCATTGCCGACTGCATCCGGGAACCGGATCTTCGCTTCGTAGTAGCCGCCCGTGAACTCCAGCGGTTGCCCCGTGATGGGGTTCGTGTAGTTGCGGTTCGTAACCAGGTAGCCACCGTATCGAGTCGGCGTTGCCACATTGCCCTGCCCTTGCAGGTTCATCGCCTGTCGAACGCCAGCGCTCAGCTCGGATGGCAGTGGTGAGTTGGTGATCGTCAGCACGCCGCCCGAGACGCTGAAGGGATCGAGCACGGCGGTGCCGCCGCTGGAAGATGCGATCGACTCATACCGGTTGGCGTTCCACGAACCGCTACCAGCAAAGTCGGTGTAGCCCTTCTCGACGTTCTGCCACGTTGGATCAACCTGCGCCCATGGCTGAACCGATCCAGCGCTCGTCGGGTTGAACGAGTCGAACTCATCCTGCCAGACGATGTTCTGGAAGGCGGGGTTCGTGGTCGTCGTAGTTGGCGTTGTCGTGGTGGTGGTACTTGCAGCCTGCAAGCAGGAGTCCACCACGTCGAGGTACAACCCACCCTGCGTGTTGGTGGAAGCGGACAGGGCGATCGTGTTGGACCCAGCCGTCATATCGAAGAACCCGAAGGACTGCCACGTCCAGGACTCCATCGCTGGCCAGTAGCGGATGCCCTGCGAAGTCCCGTTGATGGACAGCGCACGGTTCGCTCCCGACCCCCCGGTCAAAGACCGCACCAAAACTTCGTAGGTGCCCGTGGTGGGAACTGTGATGGTCCACGTCGCGCTGCCGCTGAAGTTGGTGTCGCCCACGGCGACCCCACTCGAAGCCCCCGTCAGCGACGAGTTCGTTGCCCAGTTCGTCAGCGACACATTCGACTCCGCCTGCGTGCGGACACAGTTCGACAACGCCGCCGGGATCGTCGTTGTCGTTGTGGTGGTGGCGATGGTTGTCGTTGTCGTGGTGGTCGTAGTGGGCAACGTCGAAGACTCGAACTCGAAGTAGTCCAGCGTGATGTAGCTCACGTTGAACTTGATCGTGTTGGACCCCACGTTGAGCGGCACCGAGTTCACCACGGTGGTGAAACCGCCATTCGAGTTCGGGTACGTCAGTCCAGGCGATGTCGGGTAGTTGACGCTGTTCACCGTCACAAGCCGGATGAAGGAAGCGGAATCCTTGTACCGGATCGTCATCGGATAAGTGGCTGCTGATCCACTGTTGGTCACCGTGCAGGTGACTTCGGTTGAGCTGCCAACCGAGTTGTTGCCGTAGACGGCGGTGCCGCTGTCGGTTGTGATGACGTCAGCCCCGAGCGTGCAGGACTCAAGCTGCACCTTGTTGGTGGCCGCTGATGGGGTTGTCGTCGTTGTGGTCGTTGTTGGAGCTGCTGTGGTTGTTGTTGCCCCTGGACTTGTCGTTGTCGTTGTACTGGTGTTTGGAACCCCCGACCCCGTGTTGACGTCGATAGGTCCATCCGATCCCGTCCCCCCGCAGTCGAGGGTCCACGTCGAGTCAATCTTCGTTACGTAGTGAGTCCCGCCAATCTTGTTGGCCTGACGGACGCACGAGTTCGGAGCGCCTTCGTCAACGAAGTCGCTGCGCACGAACGAAATGTTGGCGGGGGTCGACTTGACGCAGAAGTTGCCAGGCGGGGGGCTGCAACCGATGCGCCACTGAAACGTGGGCCCCTGGGTCGAGAAGGTGGCGTTCTTGAACGTCGGGCTGTTGTCGACGATGTTGTGGACGTCGACGAACTTGACCCCGTGCGCGGTGTCTCCGGAAGCGAAGACGATGCGGTTGAGCTGGCCGTCGTTGTTCCCCCAGTGCAGCGTCGAGTTCTCGATCTGGACGAGGTCGTGGTAGCGCGCGGTGGAGATCGTCGTCGGACCGGACACCATCTGGATATTGCGGAAGATCTGCTTGGACCCATAGATGGTGCCGTCAGTGTCCGTCCAGTAGGTGCAGTCGATGTCATCCTGTCCAACCGTGGTGGGTCCAGGGGACGGGCTTTGATCCGAACAGCGTCGCCAGTCGTCGGGGAGGTATGAACCGATGTCGAGATCACCGTCGACAATCATGTCCTCAATGATCGAATCGAAGGTCATGTCGAGGTCGCCGTTGGTGCCGGACCCATCGCCGCGTCCGCCATGGCCGTCGATCTCGATGTCAACGCCAGTCTTGTAGCGCGAATCCGTTGAGTAGGTGTTCCAGTTCTTGATCCGCAGCTTGGAGTTGCCGCCTGTGGCTACCAGCCCGCCTCGGAAGTCGTCGGTGGAGCGGATGTTCCACGCCGTGACGTCAACTTTCGAGAACAAAGAGACCCCGTCAGCCGGGCTGTTCTTCGTGACGATGTCCTCGAAGTACCAAACGGTGCGACCACGGGCGTGGGTGCCGCTGCCGTCCTGTCGCCAGGACGGGCCACCAACGAAGATCGAGTGCGCCTGTTCGGACTGCCAGTCATCCCATGGTCCACCGAGGTTCTGCCGATCCCCGTTGACGGTCAGCCCTGCGTAGATGCTCGGCAGCGAATCGGACGCCGAGTTGTACGTCTCCGGGGACCCGAAGATGCGGTTCCCGCACTTGTTCCCCCCGTTGTGCGCACCGATACAGGCTGACGCCCCCTTGCGCTTCACCTCCGCTCCGTAGCCGATGATGGCGATCCCCTTGTCCTGCGGCACGGAGATCATCGTCGTCTGCCCGTCACCAATCACGTTGTACGTGCCGGACGTGCCGAATCGCACCACACCCTTGCCAGCACCGGCAGCGGCGGCGTTGATCGCCGCCTGAATGCCAGCGACGTCATCGTTGGATGAGTTGTTCGCCGTTGCTCCGTAGCTCACCGGGTCGTAGATCCCGGTGCGATCGTTGTCGACGATGGTGAGCACCATCGACGTGTTGCCCAGCGTCACGTTCACGGCATTTGAGAGCGTCACCACGATGGTCTCGTCCAGCTCGGGGAAGCTGTCGTTGACGACGGTGAGTGGAAGGTTGACCGAGGTTGCCCCTGGGGTGATCGACACTGACTTCGACACGCCAGTCGTCGAACCCGTGATGTAGACGTCAGCCCCGGTACCGCCACCGGGAACGCTCGAAGCGTCCACCGGAGTCCATGCTCCCTGACCCGTGGTGCGAGGCGTGAGCGACAGCGTGAAGCTCGACCCCGAAGGTGCTGCTGGACTGATCGTCACGGTGCACACCGATGCCGAACCTTCGGTGATCGAGCAGGTGGTGGGGGCGTCGGTGAGCTTGTTGATGCCTGCAACCGGCGGAGCCGTCGTCGTTGCAGTCTTCATGGGCGTTGGTGTCGACAAGCCGAGGATGGCAAGAAGCACCATGAGGATGAGAAAGACCGGGAGAACGATCCTGGTCCGTCGATTGAGTGCCATCAGATGCTCCATTTCGAGGAGAGGTACGAATGCATTGCAGAAAGATCGGAGTCGGAGATGTCGCCAGCGCAGATGATGACCTCGAACAGCTTGCCGTTCACTGAACCAGCACCCCCCTCATTGCCCATGAAGATGACTGGATAGCTGGTGTCTGAGATCGTGCCCGTCGATGCCACCGACGTCACTGAGGTGCCGTTCTTCCAGATCTCCAGCTTGTTCGACGTTGTGCCTGCTCGGAGCGTGAGGATCTGACGACCAGTCATCCCGGCTACCGCTCCGAAATTAGCCGTCTTCGTGCCCCCGGACGTGCCGACAGCGGCACGCACTGTCCCGGCGTTGTTAACGATCTGCCAACCTGGGTAGACCCAGCCCGTGGAGTCCTGAATGATCAGGTTGGCGTAGTTGTCCCACGACGTGAAGTCACCAGCCACGCACACGGTGATGCCAGCCGACGAATACAGACGCGCCGAGTCGGCGATGGTCATCGACTTGTTCGAGAACGACAAGCACTGCTTGCCGGTGGTTCCATCCGTTGTGATCGTTGGTCGGTAGGTGGCTGACGTTGCTCCATCGTCAGCCCCCTTCTGGTCAGCCCATGCGGAGCACAGTCCACCACCTGCGTCGGTAAGACCGAGCGTGCCGTCGAGCCACGCGGCAAGCGTTGAGATAGAAGCCGGGGTCCAGGTGCTCACAACCCTCTGTGCGCACACAGCATGCGTTGGCATTACGACACCGCCAGTTCTCCGCCAAGACGCCACGTGTTCGCAGAGATCTTCTGCACGAACGCCGAGGCGTACTGCCCGTTCAGCTTTGCCGTTGCAGCGTTCTTGCGCAGTGTCGCACCAGACCCAGCGACAACGGTGACCTGGCCAGCACCAAGCTGGTACAGGTCAACGTAGGTACCGATCGGAATCGTGGCGTCGGAATCCTGTGGCACGGTGAGCGTAATCGCAGACGCATTGCTGAGCGTCACGAGCTTTCCGCAGTCCGACGCTGCGAGCGTGTACGTCGTTCCGGTTTGAGCGTTGATCGCCTGCTGCTCAAGGACGATCGGGTTCCCTTCGACCCCGAGACGACCAGCGGAGATGCGAGCGATTGTCGAATCCGTCGCATGGCCGAGTTCGACCCCAGTGAACTGCGGGCTATTCCCAGTGCCGAGCCCGAGCGTGGTCGCTTGCGCTGCGGCGTCCGCGTCATCGAGCAGTGCTCGGCCTGCCGCCGTGAGGTCGGTCAGCGCCCATGCTTGCGCTCCGGTTGCATACGGCATCTTGTTGGCTGCCGAAGTGAGGGCAGCAATAGCTGCGAGATCTTCGTCGTATGCCTGCACCTGTGAGCCGATGGCAACGCCGAGATTCGAGCGTGCTGCCGCGGCGCTGGCGCTCGCCATGATCGAGCGGAACCAGCTCGACACGCTGATGAGTGCAGCGGCATCGGTGCCGCTGAAGTAGATCATCGTATCGGCCTGCGTTGCCAGCCCAGCCAGAGCGGTGAGCGTTGCGTCCGCCGCCTGCTTGGTTCCGGCGAGTGCGAGTGCATCGGCTGCCGTGTCGTACACGTCGCCGAGGTACACCGGATGCAGCGAGCCGTCATTGAGTGAGACGGCAAGACCAACCGTGAACGAGTCGATGGCGATGGGTGTGTTCTCGGCGAGAGCGCCGATCACGGCGTTGGCCATGTTGACGGTGGCTTGATCACCGATCACTTCGATGGTGAGCCCATCGGGGTTGAAGGCCGTGGAGTTCTGGTTCGAGCGGAGATACGAGATCACCTCGCTCATCGTCCAGCGACCGTTGAAGAACCCATCGAGATCCGTCTGCGTCAGAGCGTGCTCGTCGAAGAAGTTCTTGGGCAGATCCACGTCATTGGCGATCGGGCGGTGATCGTCGGTGAAGAAGAAGTTGATGTACCCGAGGTACGTCTTAGCGAGCATGGTGGACGTGTAGAGGATGCTCACCCGCTTTGCGCCATCGGCGAACGTCGAACGTCCGGAGAACGTCACCTTGCCGTGAGCGGCAAGCGTGAAACTCACGTCGATCTCGTCGATGCCACTGGCTGCGAGGCCGGTGGTCATCTGCGTAGTTGCCGACCACGTACGCCCTGTCTCGTCTCCGTCAGGGTGCATCGGCATCGACAGGGTGACGGTCTCATCCGTCGCTGCCGGATTGATGATGTCGAGTCGCCAATCCCCCGTGGCCGAATTGACGACCACGAGGGACACAGGCGACGAAGCTGAACTTGCAGCCATCAATTGGCTCCTTCCGTGAGTACGGACGGAACCTTACTTGATGGCGAGCGAAGCGAGGAGAGTGCGCAACGAGTTGAACGCCGTGTTGGTGGCGTTGACGGCCGTCGTAGCAGCGGCGAGATCTGCGAACGTGGAGTAGTTCGCCGTCAGAGCCGAAGGCAGACCGGCGTCGAGAGCCGACAGCACGTCCATGACTTCGACGAGACGGGTCAGGTTCCCACCGTTCTCGATCCAGTCCATCATTCGAGCAGCGTTGCGGGTGGTCGTCGTCGACTTGCCGCCGAAGAAGGCGAGCAGGGCGTTCGGCACGTCGAGGCTGCGGGTCGGGAACACCAGACCGCTGGCCATCTTCGCCTCGGCGTCGGGGCCGTAGAGGATCGTGCCCATAGCGTACTCCACCGGACCGATGTCGGTGATGTCGACGGAGTTCTCCTCGGTGATGGTCACCGACAGGATCGGCGTCTGCACCTGGTAGCGCATGGCGGCGCTCAGGGCATCCTCCGGGGTGGCGTCCATCGTGTGCGTGAACTCCAGCTCCACGGTGGAGTTGGCGGGCATCACGAGCGTCTGGGAGGTGGCACCCGTGTCCGGGTAGGAACCACCCGTCACGGAGCCGACCGTGGTGGTGGCCGACACGGAGCGGCTGTCCTCGTTCAGCACGAGGGCGCTGGTGAGCGCCACCTTGAGCGAGAACTTGTGGGTGTTGGTGATCGTCACGTACTGCTTGACGCTGGAGTCAGCGGCGCCCTGGACGAAGTAGGTGCCAACTGCGGTCTTGACCTTGAGTGGGGTCATCACGGCGAGAGTCATTTCGGTTTTCTGCCTTTCGGTTGGGAGGCAAAACGAAAATTGCCCCTCTACTTAGGCCAGAAAAGGGCAAGGCCCCCGAAGGGGCCTTGAATCTCTTGGCACTCGAAGGTCCAACCAGACCCTTCGGTGCGACTCTGAGACTGTCGGCTTGCGCCGGTGAGGTATGTCGTCCTCGTCGAGTGTCTAGCAGAGCTATGCGGGTGTGTCAAGAACTTTCGGGGAGGGCGGGTGCGCTCCACCCTCCCCAAGTTGTCACCAGCCTTCGTACCACATGCGTTCGACCTTTTCGCTCCGCGTGAGGCAAACACGCTGAAGCGGAAGCTCTAGGCAGCGGCGACGAGGCTGATCTGGACTTGGTGATCGCTCGACCAGCAGTCGATGACGCCAATCTGATCGTCCACGCCATCGCCAAGCAACAGCACCTTCGTGCCGGGTCGTAGCTCGCCCTCGCGGTAGGCGAACATCGGCACTCGAAAGGTCTGCGCATGACCTACTTGCATGTAGTCGACCTGAATCGTCGGCATAGCTGACCCCTTTCTGTGCTCGATCGCTGCTACCACGGTACATCCTGAGCGGCGAGATGGCACTCTGCCAGATCAGCGCTCAGCCGTCAACTGGGTCGTCAA
>ERZ724505.885-NODE-885-length-17658-cov-5.264160_pt1 | contig 17658 bp, 3 predicted proteins | sample MGYA00376038_ERZ724505 | MGnify/ENA primary metagenome ERZ724505 (study PRJEB28724, sample SAMN07190884) | wastewater metagenome | isolation source: effluent of sewage treatment plant in Hong Hong | place: Hong Kong | collected 2016-03-17 ... | reverse complement strand
CCCCCTCGGTGCAATCACAGGCCCCGGCGCAACCCGCCATCCCGAGCATCGCCGACCCCGGCATCGCGCTTCCGGCGCCGGTCGATGGCGCAGCCGATCGAACCGACATCCGAAACACCCCCGTCATGCTTCCTGGTGATGGGCCATATTCGCCGAGGTCCGTGGCGGAATCACGAGCCCGCGAAGCGAAGGGCCGTGCCGTTGCGCGCGACCGCACGTTCTCGGCCCAGCCTGTCGGCCAACTTGCGGCTCCGGAAGGCGCCCGGCAAACCCCGACCACCGAGCAGGGCACGCCCAAGGCATCCGTGGAAGTGGTCAAGGACACCACGCCGCGCCCGAAGCGCAACCCGCGCAGCATCACTGGCGAGGGCAAGCCGGTCAAGACGACCGACGCGCAGTCCGAGCGCGCCGCCAGCGCCTTCTTGAAAGCCTATGACGCGGATTCCGTCGCCAAGGTCGAAAAGTTCTACATCGCCCGCGGCCAGCCCGAGAAGGCCGAGGCGTTCGGCAAGTGGGTCAAGGACAAGCAGGTGCGCGAAGGCATGGGCCATTGGGCCAGGGCCGTCCATGCTGCCTCTGTCGGCGACAATGACAGGTTCGTTGCCGCCATCGCCGCCGCCTATAATTCCAGTGGCTATTTCGATGACGGCTACCAGATCGTTCCCGACGCCTCCGGCCTGACTCGCGATCCGGCCACGGGTGCCAACACCCGCCCACTGGTGACGTTCAAGGACGCCTCCGGCCAGGTATTCACCAAGACGTTCGACGGCGCCGATGGTCTCTACCGGCTCGGCATCCAGATGCTTTCGCCGGAACAGGTTTTTGAATATGGCTGGTCGCGCGTCGAGGCCGCCGATGCCGCCCGCGCCGAGGCGGATAAGGAAGCTCTCAAGGCCCGCCAGATCACCCCGAAGATGATCCTCGATGCGATGAAGGCGATGTCAGAGGCCAGCACGCCGTTTTCCCTGCTGCCGGTCGAGGAACAGCGCAGGCTTGCGGAAGCCTTCCTCCGGGGGGATACTGAGGCCGCACCTGCTGGGGAAGATGACCTTCCCGTGCAGCGCCGACCCGGGGGGTAATCATGGCCGCCAACGACGTTCCGACCTTCTACATGTTCGACTTCGGCTTCCTGTCCTTCCTCGCGCTCTGCGCCGTTGCCTGGGGCGTCTGGCGTCTCAAGGTCTGGTTCTTCGGGCGCTGAGAACCCCCTATCTTGTTTGCGGAACCGCAGCCTTCTGCTATTCATAGTGCGTCTGCCCAACCGACCGGGAAACCGGGCGGCTTTCCTTGTTGGGGGCGACAGTGGCAGACAACAGCTTTTCCCGTGATCCCGTCGAACAACTGATCGTTGATGAGACGGGCGGCAGCGCCCCTGATGCCCGCTCGGGAATCGACGACCTGGCCCGCAAGAGCCGTGTGCCCGCAAACTTCCTCATGGCCTTCTCCGAAGCCTCCGGCGCACCGGACGACGCCGGAAAGGTCAAGGTGGCCTCGGCCGTCGCCGCGAAGATCGCCCCGCGCCTCGCCGCCGGCGAGAAGATCGAGGACATCGTAAAGTCGGTTGCCGGCGATGAGGCCGAGGCATCTGCCTTCATCGAACGCGCCTACCAGATCGCCGACGAACTCTATCCGGCCCCAGCCCGCCCCAAGGAAGACCAACCCGGCGTGCTGGGCGACATGGCCCGCTCCTTCGGCGGATCGCTCGTCAAGGGCGCAGGGGGCATGATCGAAGCCGCAGGCATCGCCGCGGAGGAATTTGCCGACCCCGTTGGCGCAGAGTTCGGCCAACAACCCGGCCCGGTGCGCAAGGGCGCCAAGGCCGCCGGCGATCTGGTCCGCGGCTTCGGCGAGCGGATACAGGAAGGCATGTCCGACGACGCCAAGGCGGCGATCAAGGACTCGATGCCGGATGGCGATCTGTTTTCGCCGTCGACATGGACGGTTGGCAAGAACGCCTCTCTACGCGGCTACGCCATGCTGGCAACCGATGTGCTGGGCTCCTTCGCGCCAGTCGTTGCCACCGCGATCCTGACCAAGAACCCGGCCGTTGCCGCCGGTGTCGGCGGGCTTCAGGGTGCCGGCGCAGCGGCAGAAACCGGCCGAAGCATCGTAGAGGAAGCTGCGCGGACCATCGGACCTGACGGGAAATCCCTTCTGGAAGCCGGTTCGCCCTATTACCGCGAGGCGCTGGCCTCCGGTAAAAGCCCGGAAGAAGCCCTCGCCCTGACCGTTGCGGCGACCGAGCGCATGGCCGCACTTCTGACGGCGCCGATCTCCGCCTTCGGTGGTGCGGCTACGGGTAAGATCATCGGCAAGGGCTTTGAAAGCCTCGCAACGAAGGGCCCCCTTGGGCGCATTCTCGGCACGGCCGTCGCGTCGAGCCTTGAGGAAGGCATCCAGGAGGCCGCCGAAACCATTGCGACCCGCTACGGAACGAAGTCTGCAAGCGGGCTCGACATCAGCCTGACCGAAGGCACGTTCGGGGATTTTCTGCTTGGCGCACTCGGCGGCAGTCTGCCCGGCGCTGTGGCCGGCGGGTTCCACGGTGGCGGAAAGGACGATCAGGAAGAAGCCCCGGCCCGGCCTCGGGCTCAACCTACCCCCCCCTTGGCAGAACCTACCCAGTGGATTGATGAAACGCCCCCCCCCGTTGCCGGGAACCACACCTCCCCTTCGCCCGTAACCCCCCCGGCCCCCGCTGCGCCGGGCGCGGTGATCGACCCGATGGCCGACTATCTCGGCAAACTGACGAAGTTCGCCGCCGCCACCAAAGGCGCGGCCATCCCTGTGGGTTCCCCAGCCAGCTCGCAATTCGACAGTCTCATCGCCGGCGCACGTCGCCACGGCGCGACAGAGGAAGAAATCGACGACGCTCTGCGCCGGGGGACGCAACCACAGCCCCCTCGCCCGACACGCGACATCGCCGCAACCCTGCCCGAGCCTGTGTTCGGCAAGGAGGTGATGGGTGCGGATGTGACCGTCGAAACCGGCGGCATGACGCCCTTCATCGGCAAGATCATCCGCGACAACGGCAATACCATCACCATCCGCGATGCCGAAGGCGACGAAATCGAGGTCGCGCATGTCCAGATCGAGCGCGGAGAGGTCATCCTGAGCGCGGCAGACGCCGCCACGCCGTCCATTCCCGCACCGCAGGGCAGCGCGACCAACGCCACCGGCGCGCTGACGCCTGCAACGCCGGTCGATCCCGGCGCGCTGACGCTTTCGCAGCAGGCAATGGCAAAGGTCACGCCGCCGAAACTTGAAGATGCCGCGCCGATCACCCCGGAAGACGCAGCCAAGCGCATGAGGTTCATCGAGAGCCAGGCCGAAACTTCCGGCTGGACCGAATCCATGCGGAAGATGCACGCGGACTTGCGCGCCATCGCGCAACCCGCGGCCCCGACCACCGCGACCCCGGACATGGGCGAGGTTGCGGTGACGCCTGCGGCCGGTTCCACTCCCGCACCGGCCGCAGGCGAGCAACTGCCGGCCGGTCCTGTAGCGCCAAAGGCACTGGATGGCGAGATCATCACCCCCGAAGATGACCGTCGCCTTGAAGCGGAAGCCGCTGCGGCTGTCGGCATCGAAATGACCGATGCCCCGGTCCTGACCCGCGCCGCGTGGTGGGACGCCGCAGACGACGATGTGCGAAAGGCCATCCTCGATGAAGCCGGCCCGAAGGCCGCCGCCGAATATCGCCGGGCCATGACCTTCCAGAAGTCATCAGAAGATGCCCGCCGCGCGATTTCAGAAGCCTACGGTCGGCTCTACCTGGCCGGGAAGATCAGGAACGACGGGAGCATCGAGGCCCCGAAGCCTGTTCTCGCCGGACCCGCGCAAGACGCCGCCAAGCCGATCGCACAGGATGCGCCGGCGCCGGGTGCCGCACCGGAAGCCGCCGCCAAGGCGCCGGATACGGCCGGCGACAAGCCCAAGGACAAGGACAAGGGTGACAAGCCCGAGACGGAAGAAGAACCGAAGGTCACGGCAAAGGCGGCGGAAGCCCCGGCGCAACCTACGCCCGCCCTCTCCATCGCCCCGATCCGCGAGCGCGGCGCGGTGCTGAAAGGCCGGCCCGAGACGGAAAAGCCCGAGGTAGATGGCGTTCTGTTCACCTGGGATGCGAAGGAATCGGGCTGGATCTTCGCGCGCCGGCATACGGACAAGGTGGCGCAGGCGCTCGGCATCGGGAAGGCCGCCGACCCGGCACAGCAGGATGCACCGCAGCAGGCGCTTCCCGGCCTCGACATCCCGACGAAAGCCGAGGTCAAGGCCGCCGTCGCGGAAGTCGACACCGCGCCAACGGACGGCCAGAAGGAGGCCGGGAACTATCAGATGGGGCACATTGCTTGGCAGGGGCTCGACATCACCGTCGAGACGCCGAAAGGCGCGCTGCGCACAGGAAAGGACAAGGACGGCGAAACCTGGTCGGTGAAGATGCCGGCTCACTATGGCTACATCAAGCGCACCACCGGCGCGGATGGCGATCACGTCGATGTCTACCTCGGGGACAACCTCGACAGCGATGTCGTCGTCATCATCGACCAGAAGGATCTGGCGACCGGCGCGTTCGATGAGCACAAGGTCATGCTCGGGTTCACCAACCGCAAGACCGCGCTCGATTTCTATGTGCAGGGGTTCAGCGACGGCAAAGGTGCCGATCGCATGGCAGGCCACAAGGTTATGACCGTGGCCGAGTTCAAGGCATGGCTGGCCGATGGCGACACCACCGCCCCGGTGCGTGCCGCACAGGTGCCCCCGGCGGCATCGTCGGCCACGGACGCAAAAGCCGACGCCAAGAAGGTCGAGACAGACCGCAAGAAGGTTCGCGCCAAGACCGAACTTTCCCTATTCGTGGATGCCGCCTCATCTGACGCAGCAATCAGCGCGGCCGGGGAGGGCACCATTGCCGAGTTCACCACCGCAATCGGGCCGATGCTGGTCAAGCGCATCTGGGCGATCGCAGAGGAATACTCCGGGGACGAGCGCGCCGCCGTTCTGGAACTCGTCGCCGATGGCAAGCCGGTCCTTCCTGAGACGTTTTTCGAGAACGCCCACAAGGCTGCAAGAAAGGTCTGGGAGCAACGCCAGAAGGACGCGGCACGCGATCCACAGGTGAAGGCAGACGCGATCGAGGCGGCCATCTCCGATGCTGGCATTTCCGGCGAAACAGAAGTCGCGCAATTCACCGCAGGATTCGATCACGCGCTTTCCGGCAAGAGCAAGTCGACGCTGCCGCAGGGCGGCAAGCACATGGACGGCTATGATGCCGCCCGCGCCTGGATCAAGACCAAGGACGGCAAGGCATGGTTCGACGGAAAGCCGCGCCAGGCAAAGGAAAAGAGCACAGGCGATGCCCTGCGCCGCGTCTGGGACAAGGCGCGGGCGGCGATCAGCGATCTTGACGCATCCGACATGGACAAGGCATGGAAGGCAGTCCTCAAGGGCACCCAGCGCGCCGATCTGCTTCCGAACGTCCTGCCAGAAGATGCCACTCCGGGCGCAAAGGCGTGGTTCGACCTTTTCCGCTCCAACCTCGCAACCTTCCCCGAATACTACGCCCGGGTGATGATCGGGAACAAACATGAGCCGCGCAGGAGATACGGCAATACCGCAGAGTATGCGTTCAAGGGCACATCGCGCAGTTATCGCGGCCTGATCGCGGACAGATTCCGCGCGGAAGGCCAGCCCACGTCGAACTCTGTGACGGCGACGGATGAACAACGTCTGGCGCTGACCAAGGAGGTGGCCGACAACTATCAGGCCATCTTGCAGGAGGTTGCGGATCTCTTTGCCGGGGCAAGAACGCTCGACGACATCGCCGCCGTCATCGCCAAGACCTATGGCGACCCAGGCGCCTACGGGTTCCCGAATGACGGGCCCGCCCATTGGCTCTACGCCGACACCGCCCGCGACATCATCAACATCTTTCCGCCGAAACCCGGTTCATGGGACGAGAAATATGCCCGCTGGACCGCGCTGAAAAAGACCGAGGACGCAGAACGGGCAGAGGGCCAGCGCAAGGATGCCCTGATCCGGCCGCGCCTTGACCGCATCGAGCGCAACACCCGTGATGTGCGCAAGGGAAAGAGCATCACCGCCAAGGAGTTGAAGCGCACCTTCGGCTTCGCAGATGTCACGATCGGGGAATATGTCACCGCACAGGAGGCCGAGGACCACCTGAACTACGCCCATGACGCCTTCATCACTCTGGCTGACATGCTTGGCATCAAGCCGGAACAGATCGGTTTCGGCGGCATCCTGCATTTCACCATCGGCGCGCTCGGGCATGGCAAGATGGCCGCCCATTTCAACCTCGCACATCCTGACGGCAAGGGCGGCACCGTTCCTGTCATCAACGTCACCAAGACCCGCGGCGATGGCACGGTCCTGCATGAATACTTCCATGCCATCGACCTTCTCAGCACCGACCCGGCGCTGAAAAAGGCCATCGCCGGCGTCAAGAAAGACCTCGAAGAAACCATCAACTCTGCCGAAACCATCACCGAGATTGCCGAACGCTTCCTGACCGGGCGCAGTTCCATGACGCGCATGGGGCGCGGCGCGACCAGGAAGGATCATGCGATTGACGGCCTGCGCTACTACCGCCTTCGCCCCGGCGCCCAGACCAGGTTCTACCGCGAGGCCAAGAAACTCGACGGTGGCAATGTCAAGGAACCCTACTGGTCGAACGACAAGGAACCATTTGCCCGCGCGGCAGAAGCCTGGGGCTATGACACGCTGATCGCAGCGCAGCAGCGAGACGACTATCTCGTCAGCGATTGGGTGGCGGAGGGCAAGGTCACGGGAAAAACCCATCGCGGCACGCCTTACCCTGATGAAGCGGAACGCGCCCGCTTCGTCACGCTCTACAAGGATCTCGTCGGGGCGATGGACTGGTCGAGCGGCCGGCCCCGGCTCAAGGCCGGCCATCCCTGGCATGAAACGCCGCCGCATGATGATAGCGCCTGGAAGACGGCGATTGATGACGCGATACGGAACATCGACCAGATCGAGAGCGACATGAACGCCCGGCTGGCGGCCGAGGCGGCAGCCAGGGCCGAAGCGGACCAGAAGGCCCGGGACGAGGCATTGTTCGGGGCCCAGACAGATGAAGTCGGCCCGGTCCAGATCGAGGACGCGCCGCTTTCCGAGGACGACCTTAGCGCCATCTTCGACGAGGAATCGGCGGCGATCCGCGAGGCGGCACAGGAAAAGCCCGACGCCAAGGAGCCCGGAGCCGACATCCGCACGATGGAATGGACGACAGACGACGCCGCCCACCTTCTCGATCTTGTCGAGAAGGGTGTCATCGTTCTTCTTGCCGATGCCTCCATCGGTCTGCCGACGATTCACGACATCAAGGGTGCCGACCACATCGGGTTCGGCGTGTTCAAGATCAGCAACGCGGAATACGAGGGAACATTCACCGCGGGCGGAGCCATGAGCGCGACCCCAAGCGGCAAGCACTATACGACGTTCTCGCTGTCGCGCGGCACGGCCCCGTTCTGGGACAAGGACGCCGCCGTGGCGGTGTTGCGGCGCATGGCTGGCCTGACCGAGCCCCAGGCCAAGGCCCCGGCCGCAAAGCCCATGCCGTCTCTTGATGCCGAGGCCGACAAGACGGCCGGGCAACTCGCTGCGGAGTTCGCCAAGCACGGCGTCAGCGGGCTCAACGAGAGCCTCGCCGCGTTAACGAAGCTGTTCGGAGGCGGGCCGAACCGCCTCAACAGTTTCCCGAGCGGGTTTGACGAGGATGCCTATGCCGCCGCGAAGCCGCATTTCACGAAGGCGGCCGACGAGTTCCGCAAGGCCGGGCTGTCCTTCAAGGACTTCGTGCGCGTGTTCTTCAACGCCCTCATTCGGCAGTTCGGGGATGGCGTGAAGCCGCTCGCTGTGCGCTTCGCCAAGGAATATCAGTCCTCATACGAAGCCATTGCGCCCGCCGAAACCGAAACGGCTCCCGTTCCGGTTGCCGCTGATCGCACGCCCGAGGCGATGATTTCCGATTGGGTGCTGGCCCGCCTGCGCGAAGGCGAGGAAATTTCGTGGCAAGACCTGTTCAAGACGGCCGATCAGTCCTTCGGTGGCAGCCAGGCGCAGGGCGCCTACACGCCGAAGGACGCCTATGATGCCGTGGAATTGGGCGTCAACCGCTACCTTCTCGACCGGAAGATCGGCGATCCGACCGTCCCGCTCGCGGAGGCGCGCAACCAGATCCGACGCGCCGAGGAAGTGCTTGCCCTGATCCCGACCCAGAGCAAGCGCACCAAGGAAATGGACGAGTTCCAGCAGTTCTCGACCCCGCCGCACTTCGCCTATCTGGCGGCATGGGCCGCCAACATGACTGGCACCGATGCCTTCCTCGAACCTTCGGCCGGAATCGGCGGTCTTGCAGTCTTTGCGAAGATTGCCGGCGTGCAGTCCGTCACGGTCAATGAACTCTCGGCGCGGCGCCTCGCGGTCCTGCGCAACCTGCCTTTCGATGCCTTCTATGGCGAAAACGCCGAGCAGTTGCACAACATCCTTCCCGATCAGGTGAAACCCACCGTGATCGTGATGAACCCGCCATTCTCGGCCACCGGAGGGCGGATCGAGGGCAGCCGTGACACCATGAACGGCGCGCGGCACATCGAACAGGCTTTGAAGCGCCTGCAACCTGGCGGCCGTCTGGTGGCGATCGTGGGACAAGGCATGGCGGCAGACCGGCCGGCCTTCTATGCCTGGTGGCGCAAGATTCGCGCCGAATACAATGTCCGCGCCAACATCGGGCTCAACGGCAAGACCTATGCCAAATACGGCACCACCTTCGATACCCAGGTGCTCGTTATCGACAAATCCGGCCCGACGGCGCAAGATGTCGTTGTCGGCGAAAACCTGCATCCGGCGGATGCGCTGACGCTCCTGGAGTCCATCCGAAATGATCGACCGCAAGCAACTCAACCGGATCAGCCGTTGGCCGGCGGAACGGGACGCCGCCCGTCTGGTGGAGAACCTGAAACTGCCGCAGGTGCCGGGGTATCCGGCGCTGATCTCGCTGCTGATCTGGGCGGTGGAAGAATCCGGGCTGATGGACAAGACAACAGCACAGGCACGGCCGATGCTGGAATGGGTGCTGTTGACGGCGATGTCAGACGCCCCGGCCGCCCTGGGGGCATTGCTCAATCTGGAAGATCCGGCGACAGAGGTGACGCGCAACCTGGCGGAAGCGCAGACCAAGAGGGAAGCCGGTCAAGCGGCGCTGGCGCTGCTGATGGATCTTCGGGCGAAGTAAAGGTCGGGACCAGCGCAGGGGCGGAACAGGGAACGCTGACCAACTCGGTATTCGAGCCCTATCGCCCGAAGAAGGTCAAGATCGAGGGTGCCGTTACCCACAACACGCCACTGGTGGAAAGCGCGGCGCTGGCATCTGTCGTTCCCCCCGACCCGACCTATACCCCAAACCTTCCGGCAGCCGTCGTGCGCAAGGGGCTCCTGTCGGATGCGCAGCTTGAAGCGGTTGTCTACGCCGGGCAGGCACATCAGCAGATGTTGCGCGACGGCAGCCGCCGCGGGTTTTTCCTTGGCGACGGCACCGGCGTCGGCAAGGGGCGTCAGATCAGCGGCATCATCATGGACAACATGCGCCAAGGCCGGAAAAAGGCGGTCTGGCTGTCCAAGAAGAAGGAACTCATGGCCGATGCGCAGCGAGATTTCGCGGACATCGGCGGCGATGAAAAGCTGATCTTCTCGCAGGCCAATTCCAAGGTCGGCGACAAGATCATGCCGAAGGAGGGCATCCTGTTCGCCGGATACGCGACCATCCGGTCGCAAAGCAAGGCGGCCCAGACGGCGCGCAAGGCGGCCGGCGGCAACCGCACGGCCGGCGAAGGCGGGTTCCTCTACGAGCGCGTCAAGCAGATCGTCGATTGGGTCGGCAAGGATTTTGATGGCGTCCTGGTGTTCGACGAGGCGCATGAAATGGGCAATGCCGTGCCGGTGAGAGGCAAGCGCGGCGTCACCAAGCCATCCGACCAGGCGCTTGCCGGGCTCGAACTGCAACGGGCGCTGCCAAAGGCGCGCGTGGTTTATGTCTCGGCCACCGGCGCGACAGAGGTGCAGAACCTTGCCTATGCCCAGCGCCTCGGCCTCTGGGGCGATGGCACCGCATTTTCTGGCGGGGTCATGGAGTTCGTCAACACCATGAGCCGTTCTGTCTCCGCGATGGAACTGGTGGCGCAGAACCTCAAGCAGATGGGGCTTTACCTGGCCCGTTCTCTGGCCTTCGATGGCGTCACCTATGCGCGGCTGGAACATCAACTCACCGATTACCAGCGCGACACCTATGACCTTCTTGCCTCCGGCTGGCAAACCGTTCTGAACAACATCGACGCGGCCCTGAAGGACACCGGCGTTCTCGATGAAGAAGGTAAGAACAGCGGCCGAAATGCGCGCTCGATCAAGTCCGCGATCATGTCGCAGTTCTGGGGGGCGCATCAACGCTTCTTCAACCAGATCATCACCGCCTCGCAGATGCCGTCCATTCTCGATCAGATCGACGCTGATCTTGCCGAGGGCCGCGCCATCGTCTTGCAGATCACCAATACCAACGAGGCCGATCAGGAACGCGCCATCGCCAAGGCAAAGGCCGGGGGCGGCGACGAGGACGGCGGCGATCTGGAAGAAATGGACCTGACGCCGCGCGAAATGCTGATCCAGTTCATCGACAAGTCGTTCCCGGTCAATCAGCACGAAACCTATACCGACCTGGATGGGAACGAGTTTATCCGCGTCGTTCACGATTCCGAAGGCCGCCCGGTTGTCAACAAGGAGGCAGAGGCGCGGCGAGAGCAGTTGAAGGATGCCATCCGCGCCATGCGGATACCCGATGCCCCGCTGCAAATGCTTGTCGACAGGTTCGGAGCCGAGAAGATCGCCGAGATCACTGGCCGCAAGCAACGCCTGGTTCTCGACAAGGACGGCAAGCGCAAGATCGAGAAGCGTGGCAATGCAGCCGTGCAGACCGATGCGCAGGCGTTCAAGGATGACAAGCGCAGGATTCTGGTGTTCTCGCAGGCTGGCGGCACCGGATTTTCGTTCCATTCCGATCTGCGCTACAAGAACAAGCGCCAGAGGGCCCATTATATCGTTCAGGCCGGGTGGAGCGCCGACAAGGCGGTGCAGGGGTTTGGCCGCTCGCACCGCACCAATCAGGCCAACGCGCCCATCTACCGGCTGGTGACAACCGACATCCCGGCGCACAAGAGGTTCATTTCCTCGATCGCCCGTCGCCTTGAGCAGCTTGGGGCGCTGACGGCAGGCCAGCGCGACACGGCCGGGGGGTCGATCTTCTCGGCCACCGACAACCTGGAGTCCGAATACGCCAGTGCGGCGGTGCGCATGTTCTTCAACTCCGTCACCGGCGCCGCGCGACCGGCCGAGGTTCCAGATGATCTTCTGACCCAGATGGGACTTGCCGGGATCGTCGACGAGTCCGGTAGCCTGAACGAGAACAACATCCCTCCGACAACGCAGTTCCTCAACCGCCTCCTGTCGCTGCGCCTCGATACCCAGAAGGTTGTGTTCGACATCTTCCTGCAAACGATGGATGCGCAGATCGAGATTGCCCGGCGTCTCGGCACCTTCGATGACGGCCTGAAATCCATCCGCCATGTCGGCGCGAAGGTTCTGACCGAGCAGGAAGTGTTCCGCGACGAGGCCACCAATGCCCCGGTGCGCTACTTCCACATCGAATACAAGACGCCGAACCAGTTCTACGATTTCGATGCGCTGCCCAAGAGCCGGGTGGACAATGCAACCCGCAGCGCGGGCTATTTCCGCAACAAGAAGTCCGGTCGGGTGGCGGCAATCGTCTCCACCGGCATGACATCGACCAATGACCGGGGGCAGATCGAAGGCCCCTATGCCGTCATCAGGACCAGCGGCACGACCTATGTGCGTCACAGCGAGGTCCATGTCGACAATTTCGAGCGCATTGACGAGGCCGAGGCGCGCAAACTCTGGGAAGAGGAAAACACAAAGCGCCCGCCCAACCTCGACCACGACCTTCACCTCGTCGTCGGCGGCATCCTGCCAATCTGGAACCGTTTCACATCGCCAAAGGTCGACGTGACGCGGATTGCCCTGGATGATGGGCGGCGCCTCCTTGGCCGCGCCATCGCGCCGCAGGATCTCGCCGAAACGCTGAACAATCTCGACGCCAAGTCGGCTGCGGCGCAGATGGGCGGCGCCGGAATCCTGGCGCAGATCGCCAAGAACAAGTCGGTGAAACTGTCGAACGGCTGGCGCATCAAGCCCGTGACCGTATCGAACGAGCGGCGGGCGGAAATCGAGTTGTCGCGCGGCGCCGCCTTCATGAGCCGCCAGCAACAAGACCTGCTGCGCAATGCCGGCGTCATCGTCGAGCGGATTTCGTGGCAGGAACGGTTCTTCCTTCCGATCGACAAGCCCGAAACGGTCGATGCCGTTCTGGCGGCCGTGAATGCCAATGTCGTCGCCGCCGAAGAACAGGACGACGCCATCAAGGAAAGCCGGTTCCTCGCAGGCGACGCCATCACCGCGTCCGCGCGCGAGATCAACGCCGAACTGGCAAAGGTGGGCATCGCCGGGCGCGTGACGGCGCGGCTGGTGGACAGGCTGATCGGGAAATCCGGGGCGCTGGTGGCCGGGCGCTACAGGACCGGCCGGATCGCGGTTTCGGCGCAATCGGGCGATCCTCTGGGCGTGACCCGTCACGAGATCATCCATGCGCTGCGCGACAGGAGCCTGTGGGGGCGCGGCAATGGCCTCTTTACCGATGCGGAATGGGAAGGACTGGTGCGCGAGGCCAAGCGCCACAAGGACATCCGGGCGCGTGTCGAGGCGGAATACGCCGATGCCGACCGCGATGCCCGCAACGAGGAAATGGTGGCCGAACTGCATCGGCTTTGGGCTGCGGGCGAGATCGAGGTCGGCAAGACGGCAACAGGGCTTCTGGGGCGGTTGCGGGACTTCCTGACGGCCGTTGCCGATGTGCTGCGCGGCCGGAAGGTGGTTGATGCCGCCGACACGCTGGCGCGCATCGCTTCCGGCGAGATCGGCCGCCGCGGCGGCCAGCCGCGCGGCCCGGATGGACGGTTCGTGGCGGCGGATGCCGACATGCGGGCGTTCCACGGCACGCCGCATGAGTTTGACCGCTTCAGCCTGGATCACATCGGCACCGGCGAGGGCGCGCAAGCCTATGGTTGGGGGCTGTATTTTGCCAGCCGCAAGGGGGTGGCGGAGTGGTATCGGGACAAGCTGCGGCATGACCCGATTGTTTCGGCGGATGATGTCATGACCCTCTGGCACGCGCTGAGTGACGAAGAAATCCTCTCGGAAGATGACTATGTGCCGGGTTCGGCCCGCGATGACATGGAGGACGGCGAAAAAACGTGGAGCGATCTGGCCGGCATCCTTGATGGATGGGGTGTGGATGGCGATGCCGCAATCGAAAAGGCGCATGAACTCTACTCCTTCGACACGCCCTTGCCGAAATCGCGCCTCTATGAAGTCGAAATCCCCGACGACGCTGACTTGCTGGATTGGGACGCGCCGCTGTCGAAACAGCCGCAGGCGGTTCGGACTGTCTTGCGCGACCTGTTGCCAGATATGTTCGGCGCCAAGGGGGAATCTCTTTGGACAGAACAGCCCGAAACCGCGATGACGCGCCGCGCCTGGGTGGATCAGTTCGGGTGGCAGATTGTCGAGCAGGACGGGGGTTTCTTTTCGGTCATATCCCCCAGCAGCAAGGCAGCAGGTGGCAGGAATATCGCCGACAAGCGGAAACTGCCCGATGCCATGAAGACGGCAGAAGCGGCCCGCAAGCACTACGCCACCGACCTGACCGGACGCGATGCCTACAACATGCTGTCGGTGCAGCAGGGCGGCGACCGCGCCGCATCCGAGGCCCTGCGCGCCGCCGGTATCCCCGGCCATCGCTACCTTGACGGGGGGTCGCGCGCCGATGGCGATGGTTCCCGCAACTACGTCATCTACGACGATGCGCGGGTCGAGATCATCGACCGCGAAATGCGCCCCGGACTGACCGGAAAGGGCAAGGGCAAGACCGCCGCCGACCGGCTGATGCGCTTCTGGCCGGGCGACAAGGCTGGCACCACCAAGGCCGAGTTCGACCGCAACGAGCGCACCTTCCTCGGCAACGTGCTGACCAATGCGATGGACGGCAAGGGCGGGGTGAACCTGCTGGCGCTGGTGCCTGGGCGCGCTCTGTTCGCCGAGTTGGGCAAGAACATCCCCTCGGCGCGGGCCTACCTGCGCCACAAGGAAGAAATGGATGCCATGCGCAACGAATGGCACGCCAGAACCGACGAGACGGCCCAGGCGTGGCGCAAGCTGATCGCCAGGGACGGCGCGGCCAACGCCGCCATGATGGACCTGATGCACGACGCCACCATATCCGGGGTCGACCCATCCACCAGGTTCAAACAACGCGATGACAACTTCGCCAGAAAGGCATTCGAGTTCGTCAGCGAGCATGGCGATGCCGCGCCGGATTGGGCGCGGGCGCTAGTCGAGGGCCAGGAGCGCCGCCGCATGGCGCATGGGCCGCTGGCTGAACGCTTCGCCGCCCTGCCGCCGGAGTTCCGGGCCATGTTCACCCGTGTCCGCGATTCCTACGACAACCTCGCCACGGCGATCGAGGATGCCGTGATCGCCAATGCCGAGAAGGGCATGAAGGTCAACATCGAGCGGGCAGAACTGCGTTACAAGGACGCGCTCGACCAGATCCGCGACGACGGCCTGACCGGCGAGGACAAGGACAAGGCAGAGGCCGAGGCGAAGGAAAAGCTGGACGAGGCAAAGCGCCGGGCGGCGTTCAGCAAGGGCGCCCGCATCGCTGCGCTGCGCGCGAAATTCGAGAGCAACCGGCTTGACGGGCCCTATTTCCCGCTCGCCCGCTTCGGAAACTTCTTCGTCACTGTGCGCGACAAGGAAAGCGGCAAGGTTCTCTCGTTCTCGCGCTTCGAGAAGGAGCAGGACCAGAAGCGCGCCGCCGCGGAATGGCGGGCAGAGGATGCCTATGACGTGCAGATCGGCACGCTGGCCGATGCCAAGGCGCTGCGCCAGCAGGTAGACCCGAGTTTCGTCGCCGACATCGAGGACATCCTTGGCGACGCGGCTGCCGACGAGGGCGTCATGGACATGGTGTGGCAACGCTGGCTCGAAACCCTGCCGGATATGTCGATCCGTCGCACTCGCCTGCACCGCAAGGGAACGCCGGGCTATGACACGGACGCCTTCCGCGCTTTCGGCCGTCAGATGTTCCACGGCGCGCACCAGTTGGCGCGGATGTCCTTCGCAATGGATATGTCGCGCAACCTCGAAGATGCCCGGCGCGAGGCGGCGCAGACATCGGACCCGAACCGCAATGGCCTCATCGTCAACGAAATGGAGCGCCGCCACGAGTTCACCATGAACCCGAAGGGCGGGGCCTGGGCGCAGATCGCCTCGTCGGCGGCCTTCCTCTACTACCTCGCCGTCACGCCTGCGGCGGCGGCCGTCAACCTCAGCCAGACCACCATCGTCGGCGTGCCGGTTCTGGCGGCCGGGTTTGACAAGGGCAAGATTTCGGACGCCGCAGCTCACATCCTGCGCGCCAGCAAGGATTTCCTCGGCGGGCGCTTCTCGGTCGAGCGGGCCAAGACGCTGACCGCGGATGAACACGCGGCGATGAAGGAAGCCTACCGGCGCGGCACAGTCGACAAGAGCCAGGCGCATGATCTGGCCGGAGTCGCCGAAACCGGGGTGGAATACAACGACTTCCGGTCGCGCTGGATGGCCAGGTTTTCCTTCCTGTTCCACCATGCCGAGCGGGCCAACCGGGAAGTCACCTTCCTTGCCGCCTACCGCATGGCACGCGAACACGGCATGGATCACGGCAATGCCATCGAGAAGGCAGCCGATCTGACCTGGAAAACGCACTTCGATTACCAGAACACCAGCCGGCCGCGCCTTATGCAGAACGATGCGGCTAAGGTGTTGTTAACATTTAAAAATTTCACGGTCAATTTGAACTGGCGGTTGTTCCGTGACGCGCACCAGATGATCAAGGGCGCGACAAGGGAGGAACGGCGCGAGGCGCGGACGCAACTGATCGGCATCACGGCGATGATGATGCTCCATGCCGGCATCACCGGCACCTGGGGCTACACGCTCATCACGACGCTGCTCGGCCTGTTTGCGGACGACGGTGATGACGATGTGGAGGAAGCCCTTCAAAGCGCCCTGGTCAACACCTTCGGACCGCAGATCGCCGGCATCTTGCTCAAGGGCGTTCCGGGCCACCTGACCGGCATCAACCTGTCGGAACGGATCGGGATGCCGTCGCTGTGGTTCCGCGAAAGCGACCGCAACCTTGAGGGCGATGATGTCTACAACTACTGGCTGACAGAAATGGTTGGTGTCGTGCCTGGCATCGTCGAGAATACCCTCCGCGGCGTGCAGATGGCTTGGGATGGTGATGTGCAGCGCGGGGTCGAGACGGTCATGCCGAAGGCCATCCGCGACATCATGCTGGCGTATCGCTACGCCAGCGAGGGCGTCACTACCCTGAGCGGCAACCCGATCCTCGACGACACCAGCATCGCCGACTCTTTCAAGAAGGCGCTCGGCTTCTCGCCGGCGCGGATCTCGGAGCGGTATGAGGCCAACACGCGCCTGCGCAATGCCGAAAACCGCATCGAGGGCGAGCGTTCGGACATCCTTTCCGACGCTGCGCGCGAAGTGATGGCAGGCGAACCCATGTCCGAGCGCGTGCGCCGCAAGATCGAGCGGTTCAACCGCGAGAACCCGGGCTATCCGATCGACGGCAAGACGATCAGCCGGTCGGTGAAAGCGCGGCAGCGCGCCGTTCAGGAAATGGAAGGCGGCATCCGTCTCAACCGGCGCCTCAATGAACGTCTGCGCGAGGAAGCGGCCCCGCCCATCTACAACTAGCGCAAGACTGGCGATCCACTACGACATATGCTAGGTTTTCGGCATCGCGGCGCATGAGGCGCGGCTCCACCTTTGGTTGGAGACTGCCCCATGCCCCTCGGCGCCCCGAAGTCCGCACAGCAAATCGTCACGGTGCCATACGGCACCTGCATGGTCACGGTCCAGGCCAATGGCGGCTCAGTGACGATTGAAGTCCTGCACGGTGCATCGCCGGAAATCTGGGTTCCTGCCGCTTCGACCTTCACGGCGGATGGAGCCATCACCCTGTTCCCTACCAACAACGCCCGCCTGCGCATCACCCCGGCCGGCGGCGCGACCTGGAACATTCAAGGCCCGGGGCTCTGACATGGCTGGCATCGGAGCGGGCCTTGGTCTGAGCATCTTCCTGGCGGCGGGCGGGCTCGGCGTCGCATTGGCCGGCCGTCGCGCTGGCGGATACACACCGCCCGCAACAACCCCCGTGCTGGTGTTCCCCATCCCATATCAGAAGGTCGTCAGGGACGAGCCGTTTTCCTACAACCTGTCCCAGCACATAGCGAACGCCCACACCTTCGACCTTGCACCCGGCTCCCCGGCACTTCCGGCCGGCATGGCCCTGTCCTCGGCCGGCCTTCTGACAGGCCCGGCGACGGCGGCGAACATGGACGCCGACATCGTGATCCGTGCGACGAACACGAC
>ERZ724505.883-NODE-883-length-17670-cov-5.183650_pt1 | contig 17670 bp, 43 predicted proteins | sample MGYA00376038_ERZ724505 | MGnify/ENA primary metagenome ERZ724505 (study PRJEB28724, sample SAMN07190884) | wastewater metagenome | isolation source: effluent of sewage treatment plant in Hong Hong | place: Hong Kong | collected 2016-03-17 ... | reverse complement strand
GTAAGGTATTGCGATATAGTTGTGATTGATGAAATCTCTATGTTAAGAGAAGATCAACTTAATCTAATAAGTGAGGTCTTTAAAGAAGCCACAAGAAATAGTGCTCCATTCGGTGGCAAAACCATGATTTTCGTAGGTGATTTCTTACAACTTCCACCAGTAGTTAAGGGTCAAGAAAAGATTAATTGGATCTTCAATTCAAAAGTATGGAAAGAAGCTAACATTGAGCCGGTCCACTTGTTTAAGATTCACAGGCAAACAGATGAAACCTTTCTTTCTCATTTAATACATTTAAGATTTGGTTGGTGTTTTGAAAATAGTGACGCATTTTTCAAGAGTCGAACTTTTACTGAAAAAGAAATCGATCCTAATACTTTGAGATTTTTCAGTACTAACATGGAAGCTGAAAATTTCAATACTAAAAAATTATACGAAATCGATTCTGAAATGAAGACGCACTATGCCCAAGTTTCGGGCATAAGCGACTATTACGAAAAGCAAATTAAACAATCAACGCTAGCTCAGGAGACTTTAGAGTTAAAGGTTGGAGCTAGAGTTATGTTTTTGAATAACTATAAACCTGAAGGCTCTGATGATTATTTATGGGTTAACGGATCACTCGGGACAGTAGTAGAATATCGTAGAAAGACACCTATAGTCGTGTTAGATGAATCAGGTGAAACTGTTGAAGTTAAATCCCATACGTGGGAACTTAAAGACTGGGAAGGGAAAGAGTTGGCGTCGTTTACGCAAATACCACTTAAGTTGGCATATGGTGTTACGATCCATAAAAGTCAAGGACTTACTTTGGATAAAGCGGTAATTGATTGTAAGAAGATCTTTGCAGACGGACAAGCGTATGTGGCTTTGTCAAGGGTACGTAGTAGCGAGGGATTATATTTACTAAATTGGAATAATAATTTAGTTAAGGCAGATCCAGAAGCAGTTGAGTTTTATTTGAAAAGTATGAAAGAGGGGTAGCGTGAAAGACTTCGAAGAATATGAAATTCGAAAACACACTTTAGAAAATAATCCATTCTTGAAGAATTTTAAAGAGGGATACTGGAAAAGTCCTTTAGGAACTACTATTATTTATGCGATTGCTTCATACGAGGCTCAATCTATAAATATTTCAACTTTGGGAACGTCTTATCACACTTCAATTTATCCAGTGGTTTGGGATATGACTTTCAAAGAGTGGGAATATCTTGGAACCAATCCATAAAAGTTATATAGCGCCGAGAGTGTTTATTTACGAGGGTCGATATGCTAATGGTTGTATCTGTTAGTGCAAAAAATTTTCCAAAGCACAAAAGAATCTCTAGAGGTTGGTGGCCTAGGATTGTCAAATGTCCTAATTATTATGTGTTCAGATGGGCGTGGCTTAGAATTGATTTGGAGGTTTAGGTATGACAAAAATTTATGGCCATAGCGATGATTTGTTGGAATTCGAAGGTGATCTTTACGGAGAAGTATGCTATTTTGACTCGTCAGAAACAGACGACATTAAAGTTAGTATTTCTGATGGTACTGAATTATCAGTATATTATGCAAACTCAGGTTTGTGGAAAATTAAAGTTCTAAATCAAGGTTCTCATTTTGAGTCGCTTGTTGAAGCAACTGATCCGGACTCAGATCAATACTCAGACATACTTACATTAAAACCAGGAATGCTCACAGCCCGATATAAGATCGGAACAGAGCGTTGGAGGAAAGTAAGGTGAAACACATCTGTAAGCTACCAAGAATCGTAGAAGACACGGACCGTTGGGGACGACCTATGGGTACATATTATGTCAACTTTCGTTGTGGTTACGTGGATCAAACCTTCTACAATGAGTTGGTGGAATTTGAGTCTTATAAGTGTGAAGACGACCATATAAAAGAACAAGTAGCTACCATGACTGGTCATGGTATGTTAGATCTGTCTCAAATTAAAGCGCCCAAACTGCAGAGGTTATTAGCTAGATCTAAGCATCAACTTTGGGAATTCGACATGCACGCACGTCGAGAAGGCCCAGACTATGTAAGGTCATATGCCATTTTAGGTGAGCGTAGCCTTCATGTGATGACCAAGACCATCTTAGCCAAAGTTAAGTTCATGGAAGTAGTTGTATGGTTTATGAATCTCAGGAGTAAACTTGTCAAGTCGCGAGCTTATAGATAAAGTCACTCGTGCAGAATGTTATCATAAATTCGGTGGTCATTGCGCTTATTGCGGCGTTCAACTAAAGTCCAAAGGATGGCATGCTGATCACGTAATCCCGTGGGCCAAAGGTGGTCCTGACGACATCATGAACCTCTTTCCAGCTTGCAAAGACTGTAACACCTTAAAGAACGATTCTCATATTGAGACGTTCCGTAAAACAATTGAAAAGTATCATGAGAAGAGCGGCGTAGTTATCGCGTCTCGTTTTGGATCAATACAAATCATTGGTCCTATCCAGGTTGAGTTCTGGTTCGAAAAGCAAGGTTACGTATTCCCTGAAGAATTGGTTAAGGCCATGATTGAAACATCTCAAAATAGATAGTTTACTTGATTAATTATACTTTGTATTATAGTTTTGAACGGGGGTTCCAATGGTACAAGAAGTAACTGAAGTTTATGGTTTTAAAATCTTTGGTGTCGATAGCGCCACTAGTCTGATGCTAAAAGACCATTCCAAATTCTGCGTAAGCCTCCCAAAAGGCTTGTTAATCGATGAGTTGGCACTTAAAACATATGGCCGTACTCACATTAAAGATCTGCGCGACTCTCTGGTAACAAACCGAAGTCAAGAATGTTCTCACGCATTTGAGGAACGTTTCCTCTTTAATTCTTCTTACTTGAAATGCAAATATTGCGGCTTCGAGAAAAACTAAGAAAGAAAATTTTTCCAGGAGAGCTTATGAATCTAGAAATTACGTACTTTCAAGAGCCGATCACTCTACTTGGTCGGTTTGAACCGGCACCTCCTATGGAGATTGACCACTTTGAAGTGAGGATCGACGGCAAAGTTTGTCCACCAGAAATTAGAGATTTAATTATAATGGGGATGGCGCATCAAGCTGGAGTTACTGGTATGACATTTTCCCAAGTTATGAATGAGTATCTAAAACGTAAGGGTGTTCGAAAGTAATAGGAGAGCTTTATGAAATACGTAATGATTCTAGTCCTAACATTGATGAGCGGATGCAATAACCAGTCACCAGTAGTACCAAAAGCTGCGGTACCACCTTTTAATGAACTGGTATTTTACGAAGATTCAAAAAACGGAGTGACTTGTTATCGAGTTGTTGGAATCGCTGGTTTGAGTTGTGTTAAGACTGGACTCTCGGTTGAGGACCAATTGAAGCAACAGCAACTTAAATCTGCATTTGGATTGGAGAAGTAAGTGGACGGTCTGACTATCGTGCCAGGAGATAAGGTCATGCTAAAGCCGGGGCATACCTTAATAGATGGTGAAATTAAACCATATGCTATTTATACTATAAAGTCCATCTACAAATCACCTAATTTTCCTCCGTATGTTCAACTTGAAGAAACTCCAGTGTCTTATGGACTTGACATGTTTCAGAAAGTTCAGTCAATCAACGCGAGCGCTTTTGAAAACACATATAAAGAGAGTTACACTCAAGAGTGCCAACATGAAATGAAGACTTACCACGGATTTACGGAGTCTTACATGTATTGCACAAAATGTGATTACGTAGATAGAGGCTAAGATGAAAATGGTTTGGGAAGGTAAAGTCGTGATGGTTTTTGATACTCGCCTTTGGGAAAAGAACGGAGGGGACTCTAAGAAAGATACGTTCTTTAGAAAGGCCACCATCTTGAAGTGTTATTCAAAAGAACCACATATTGACCTAGTGGATGTTGAATTTCACCATGATGGACGGATTAGCACTGGCCATTTTCAAAGTTGCCTTCAGGAGATGCAAGGAGATATTCGATGAAGGTTTATGCGTTTTTCGATAAGGGCGGGATCTTTCAAGTATTCCCTTCAATCGTAAGAGCTGTAGCAGCTGTTCGTGGAGATGAGTCAAGAGTCTTTGTAAAAGTTCCTGGAGTTCCCAATCCATGGGTGGTTCATCCGGTTAAGAAGGGTAAAGTGGTATATGAGAAAATACTTACTTCTTCTGAACTTGACAAAGTTAAAAAGCGATTCAAGACCAAACAATCGGTGCTGGGATGAAACCCAAAAAGATCAGGTGTAATTGTAAAGCCGTTGATACTTTGGAAATCATCGATCATGAATTCTCTTGTAACGTGGTACAAAAATATGGCTATACTAAGTCTAAATATGAGAACGAGAAGAGATCAAAGTACCAAAGGTATCGTGAATTGTTTGATCAAGGTGAGTTGGAAGTCTTACCGAGCCTTTATTGGGAGGGCGAGGACTTTGATGGACTTTACAAAGAAGATGGATGCCCTTGGATTTTTACGGAATAGGAGTAACGAGTGATCTTACCAGTTGGGAAACCAGATAATGTTGTAGGGTTCAGTCAAGAGGCAGTGGAGTTGTTAAAGACGGCTATCACTAAGATTATGGCTATACCTTCAAACTCAGATGCTAATGTAATTGACTTTAAGACTCTAAAACAGTTAGAGATTGAACACATTAAACTAGCCTTGGCGAAGTACTCAAGTAAGGCTGAAGCTGCCCGAAAATTAGGACTTAGCCAAAAGTCTTTTTATAGTAAGCTACACCGTTATGGTCTTTACGCTCAATACGAAGATCCAACTCTGAGAGGTAAGAATAAAAGGATTGGCAAGTGAAAAAGATAGTCGCCGTAATCTTGTTGATGTGTAGTACTTCTTTTGGAGATGAGATCCAAATAGGAGAGGCTATCATTGATGTAAGTAAGGTGACTTACGTTGATGAATATACTATAGCCTTAAAAGAGTACAACACTGAGCAATACAGACTGTGTAAAGAAGATCGTAAGTTTTGTGATGAACACCGAACGAGTGGACTATATTACACGTACGGCACTGCTGACCTAGAGAAAGTTGAGTTCTATCTTGACGATTGCGAATACGACTACGGATTATGCTTGTATAAAACCATGATTGAGACTTGGGAGTAACTAATGACGTCCTCAGGATCTTGTATCGTTTGTGGAAAACCAGCCTTTGAATTCCATTACACCAAAGAGTGGGTATTAGGACAGCCTCATGAAGGCTTCTGGTTTTGCCCAGATCATAATCCAACAAAGACCGTTACACCCACAGTAGGATCAAACTATGATTATGATCTTACTTCAACCGATACGACCAACACAAATGTGGTTTTAGATGGGCCTAAGTTGTCAAGGCGAGAACGTAGAGCCTTAATGAGGAAGAATAAATGAAAACCACGGTAATAAGCAGGTTAGTTATAATTTGAGCCATAGGAGAGCTCAATGAGTAAGCTAATTTATAAGTCTGAGAAGCCGTATACTGAAGATCTAAATGATCTGGTTGAAGATGAACTTGAGAAGGGCCGTGGTCCAGACAAGCAACCAAGAAAACAGCGTGGTAGCTTATCGCATATTGAAGACCAAGACGCGTCCGATGCGCGCCGAAAAGAAGCCAAAGCACGTGTGAACGCTATTGTAGCCGCCAGAACGGCCAAGATGACGGATGCACAAAGGGCTAAAATGAGAAAGTCGGATGATGAAATGGACATCAACGATCTAGTCGAACAAGATATGAATCACGAGGAAACTTTTTACAAAGGTGGAGTTGGATCCGGCCAAAAAGGACACCGCACTATGAAAGATTACAATTTTCATGAACGTATGAAGACTGGTGGATTGGACAAAAAACGTGGAGCTATGCGGCACTTCAAACAACAAGCAGATAGGGCTAAAGCCCAAGGCGACGTTGAAGCCCATAAGCATTACTCGGCTCTTCATGCTGAAGCGGCTCAACACGTAATGGGCGTAATGAAGAAATCCGAAAACGAAGAATAACTGACTCATTATTAGAATGATACTCGGTTGGTATTTTCTATACCAACCTATTAGTGGCCCACCTTTAAGTTACTAATGAAATAGCCTATTCTAGGCCCAAAACATCCTATATCAGGATGATACACTTCAACAAATCTCTTGTACAAAGTATAGTCTGATTGATATCATAGCTGAAGGGGCTGGCTAGATTTTCAGATTAACGTAAGTCATAAAGCTCCATCCTTATTAGGGTGGAGCTCGTTATAAGGGGGATTCAGATGCACGCACTTCTTCAAGGTTTATCTATATGGTTATTTCTAATCCAACTTGCATGTCTCTTTTTGGGCTATACTTTTAAAGACCGTAAAGATTTACTCGTAGTCTCGGTATATTTAGGCCCTGCCGTGATCCTAACTAACCTATTGAGCTTGTTCTTCACGAGCGCTTCATAATGAAACTCCATTTAGAATCCCCATCTCCAAATGTATGTGAATGCTGGATTGAAGTCTTAAGTCCAGATACAGTCACATGGGAGGTTATAGCTGAATGCAAGGTACTTGATTCAGGTGACACTTTCGTAGTGGATGAGATATACACTAAAGCCCGATACAGACGCTTAGGATACGCCACTAGGATCATTCGTAAATTGCAATCCATAAAGAACGTGGTTCCTTTGGTGGTAATGGACTCAAAAGAAGCCAAAGCCTTTTGGTCTAAAATGAACGTGACTCTTTCAAGGACCAGAGAAGATCAAGCCAAGTATGATGAATTAGCTATAAAGTATTCTGAATTCAATTTTAGAATTGAGGAGTAAATCCATGAAACTGAAACCTGAGGCTGAAGTATGGTATTGCCCAAATCATGACTCTTTGGTTTTGATTAAGCCTGAGATTTCTACCATTTTCTTAAAGATGGGATTTAGGGTTCATTACAAAAACTACTCTTTCTGGAGGTCTAAGAAGCACCTATCTAAGTATATATACGTTGGACCTTTCGAACCGTCATTTGAGATTACTGAACTAACGGGCACAGAACTAGTGAAAATAGCCACTGATCTACAGAAAGTAAAGCTGTCGTCTGATCCTACGCCATTACTTCCAAAGTACGATGGTAAAGTCGAGTACAGTGCTAATAACCATACCTTTTGGAATGGCTTTACTCGAGGCGCTATAGAAGCCCATGATGCCCAAATGAAAAAGAACTTTAAATTGAATGTGGTGTATGATCAGCCTGTTATTCCAAAACTAAGATACAGGCCTTATGGATTCTTTGAGAAGCTTTATAATGATCTTAAGACGGCGATTTCTAAAACAGATCCAGTTACCAGAGACGTACTCTTCTTTTTGTTAATGATGGTTTTAGGAATTGCAAGTCTCGTAGCTTTGGCGTCGGTGTCCAATGGTTAAAAAGATCACGCTCTCAAAAACCAATGAGCCTAATGACGAAGCACCTTCACATGAAGGGTTCGAGATCACTAAAGAGGAAATGGCCGGATACTCAAAGTCCATGACTAGGTACAACGCTTCAGTCTTTAGGATGTGGCTTACGAAATCTAAGAAAATCATGAACCGTGATTTGGTCTTGGTGATGTATGACCCATCTATGTTGACATTAACCCAGAAGGTGGCTTTATGGGTGTTTCGAAAGTGGTTCGTTTAGATACACAAAGTATAGTTATTTGTACAAAGTGTAGTTTTGAATTGTATACTGAACCCACCAAGCCATTTTGGCAAAGGAGCTCAGATGAAACTATACGTAGCCACAGTTACACGCAAATCACGTGAAGTCAAGTCTACTAAAATTCTGGGTGTATTCTCTTCTAAAGAACACGCTCTTGAAGCTTATAAAGAATCAGACTTTCCGAACGCTAATACAGAAAAGACCTATGAAGGCATTTACACACTCATATTAGAAGGTTCAGAAACAGTTGAGATACTGAATATTTTGCCAATGGTTTTGGATCAGGTAGAAGAATAAGTCGTAAGAAATTGACAACCCCACCATCCGAAGTGTCAATAAAAGGAGAATCGAATGAAGTATGCCATGTTGTTTATGACAGTAGTCTTGAGTGGATGCTCTAATGGATACGTGGCTGTAAGCGACTCGCCACAAGGGTGGATCGTGATTCCTGATGGATCAAAGCTTACGTTGGTTTTCTGTAAAGCAGAACCTACACCAAGGTGCCAACAACCAATCGTGGAAATGCAGCGCTAAAAACATCTGCGAGGGTGGGGCACCTACGGCCAGCTAAAACCCCCTTAGCGCCGGTGCTTTCAACGAATCACTAGAATCAAAGGTAATAAATCTCGTTTTTAGACTGAATCATATCTGAATCAGTCCATTCAAGACGAATGTTCTTGAGCTTCAAATAGCCTAATAGATAATCCAAACGGTCTGCTATCCCAGAAAAAGCCGTATCAAAGAAGACCATACCATTACGGGTAAAGCAAGCTAGTGAATCCATACCATGGCGTTCAGCTGGACCGTAGTAAACCTTATACTCCATTTTAGTCTCAGTGTCAAAACCACGTAACTCAGTTTTACCCATGGTGATCAATTGGGTTAATATGGTCCTATTTTGCCAAAGAACGCCTCTTGTGATAGAAGGTTCTAAGGGACGTTTGCGGCCCCATTTACGAGTCCACTTGGTCTTATTGATTTCAGATGTGCACAGTTTACATATCTTGGTGTAGCCACCTGGCCCCATACGGAATAAGCCATAGTGTGAAAGTGGATAGCGAGCATGGCAATGTATACATTTACGTATGGACATTGCATCACTAGGATCTTCTGCGTTATTGTTAGCTTTTGTGTTCATATGGTTCGTATCGAATTGTAACACGCGTGAACGCGCAAAGACGGCGGAAAAGCACCATCTCTTGCCACCATACTCACTATATCATACCTAATACCAACTATAAACATTTGATTCTGTTAAACTATTCTTTAACCAAAAAGATCCTACCCTCGACTTTCCACAATGCTCCCTCCTTAGCAATACCCCTTCTCCACCCTATACCGCCAACACCAAACAGCGCCAACACCGACTATACTTTGGTGCTTACCATCTAAGCTATAAAGCACTTAATAAAGCGCCTCACTTAGTCTTATATGTGATTAAACTAGTCTCAACCCTTTCACATTTATATTGAAGTTATGAAATTTTCGTAATATGGGTGATTTCCTTATAAGTGTCTAAACTTGAAATACTTCGTATCCATGAATAGATCCATAAATATCCATTACGTATCCTTATAGAGATCCTTCTTTATATCGTTATGAAACTATTTGATTGTGGTGGTTTCATTTTAAAGAAATAAGTGTTTTGTTTTGATAAAGTATAGTTTTGTTGATTTACTTGACTATACTTTTTGAGTTATACTGGATTCATCAGGAGGCCACATGAAAGAACAACTCAAACTGAACGATGGCAAGACTTTCGAATCTCAAGAAGCTTTGAATGAGTATTTGGAAATCTTTGAAGAAGATCTTATGGACACTCTTGAAGATCGTGAATTGAAGAAGTTAGCTTACGAGGAATTCCGAATTGAACGTGAACGAGAAGAAAATAGCCGTAACCGGTAAGGAGCTCAAATGAAAGTCGAAAAACGTTTGATGATGATCGTAGAAATGACTCCTAAAGAAGCTTCAGAATGTTTGAAGGTAGCTGAGAAGATTCTTTTTGATGGTGTAGTCGATTTTGAAAGTCCTGTAGTGAAGATGTGGATGGAAGCTTTTTATCCGACTGCGAATCATAATCGATTGTTGATTGCCGTTACGGCTTTACCACAAAGGCTTTTGATTTCCTACATTGACCATTTGGAAAACGAGGTTAAACCATGAAAAACACCCATATCGCATACGTAGTACTCGTGATAAACAAAGACGGCGGAAGTAAAGTCAAATGTGTTTGCCAATGGAATTCTGAAGCCACTTTTAGAGTTGAAGAATTAAAAAAGAACAAAGATTTCGTCTACGTTACTTGGTATGCTGTTCCGTATTATAGCGAATTGTCACCCCTTGAAAAAGAGTTGGCGTCATCTGAAGAAGTAAGGTTTATGGCGGTTCTGAAAACTGAAACAAAGCGTCAAGCGTTTATCGTATATGGTGGAGAATTTGACGATCTTCGAAAAAGTGAAGCTGACGTAGAACGTGATATGGCCCATAGCTGCTATATTCGTTCTGATTACGATATCGTGAAGATTACAAAAGAAGAAGCCAAAGAGTTTGTATCATCCGTAGGGAGGCACTCATGAAATATTTTAAAGTTTTGACTGATTGTTCTGAGGTCTTTGCTGGCTCCATCGTATCCGAATCAGGTTTAGCGAAGCTTATCTCCGCGTTAAAGACTAAACACGAACCACACAACATCCCAGTCGAGGTGGTGGATAAGACCAAGTTGACTGAAGAAGAGTGGGCTTGTTATGTCCCAATGGCTGAGATTGGTAACGACTATAATTCATGGACTCGTAACGTAAAGGTTTCAGGAGGGTACGAACAATGATTGTTTTTTCAAAAATGTTGTCTAGCGACAGAACTAACCCAGTTTCTAAAGAGTTAGTTTCTCAGGACTTGGGAATTGAGATTCACCACGACGGTCATATTTATATTATAGCCGTGGATAACTATGGAAAACTATATATCCGGTCTTACGAAGATTGTTTGGTAATTAAGCCTAGGTCCTCAGACACTGTTGAATTAGATCAAGAAACTTAAGGAGATTTTATGAAAACGAAATTGACTATCTATTTGGATTCAGGACACACGTTGAGCTTCAAGTCTTCCAAAGAACAAGAAGAAAAGTTAGTCGAAATTCTAGAGACTATGAAAACCGTTGTTCAAAACGGAAATCTAACTGGATCTTTTTATTTTAATGAAACTAGGGTTTCGGTTAGTCATATTATCGGCTATAAAGTCACCAAAGTGTGGTTTTAATATGAAGAAACTAACCAAGAAACAAAAGATTCGGATTGATAAGTTGGTTAAAGCAGCTGAAACGCTTCAATATCATCGTGGTATCGGCTATATATTCTCATGTTCTGCTATTCGACGGGCATTTGAAAATTCGTGTGAAAGATACGTCGAATCTAGTAAGTACGAATCTTTTATAACTAACGACCATCGGTTTGATACTTATATTTCTAAATCTAATGAACTTTTAGACATTCCAGAGTATAGTTTTACTCACCATTTTCCGGATTTAGAAAAGCGTCAATTAGCCCGGCAATTAGCTATCCTTTTTTATATGGAGGCTACGAAGTATGACTAATGAAGAATTTGAACTACGTTTAGAGCTTTTACAAAAGATAGCAAATGATTTAACTTTAAGAGCTAGGTTCAACAGCGAAGTGGGCGAGGCTTTAGATCGTCTTCAAGAAGCAATTGACATGCTAAATCAAATTCCAAAAGATTCGGCGTATTGGGAGGATTCATGACTAACCAACCAACATACATCGTTACAAAACTGAGTAAAAGTGTTACGGAATACCGAAGAATGAATTTTGAAGATTTGGTTAAAACTTGTAAAACGCTAGAACTTCGTAAAGCCGATGGAACCAGAGTTAGAACCACATCTTTATCATGTGGCATCAACGAGTCTTTGATTGGTACGACGATAAACGGAAATGAGTGTATTCTACTTCAGATTATGGATTCGTCAGACTGAATCAAGATGATACGCTTTCGACAATAAACTATACTTTCTAAAAAGATAGTTGTATTATGGATTCAGGGGGTTTTATGAAATTCAAGAAATGTTCGTGTTGCCAAAAAGAACTAACCACAAAAGATATTCGTAAGATTGGTCGAAACGAGATCGGTCTTTGGGTGAATTGCAAATACTGTGAATCGACTATGCTTTTACGACCAAAGAAACTTAAGGAGGCCGTATGAAAGTTTTTAACGTAGTGGACCTTGTTCCAAGTCAATATTATGATAGTCTTGATCGTATTCGTGTTTTGGTTAAAACTAAAGATGGATACCAAGTTTATTACCAACTTCACAATAAACGAGAACCTCTTAAAGTTTCTTGCTTCAGTAAAGCTTTCAAAACTGAAAGAGAAGCTATAGAAGCAATGAAGAAATATGATCGTCAATGTTCATTCAAAAGTACATTTCTTGGAGAAGTACTATGAACCATCAAAAACCTGATTGGGTCTTTTGTGATGAAGATGGAAACGAGTATATTTCTTATCCTAAAAGTTCAGGAAATGACTTGTATTGGATCTTTACGATTTCTTTAGCAACTCCAATGATTATTGGGGTAGTTTTCATGATGCTAATGGGAGGCAATCAATGAGTGAGTTTTATAAGTTTTCAGGCGAACATCCAATTATGGCCTTTTTGATGATGTATCTGATTGCAGTCGTAATTAACAATACGGTCCAATCTTTGTTTCAAAGGAATAAACAATGAATATCATTGAAGCAAGAGACGCGGCGATGCAAGGCAAGACGGTGATAAATTGTCGTGATGGTAGGAAGTGGCTCGCTATTGATTTTGAAAACTGCAAGTCGTTATGGCCAGAAAGCGTTTTCGGCGAGTGGAAAATCAAAGAGGAGCCGGTTATGTTTGAGACAACAGTGCTTCCATCTGGACTTGAAGGCAATGGGATATTGTCGCACCAAAACTTGGCGATCTTAGGTTCGCTTATCGGCAAGCGCGTGAAAGTCACTGTCGAGGTGCTGCCATGAAGCATGAAGAGTTTTTGAAGCAGGTGAAGATGGGCGCTACATATTTCAAATATATGAACGGAAGTCCTAGTGATGGGCAGGCCGACGTGCTCAAGCTCCTCGCGATCATCGAGAAGTTGAAGGAGCAGCAACGCAAAATGTATTATCCGTCCGACGTCTGGGATGCTGGCGGACAACTGATTTACGACAAAGAACTCGACGCGATTGTGGGGCATCCATGACCGATCTTAAAAAACTCCGCGAGCTGGCTGAGAAGGCGACGCCGGGACCGTACGATAGCCGATGCAAAGAGTTTTCAAACCAAGCCAGGACGGAAATCTGGACAGAGTTCGGGTGGCTTTCAGAGCTACCGCGTTCATATCATGAGCCGACAATTGAATTTCAGGCCGCCGCCAACCCGCAAGCCATCATCGAGATTCTCGACAGGCTGGAGCGATACGAGAAGGCGCTGAGAGATGTTGGCACGTATCATTCTCACGACTCGCTAATTCAAAGCGTATTTGAAACTGCCCGCGAAGCGCTGGAGGGTGAGAAGTGAAGTATCCAACATCCCCTGGATGGTATGAATTAAACGATACGACAGAATACGACGGCTCTGCTGTTCGCATTAAACCATCATATATGACAACATCTGAATTCAAAGCAAAATTAGACTCTCATCGTTCGGAAGTTTTAAAAGACATCCGTAGAGATGGGAGACCCATGAGCCACACACCATGGACACGAGAAGACGCCGAGAAGTGGGCCGAGAAGTGGTGGGTAGACTTTCCTGGAGACAGTCGAGTTGATCCGATGGATGGGGAAACTTTTCGAGGATGGACCGAAACACATAAGCAAGCTTTCATCGCAGGCATGGCAAAGGCCGCAGAGATGATCGAGGCGTGCCCGACGTTGTATGGAGACACGGTATACACGAGCTGGGGCGAATTTGAAAGTCATGAAGACACTCACAGCGCCAAGCTGGTCGGAGTTCGGCCTATAGAAGGGAGTGAGAAGTGAGCCGCAAAGCTAAGCTGGAAAAGGCGCTTGCGTTTGATGTTGATGCTCCAGTTGTGTTTGCGAACAAGCAATACTGGAGGACGTCGGACCACAGGAAATATGTAAGAGAGGGAGCTGCTTTTGAAAGCGCTCGCCTAGCCAAACTGCACGAAGCACTTGTCGCTGCGGTTGAGGCGTTGGAAGAATATTCATGCGAATGCGAAGAAGCGAATCATGTAACCGGTCTAATGAAGAAAATGGAATGCTATAGGTGCCACGTCCTATCTAAAATCGACAAAGTGTTGGAGGAGAAGTGAGCAACGGTGAAGTGAAACGCTGGTGGCTGCGTTCAAAGTATGATCGGAACACCACATGGTACGCATCGACAATTAAAGAATATCACGAAGGATACAGCTCGTGCGTCGAAGTCATGCGAGTCGAAGACCACGAGCGCATCGTGGCTGAGAAGGATGCGGAGATTGCACAAGCCAAGCGAGAAGCTGCGGACGCCATGAGTGGTTGTTGTGACTGCCCTATGTTTAAAGCATAAGGTAAAACCATCGCCCGCCAATCTCGCGTGATTGAGAAGCTGAAAGATGTAGTGACGTGCGTAGGATGCGCTGTAAACGAGTCGTGCCCATACGCATGGGATGGTTATAACACTAACGGAGATTGTCTGGCCGAGAAGTAAAGAACTCGCAGCAATCGAGAAAGGTGAATCATGAGATTCATCACAAAAGACGATTATGAAGCCTTTAGAAAGAAACAAATTTACGAATATAACACTATTAGAACTACGTTTGCATGGTTTCCGGTGTATTTAGAAGATACTAAAGAATACGTATGGTTGGAAAAAGTATCATATAGACGAGTAGCGGATCACCATTGGAGATTCCATAAAGAGTATTTTAGTGTTTCAAAATAAGACATTTAATCAAAATAATGGTACTTTTATTGAATACAAAGATAGTATAGTTTTAAGAGGTTAATATGCGTTTTGATGAATTAGGATGCCTAATTAGAGAGAGATACGAACTAGGACATCCTGCAAACCTTGGCGATAGCCTTGCAGAGACTACTAGATATGAAATATTAAGCGGAGACCGCCCATCTCTAGGTCAATTTTGTACTTCGATCGGATTTCTTCGTCATCCAAACTCAATTTGGCGTGAGAAAGATACGTCTGCCGATCAAGTTCTTCCTCTTGTTTTAGTACGCCCAACACTGCCAACTCAATTTGGTTCAAGAATCCTGATTCCAGGAACCAGTACAGTCATGAGTGCAGGTCTATGGGCAGCGTGGCATCGCCATTACAAGCTTTTGAATATAGTGAACATCGTTCAAGGATGGGTGTTTAATCTTTCTTGGCGCTTCGCTGATGGAGGTAAAGTCGAGCGTAGCGAAGGAAAGGTACAGGATTGGCTTAATTATTTGTTCGTTTATTTTTGGCTTAGAGACAACGGCCATTGGGCTACATTGAATCAATCAAAAGAGCGCTGCATAAAAGCCGTTCGAAAGTATTATCTCGAAGGAGATGATATCGAACCTAATTCAGATTGGATTGTGAAACTTTATAAACGTAAATTGGAGGTTCCATGAAAAAGATCGTAGTATTTGTTAGTTTTTTGATGTTGTCAGCATGCCAAGCTCCTTTGGCTGAGCTCGGTAAGCAAGCTGGATGTGTTGCCAAAGGCACCAATTGTGATGAAAATCGTGATGATTTGCAACAACAAATTGGTGATTTGAATCAAGAGCTAGAATTGTTGAAGAAGTCTTTGGCGGCTTCTATCCAATCTCTTCAAGTTCAAGTATCAATGTTAGAAACTTTAATGAGTTCTGCTACATCTGATATTACGGTTCTTCAGAATAGTTCAACTACTCTCCAAAATTCGGTTAACAACTTAACCGTTCAAATGGCTGTGTTGAATGGATATGACCATATTGTTTCAATTGTGGACCCATGTGGCAACCATCCAACTAAAGTTGATGAAGTATTTTTGAAGCTTTCAGATGGTAAATTGATTGCTTCATTTTCAGATAATGCTAATGGACTTAACACTCGATTTGTAGTTCTGACTAACGGTTCTTATGCAACTACTGATGGAACCGGATGTTCATTTACAGTATCTGGTTCCGGAAACGTAGTAAGTCCTTCAATTGAGTATTAACAGATCTTTGAAAACTGAATAGAATAGTTTAAAGGCAGTAGTATCGGCTGTTCTAGACATAGACCGATACACTGTAAAAACAATCTAACGTGTAAATCAACGTCGATTGTTCTTAAGGGTAAAGCGAGTAGCTTAATTTAACAAAGCCCGTCATTGTAAGGAACTTTAATAAAGTTCTGGACGGAGATTGCAGGTGCAAGTCCTGCCTCGCTCTTAAGTTTTAAGGTTTAAACCAACGAGTTCCACCTGGCTTATAAGAACCAAAAGCTTTATTTTGAAAATGTAAGCGCTGAACATTGTCATCTTCACACCACAAATCAGCTTTATCTAACGCAGTTCGGCCTTCAGGTGTTTCTTTCAACCATTTTTTGATGAGTTGTCCTGGATCTGCAATATCTACAGCAGCACAATCAAGCACAGTTTCTAGATGTTTTGACAATTTAGGAACCTTCGTTTCATCAAAGATCCCATTAATGAATGGATGCCTTTTTTGTGTAGCAAGATCTTTATAAATGCGAATGTGATCGGCCCACGTACGAACCCCAGAATTTGAATTCATGGGTTTACCATAAGCTTCTCGAATGATATTGACTCTTCGTTGCAAGTCTTTACATTGTTCAAGTTTCTTTGGATTTAGTTTATCCTCGGTAATACTTGAACCAATAATCTCTTTAAGAGTCATCATATTCGTATCTCCAGATTATGGTCGTTTAGCAATAAGGATTGCTACGCCTTCACCATTCACATCAACATCACAATAGATATCAGCCAAGTCTAGTTCATCAGCACCACCTGAAGCGGTCATGATTTCACTGAGAGGTAACTCTTCACCAGCTGCTAAAGGAAACGCTTGTGTAACTGAATCACCGATTCGTACAACTCCGGTATTTGTAGATAATGCTCGAATTTTGATAAATCCTGAAGCATTTCGAGCACTTGAAAGTGGTTCTGGAGTTGCAGAAGATGCAATAGTTTTTACAAGAGCGTTGAGTTTCAATTTCATAAAAGACTCCTTAAATTAATTTTCTGAAAATTCCCAAATACCGTCGATTTCAACAGCAACCCATCCAATAGAAACCGGTGAGTTATCTGGAAGCTCAACAACTACAAATCCTTCACCTGGAGACCATGTCATAATTTGATGATCTTGAAAGCCATGATCGTCGGCTGTGTGTTCTGGTGGGCTTGATCTCCGCCGGTTGGGCTTGTTGTTACGTTTGCGTTATTTGATGTGTTCAACGAGCGAGGAGTTGGCTGGGTTGCACCACCATCAGCAACACCGTAAACAATGTGGGTGTGGCTTGGCATCTGAGCAGTTGTAAGTTGGTGAGTCTGAGCACCGCCAGCAGCACCAATTGTAGTTCCGTTAATACCAGCTCCACCAACCGTGATTCGACTTGCAGTAGAGCCACCCATATTATCTAAGCCTGCAACTACGCGACCACGTAAATCTGGAATTGTAATGGTTTTATTAGCCGCAAAATCTGCTGCAGCGCTTGCGCCTCTGCCTCCTGAAACAGGAGCTTCTGCATTGGCCATACTATTCCAAAGCAGCGTAAATAGATCTTCAGTGTCAGCGTTTGCCCTATTAGTGGCTCCAGATGCAGCAGAACCAATCGTTCTGCCATCCATAAGGACCCAGCCTACTGGTGCGGTAGATCCCCAAAAGTCTAGGCTTGCTCCAGTTGGAGTGCCGAAACTAGTATTTGTGATTGTGGCAGAATTGGCACCTAAGGCAACGCTAATTCCTGCTCCAGCAATGATCTCAAGATTTGGTCCTAATACCGAGGTACGTCCAGCTGGGATCTTAGTACCATCACGGAAAACAATGTCGGTCCCAACACGCTTAGCAATTAAAACAACTTCTTGATTTGCAGAAGTTACTGCAGGAAGTGTTGCTGAATCCGCTGTAACCG
>ERZ724505.882-NODE-882-length-17670-cov-7.377235_pt1 | contig 17670 bp, 24 predicted proteins | sample MGYA00376038_ERZ724505 | MGnify/ENA primary metagenome ERZ724505 (study PRJEB28724, sample SAMN07190884) | wastewater metagenome | isolation source: effluent of sewage treatment plant in Hong Hong | place: Hong Kong | collected 2016-03-17 ... | reverse complement strand
ATTAGTAGTTGCGTGGCTCACTTTCAAAACCTCCTTATAACTCTCTATTTGTTGTCTACACCAGATTCCGACTCAAGGCACATAAAGAGGTGCTAGAATACGGTACAAGGATACCATTCTTTTATGGTCAGGACTCTCCTCATCATCATCCACTTCAACAGGACCATTTTTGACCTCATATTGTCTAAGGTCCTCCAAGTAACGATGTACATGGGTCTTGTACTGGATGTAAGCTAGGTTGTTCAGATTCATATGGTTGTAAGTCCCCCCATAAACAGGGAAGTCAGGAACATGGTTACAGTTCTCACCCTGAAGGTTGCCCCTAATGGTATTCTTGTACACATTACCTGAGAAACATATCTCCAGTATGAGCGTTACATCCTTCTTGGGAAGGGTTGACTCTATATGGTTAACAATAAATCCCATAGTCTGCAAATCTGATATGTCTCTGGAGTTTTTAATATCCCTGTAAGCCAAGTTCAACATATCATTACCATGAAGTTTCTTTATGTTCCCATGGGTTTGAATGTCTATTTCTATTGGTCTTCCTTTTGCCTCCCGCGCCACTCTCTTAAGAAAAGGATCAAACTCCTTCCAGGAGAAGGCTACATGAAGGTAGTCTGGGTTGAATCCAGGCCACAGCTCCTCAAAGCCGGGATTACAGAACACAGCTAGGTAAGGCTTCTTAACACTACTGTAATGCAGTGAACCAGCAGTAGTCCCTAATACAAGGCAACAAACAAGAAGTAAAGAGGTTAGGTACTTAAGCACAGGGACTTCTCCATAAGATCATTAGTGAACATTACAGTTTCCCGTAGTCTTTTGGGAATATCATTGTAATTATTGTAAATATACCCACCCCCAAGGGCATTGTATGTCTCTTGGGTTAGTTGTAACTCCCTTTCCAAGTAGCTCTCATCTATCTCCCTGTTGTACTGATAGCCGCGCCAGGCTCTTACATGAACATCAGCATAGACAAAGTAAGGGACAGCTCCATGCTTTATACCTACCTCTAATTCCTCAATAGTTCTAAGGTCATCAATAACAATGTTGTCACACTCAATATCCTCTATCCTTTTGAACAAGGAATTGGGAAGAAAGTACCCTCCCATGCTTTCTCTAGCTTCCATACCTAAAGCATTAAGTCCTTGCCTGTACTTCTCTTTAGTTACAGGGTCATAGAGGTCTGCAATAGGCACAGAGTACTGCTCTGAATAGACTTCCTTGATAATGTCAGCAAAAGAGACAACCATAAAATCATAATTGCTAGAACCCATGTCCTCAGCAATCTTAGTCTTCCCAGATTTTCTGGGGCCTGCCAACATTATAATCATCTACTTCCCCTTATTATGCTTCTTGCATAGAGGGTACTCACATGAGCTTTCTTGTCCCTCTAGTAGTCGTGTTAGTTCCCTGTATGTATGCTCTAGAAGGAGTTCTGTTTTATCTTCCATCTCTTTATTGAAGGGAAGATAGTACTCCTTAAAGCCTGCCCCCTTCTTGGGGTCACAGCAGGGATTAAAATATAGCACAGCCACATGCTTGGGGTCAAGTATTCCTAGTCTCTTTAAGGCCAAGGCACCTATAGCCGCTTGGGTTACATGGGTTTCCTCTGGTAAGGTTTTGAGATAAGACTCCCACCCAGCATCAGTTCGTTGTGGTATTTTAAAATCAGCTACAACACACTCCCCATTTCTAAGGAATATAAGATCAGCTCTAAGGCTGACTCTGTACTTATCCCAGAAGAGGGGAACCTCTGGCCAGTGCTTCTTAAGCTTCTCTGGGTCAATTCCTTCCTTATCTAGAAAGGTCTCCATAGGGTAGAGGAGGTCGGGGAGGGTCAGAGCCAGGTCCTGGAACATGGCATGGAGGTAGTTACCTACCTCAAAATATTGAATAGTCCAGGCTTCATAAGCCTGCCGGGGCTTTGATGCTTCTCTTACTCCCTCATATGGGCACCCATCAAAGGTCAGCCATTTGGCTGACGGGTTAATGTTTTTTGACCACACATTATCCATAGCCTGCTGGGCGGATTTTCTAGCCCACTCCCTCTTACAGGAGGAGAAGAAGAAGTTATTATTAGCTTTGTCCTTTATCAGACTTTTTAGAAAGGCTTTTGACATAATGGTAAATAGACACCAGGTACACTAGAAAGGTAGCTCCAACAAACATGACTAACCCAAAAGGGTTATCCCTTAGATACCAAAGTCCAAAAGCAATTATAGTAAGGTCAATTAGAGGACAGTCTATCAAGGGTTTTTTTCTCCACTAAGTCCCACTCTTCTAGTTTGCCATTGACTTCAAAAGCAATACGGAACTTAGCAGTTCTTTGTACCATCATTGCATTTCTCTTAAGTTTTTGCAAGTCTTCTAGCTTAATTGAGTAGGAGGATTTGGTTGTGTGTTTCTTTTGAATTAAGTATTCATCTGTTTTACTGTCTTCTTTCAAGACCCCAGCGCCGGATAGTGGAATAAGAACCTCCCCCTCCTCTACAATCTTTTCATAGTCTCTGCCTTTTCTCTGGGGACTTTTCAACTTTTGTAGCTCCTCAATGTAGTTATGCTTTCCACAGTCTTTGCAGGTAAGGTAACCTTCCCAATCACAGAAAGGGGAATCCTCATACAGGTTACTGTACCCGCACTGTAGTCAGGGGTAGTCACTCAAGTAACTGGTCCCCTCTTTCTCCCTTAAGAGGTTCCCACCCTAAAATTTTAGTCCTAGCTTCATTAAGGGTAATAATACCCCTAAGGTCATTTATAAAGTCTGTCTTACCTTTGTAGTCCTTCAGCACATCTTCTACTAACTGTGGTTTGAACTGTATATAACCTACACCTGCACCTGCACCTGCACCAGTACAGAACATCTCCAAAGATGTACTAGGTTTCTCAAAGTGTACATAGGAAGCTGACTCCAGTAAACTAACCCCGGATGTTTGACCAGTCCTTGGTACGTCCTGTGTACCTATCCTGGTTTGAGGTAAGTCTTCGGTATTCAGTGGCTGAAACTCACTGTTTATTACCTTAACTACCATGTCTAAAGTAACAATAATTCCATTATTGTCTTCTATCCAAATACCTATACAATCCCTTTTTACTCTCCAGGGGAGGGGGTATTGGTCCAAAAACTCTCTTATATTCATTTCTTCTCTATATCCTCTTTGGAGCTTTTAGCTTTAGCTGTTCCGAATAACTCTACGTGTCGGGGGTATATCTCTTTCCAAATTTCATCTTGGATCTTAGGGTTGTCTCTAAGGTAATCCTCAGCAGCCTCCCGCCCCTTTTGGTTGACTCCTTTGATATTCCAGTTGGAGTTACCATTTCTCTGAATGATTCCAAGGTACTCTGCTGCTGATAGACAGTTAACCTCATTCTTAAATCTCTTCTCTTTTAGACAGAAATCTGCCTTAACTTTACGGAATGGGTAGCCTAGCTTGTTCTTTTCTAGGTAGTAAACAGGACTAATAACGTCATAAATTTTGTTCTCGTAAAGACCTTTCTCTACTTTGTCAGTAACGTCTGGTAATGTGGAATTACAAGCTATCCTTACTTCCGCCCAATGTTCTTTCTCCCTACCACCACTTGTTTCAGTTTTAAAATTCCAACCTGTAAGGTAGTTTGCCCCAATCCTATCTGTTTTTTGGTTGGTGCAGAACAGTATTGCCCTAGATTTGTTACAGACTGCAAATCTAGAGAAGAACTTGTTTATAAGCTTAGCTCTTGCAGCTATAGGGTCTATCTCAGCAAGATCCTTAAACTCTCCTTTTTTAGAGAAGGCTTGGTCTCCAGTTGTAAGCGCTTTTAGAGAGTCTATAACCACCAAAGCATAGTTATTTTCTGGGTCTGATATGGATTCAATAGCTAGGTTCAAGCCCTCTTCCGAAGAGGAGATGCTACTAGGATCATTGGGGTTATAGTAAGTCCAGCAATCAGTACGATCAATGTCCATACCTGCATCTTTAAACCTAGTAAACTGGGGTTCCTCGGCTAGAAGAGCTAAGACTCTATATTTCTTGTCTGCTTTGTGGATATTAGCAGCCAAGTTCTCCCAAAGGGCGCTCTTAAGAGAGGCATTAGGTCCAAATGCTTCTACCACAGTTGCCTGTGGTAACCCTGGAAGCTTTGTAATAGGATCAAACTTACCAAATGCCAGATCTAGAAGTTTCAGACCTGTAGGAAAGCATCTCTCTTTACTTTTAAAGTCCAAGCCCTGTTTTGCTGTGTAGAATCCGCTATTTTTTGCCATCAGTAATGCCTAGTAAAGGTAGTAATCTTATAATCTCATTATAAGCCCTACTATCTTCTCTAGTCAATACTTTTAGCTGAGTGTATATGTCTGGATTACTCAGTAATGGAGCCAGGTCATTGGAAAATACTACATAATCTGAGAAGTGAACACAGAACTCTTCCCAGGAATCAAATAGCTTGTATTCCACTCCCTCATACTTAGCTGCCCGCCCGTTCCACCACTCATTCGCGGGCAGGAGGGTAAGGTTATTAGCATCCTTAGCCTTAAAGGTCTCCCTGGAGACTGGGTGCTCCCCCCAATTGCTTTGATGCAGCACATATAGAATAAAAGCTACTGACTGAAGCCCCACAGCCTCCTCTATACCTCTGAATTCTCTAGCCTTTAGAGCTGTCTGACCTTGTATGAACCAAGCCCAGGGAGTTAGCCGAGTAGTGAACTCTCTTTGTTTTTTATCCATAGATACCTTGTCTAAGTCAAGGGTATTCTATCTATTTTAGGAACTCATCCAACTTAGCCTTGGCGTACAGATAAGAGTCTTCTATAAGCTTAGCTCTGTCCTTCCCAGCGAAGGTAAAGTCCAGTAACCCTATGCCCGAGGGGGCTTCAGGTTTAATAACCAGACACTTGATCTCCCTAAGCTGTGGGAACTGCTCCTGTATTTCGTTTATCTTCTCAATGAACCCTATTTCCCGGTCCAGGTAGCCGTACTCGGGGACTGAGGTGAGTACCTCAAACATATCTACAGCATTGGTAGTCTTGTTCTTCTCTTTAGTAGTGGGAGATACCAGGATAATATCCTGAGCCCCCCTCTTGATTGCTTGGGATATATTGAAATTAGACAGCAAGCCACCATCACTATATCGTGTGGTAGGGAAGACCTCTACAGGTCTGAAAGCCAAAGGAGGGGAAGCAGACGCTAACAGTAGCCTTTTAAATACTTCCTCATTAACATCTTGGGGGGAGTAATACTCTGCCTGGCTCTCAAGCACATTGGTTACAGAAATAGTGAACCTACACTTGGCATGTATCAGCTTCTCGTAGTCTACATACCTATCCAGCAACTTCTTAAGTGGGGTAGAGTCAAACACACAGTTCTTGTTCCACAAAAGGCGGGGCAGGTCTAACCAATTAACATTGTAAACATCAGAATTCTCTATGTTATATACAAGGTCCTCTGCTTTCTCCAGGTCATCCTGAATATAGAAGCAGCCTAGCAGGGCACCTACAGAGGCTCCAAATACCATGTCAGGCTCAAGCTTTCTCTCCTTAATAGCCTTTAAGTAGCCCAACTGTACAATAAAACGAGCGCCGCCCCCGGCGCAGTTAAGGCTAAGAACCCTACCGTTGTGCATTACTTAAACAAGTCCTTGAAGAAGGCAGCTATGCCAAGGATAGACCCAGAGGGGATTATATACCTCATAACATTGAAGTTACTTTCATGCTTAGTGACCTTCAACTCTACTTCATGGAGAGCCTTAGTTACCTCTGCATGGTTCTTGTCTATCTTATCTGATAGATCATCGAATCTTTCTTCAAGTCTGTTGATTTGATCACTATTTGCCATTCTTCGCTACAGCCTTCTTAACGTCTTGTCCTATATTATGAGTTCCATAAGCTGCTATGACTACAGTAAGGAAGTTTTCCAGGAGCTTGGGATCAACCTGGCTGAGGTGTCCAGTAGACCAAGCAGTAAGCAGAGTGACTACTAGAGAAAGGAAGCCTACTAGAAGCTGTACATTCTTAACCTGAGCAGGGTCCTTGGCAGCAGCATCAAGACCTTTAAATACATCCCTCAGTTTTGACAGGGCAATACTGACAACTACCCCCTGAATAGCAGGATTGGACATAAATTGGTCCAGTAAAAGCTTAAATAATTGATCCATGTGCTGCTCCTTAACAACTAGGTAAATTTTACCTTTTGCTGTGCTTTCTCTCTACTACTATCCCTGCCACCTCTTGGTCTGTGCAGTACCTTTGAAGCACCCAGCGTATTGAAGAGGGCGGGCAGCCTTCCTGCTTAGCCATTTGAGCCACAGACATGCGTTTAAGGTTCTCTAGTACATACTCTTTAGTCAACTGTGGATATTTGATTGGAGTTGGCATGACAGGTCCTAAAACAGATAAGGGATTATAGAGTAATTCTATCTGTTTTTAGTGTAGTTACTTCTGTTTAGCTGTGGAAGTTCTGAGACCGCCTGCCGCTCTATCTTGAAGACTATAATCTCTTTGCCGCGCTTCACTCTAATAGTTACTACAGTCCCTGGCTGTCCGTCTATCTCCCCACCCTCTACCCATAGGATCTTATCTCCTACAAGTAACCCAGCATACTGGGCGGGTGTATCAGGATGTACTTTAGTGATAACGTCACTAAGTACATTCCTTCTTATCCCTATAACCCCTATGTCATCTTTGAATGTAGCCTGCCCCTGAAGGGTCATGGCTAAGGTAAGGCATATATCAAGAAACATCCCTCAATACCTCCAAGTGTCCCTCTGAGAGCCAATACCCAAGACCTTTTCGGACCTTATTATAGTCTTGAGCTTTTGCACAAGTCCCACAGATAGTGGTTCCTACATACTTATAAATCTTCTCTCCCCTCTGCACACTAACAGGGATTAGAACATCCTTAGGGTCATTTAACTCGCCGTTACAGCCAAAACATATGTCAGGAACTAACCAGCATAGCATAAGATTAGAGTCCAGGATTGCAACTTGCTCTTCCTTACTTAGTTTGCTCATTTTTGTTTGGCTCCAGGTGTTTTTTAACTAGCTCTCTGAACTTTTCCCAAGGAAAATGCTGGGGGTCTATGTGATCATTACCCAATGCTTTAAGTTTGGGGTCATTATGACCTATAACCTGATTAATGGGGATAAGGTACTTCTTCATTAAGGTAGCTGTTAGCTCCGCCACCTTGTCTAACTGAGCTGGAGTGTACCAATTAGGGTTATCCTTGGCAAACTTCTTAGTCTTAAGGTCCATATCCTCCATCTCTATACCTATAGAGGGGGAGTTGAAATTAACCACATGCCAGGCGGCAAAAGGACCTTCCTTAACCATACACACTATATCACCCTGCTTAGACACTAAGTAATGGGCTGATACTTTACTTTTAGGATTTTTAAACCAGCTTTGGGAGCCTGTGAAAGTACCACTCATGGTATGCAATACAATCCATGTGGGCTTTTGACCATTTTTTCTTGGGTGCTTGTGAGGAGAGGGGGAGAATGGTATATAGTCTAACTTCAACATTATCTGTGCCCTCTCTGCAAGTTTAAATCATTCTGTAGTTAATTCTAACTATCTCCACTGTCCAATGTCAACTAATTATACTCCCTTACTACCTTGTACGCCCTTCTGGTCCTGATACTTGGACCCTGGCTTTAGACCATACGGAACCTCAGCATTGACATGCCTATAGAAAGTTAGCTGCCCTATCTTCATACCTTTTGTTAGGAGTATGGGGTTTTTTGAGTGGTTAGCTAACTCGATCACCAACTCCCCCGCGAAGCCAGCATCAATCCAACCAGCAAAGGAACTATTGTCAAGACCTAACCTTCCTAGGCTACTCTTCCCTCTTAGAGAGGCTGAGATATAGGGAGGTAGGGATATGTGCTCTTCCAGTACTCCAAGCACTAGCTCCCCTGGGAGCAGCACGTATTTGTTTAAATCTTCTTGGGTTGTTCTAAATGACAGGGTATCTGTTGGGTCTATAACTACTGTAGAGGGTTTTACAGTAGCAAAGGAGCCTCCCAGCCTTACGTCCAGGCTTGAGGGATTGATGTTCTCTTCCTTGAAAGGAGTGACCTTCAAGTTTCCTTGTCTTATCTCTTCCTTTATCTGAAAATCAACTAGTAGCACCTGTGATTACCCCATACATCCATGCCTCTACATTGGTTACTTTATTTTGAGAGGCGTAGTAACCTTCCGCCCCGGCTTTCATTGTCTCCCATACATGCTTGGCTATCTTGAACTTCAAGCCCCTAGACTCCGCCTCTTTAATAACATGGTAGAGAGAAAGCAACCTGTCTTTAGGGGGATTGACAAAAGACTCTTCCCATGGGAGCAGATCTAAGCTATATTCCCTGTAGAAGTAATTGATTGTGTTAACGATATGACTATCTGTCATATTAGAGACGTTCCATTTGAATCCTTCTTTAGTTATCCAAACCTTATCCATTGTCTAGGCACTCCACAAAATTGTCTCTTTCAGCATTTTCAATATCAGGGTCGCAGGTACAGCTAACTGCCTGCCCACGACACACAGGACACCTCTCCTCTGGACAGGCAGTATCGTGGTATGACCCTTTCTTCTTATGGCACCCAGGACAATGAGCCCCCTTGGAACCATCGTACCTTATCCTAGCATACAAGCGACCGTAAATGATAGTGTTAGGGAGATTAGCAGCCCACAAAAGAAGATCTTCTTCTTGCTTATCAGTCTGCTTCTTCTTTTTTCCCATGTGCCTGAATTATACTTGTAAACTAATATTAGGTGATTGCAGGCATCTAGTCTTCCTATCCTCTCTACTGAAAGCCTATTGAGCCTTTCGCTTCCGCAAACTGTTTCTTGCAAAGTTTTTCCCTCTCCTGAAGCCTTTTAGCCGCCGCCTCTGCTGTTAGTTTATTGACCCTTACAAACATGCAGAACTGCTTTATCTTTGCTATCGAAAACTCATTTGTAACTTTTACCTCATCCTCAGTTGCCTCCCGCCCCATGAAGTGAGTCAATAGGCTCTTTCTGGATTTTTCATTAGGGTTCTTAAACTCGTATATCTCATCAAACCTGCTAGGGCGGTCAACTATGTTCATTGGGAGAATCTCTGGGAAGTTGGTGGTAGCCACAACTATTGACCTATCCAAAGTGCAATGACCATCCAAGAAATTTAACAGCCAGTTCAAATAACCGGTCTTCATACTGCTGGTAAGCTCTTCAAATATAAACAGCTTTAGTCTATCGCCAGTTAGGGCTCCCATCTTCTTAATAAAGGAGGTGGAAGGGGTGAAGGTATCATCCATCATGATACATATAGCGTCGTTCTCCTTGACCAGCTTCTCTATGAGGGTTTTGATAGTGATTGACTTGCTGTTGCCTGGGGGACCGTACAGTAAGGCTCCATACTTGTATGGGGTGTCTACTTGTCTGTAGACCTGCTCGTTCCCCAGGAAATCATCCACATCTGACAGAAGCTTGGCAGACACTGAGTCTTTCAGGTCTACTACAGTTTCCTTTCCCCTAAAATTAGAAACAACAAGCCTTTCTGGGAACTTGGATGACTCATAGGGTTTATACTCATAGAAGCCTGCTGGTAGAGTCTTAGGTCTGCTTCTGGACTCTACCTTGCTATCAACTCTGAGTATTGCTGAATCTAGAAACTTGTCCCACAGGTAAGCATCATCATCACCCTGAATTTGGTTAATCAATTCTTCAACTGATTTGGTTGCCCTGTACTCAGTTTTCAAGACTAGAAATGGTGAGTACCACTCCCCATTAATATCTGAATGGTGGTGAAATCCTACTACTTGCTTATCTTCATCTGTAAGATATTCCTCTTGATTATCCACTTCTTCGTCATCATAGAAATCATCTTCGTCCATTCAAATACCTATAGTAAAAAGGGGCAGCACATCCTGCCCCTTGAGTTGCTTCTAAATTTGTCTATGCTTTAGGGATAATGTGCTCTTCAATAAGCTCTTTGTCACCGCCCCAGGCAGTTCCCAACATAAACCAATGTTCCACAGGAACCTGGGTAGGGACGCCATTAACCAGCTCAATCTCAGTAGATTGGAGGGACGCCAGAAGAGCTGGGTCTATATTAGGGGCAGGCTCCCACTGAGGCATATAAGCCACATGGAACTGGATATGAGGGACCTTCTCCTGCACCCTTTCAGCAATTTCCAAATGGGTGGCGGGGATGATGGGGATATTAGCGTTGAAGTTTCCACTACCACTTACAGAACAGCTAATCCTAGCCAGTCCTTCATAGAGTTCCGCTACAGCAAACTTAGGCTTCTGGGATACTGATACATTACCCGCGCCTTTACGGAACCTGATGAAGGTTTTAGGATCTGGAGCTTCAATGTATGTAACATTGTCCATATCCAGTAGTTCTTGGATGTCACAATGGGCAGCCATGGTTTTGAACATCTTCTCCATGGTAGCATGTTCAGGGTTTCCAAGACCTAATTTTTTCTGCTTATTTACAGTGTTTTTCAAGTTTTCCAAAGATTGTTTGTACTGCTCTTTAGTGTACTTATGGTTTTTAGGCTCATAAGTTTTAACTGTGGGTACTAGTACATTGTCTATTAGTTTCATTATATTTTCCTCTATTTGATTGGGCAAGCTCCACCTGCACATTCAGCCTCAAGCTCATCCTCTTCAAACTCATCTCTTTCATACATATTAACAAGCTCTGGGAGGTGTGTCAAGTCTGGAAAAGTCTTCATCATCTCCTCGTAAACTTCCTTAGTAATCTCTTCATAGGGCATTTGGGGGTAGGCATCTGTATACTTAGGAAGAAATGCACAAGCTACCACACTATCAAAATTCTCGTATACCAGCTTCTCCATTTCCTCCCACTCATCCTCCCCTATGGTGAGAGTGCAGGAGGCATTATGATCTACATAATGCTCCATCATAGTAAGATATCTATTAAATTGCCTGTGTGCTGGCTCCTCATTTGCTGATATCTTCGTACTAGTCCTTAAGGGAAAGGAAAATACCATACGTTCTTTTTTGCTGGCATCTGGCTCATAAGGGACTCCAATATTTATTAATGCCTTACATACAGGGTCCATGTCAGAGACACGTACTCTACGAATAAAGTAAGGAGCGTAGCTTCTATGAAGTCCACTACTAACTGTAGGAAGCTGTGACAGTGTTCCCTCTGGCTTAAGTGTTGTGACCAGTAAGGGGCGAGGTATCCTCATCTCGTGGGCATACCTAGATGCCTCATCGTTTGCCTCTTTACGAAGGAGAGTTAGAACCTCCCTAGCTTCCTCAGAGTCATGCTCCCACCCTAACGCATCAAAAGCATCCATAATACCAGTCATGGATACCCCCAAGAGCCTATCCCTTTTCTGCACCTTATCCCACTTTGGTAGGGATATATCTATATTGGTCATCCTTGACCCTACCCTAGTTGCCAAGGATATAGCTTGTAAAGCCCCATGAATATTAAAGTACCCACGATCAACAAAGGACATGAGATTAATTGTACAGAGGTTGCAAAATCCTCTATTGTCCATAAGGACCTCCATACAAGGATTACTACCTTCCATAGTTGGTCTTCTTCTCCTGGCTGCCCTTAAATTAAAAAATCCTGGTTCTCCATTATTACGTATACCTGCAAATACATCTTTAATTTGATGTTGCTCTGGAAACGATTCAAATACAATGGAGTTATTAGACATAGCCCTATGCAGGTGTGTCTTATTCTTCCAAAGATCCTTTTTGGCGTCTAGGAATTGTTTATCTGTAGGAGACCCCAAAGCTACTTGAGAGGATCTTCTAGTACCTCCCACAATAACATTCTTTCCTATGAGGTTACATATATCCATACACTCTACAGGAGTAAGATTACCAGATGAGTGAGCAATAATCTCAGTTATGCTTCTGAACATCTCCATAAGTCCTTCAGGACCAGGAGCAATCCCCCCAAAAGATTTTATTCTTTCTCCCTTTGGTCTTATGTTATCATAGTTAATAATCACTACAGTCTCTAAACCGTCATCGTGAAATTCTTTATCAGCACATATGTTCATGTAGATTTTCAGTGCTTCTACCCAGCCTTCCCTACTATCCCCTACTTCAATCATATGTTCAGGCTCATTAAAGCACCAATCATGTAACTCAGTTTCCTCTATGCGTTCAATAGCAGGTACAGGTTTGTATTCCTGGTTTATTAGGGTCACTTTACGAAAGTAGGGTAGAGAAGAGACATCCTCCTTTAAGACCCTAAAACCCACCCCACACCCACATAAGAGCAAGTGGAACAAATCTGCAAAAGATTCAATACTGTCTATAACTGTGAAAGAGCAATTAAAGTTACCTTCACCAAACTTCTCAGCAGCTTTAGTTCCACCTACCCAAAGTGTCCTTCCTGCGGGAAGAAGCTTTAAATTAAAGATGTGGTCATAGAGATTCTCTGCTTCTGCCTGTAACTCCTCCACACTGGCAGGTCCTTGGTACAAACTTAAGGAGTACTCTACTACTCTCTCTACAGTCTCATCCCATCTTTCCCGCCGCTTATGGTCCTCCAGCCACCTGGAGTAGGTTCTAAGGTACACGGGATAGAAAAGAACTCCTGCATTAGCTGGGGTAACTCCCCTATACTTAGACAGGAACTCCTCAGAAAGTAGCTTCATTTATTTCTCCTAAAGACAGTAAAACACCCCTATAACTAGGAGTATTAAGAGACAAAATACTAAACCCTCTACCTCTTCTAAGGTAAGTTAGGCTTAACTATGAACTAAAAAATTGCATATGGGTAATTCTAACACCGCCCCCAGGTCTTAGTCAACTTTGCCTGTATCATCGTCAGAAAGCCACACTACAGTCAAAGACAGATGCTCTACGGGCTTTCCAAGCAAGATAAATTTTAAATCTTCAAATAATCCTTTGTTGCTATCCGATACAGCTACCTTCCCATCCACCTCTATGGTGTGATTTCCTGTATCCGAGTGTCTGTATACAGTAAGGTGCATTAAAGAATCCTTTGTAGGATTATCGCCTCCGCCACCTCTGTAGCTACATCTTTCACATAGTTGAAAGGCACCCTTATAGGGGCAGTTATTACCTTTATAACCTTCTTAAAGGGAAACGCCTGGGCAGGTTGAGAGGAGAGGATGAAAACCAAGCACAAAGGTACAAAGTACTTAACCATACATAGCCCTCATACGGTCAATAGATACTTTCTCCACATCCCACTCTACACCATTCTCTGTAATTACCTTGTGGAGCAGGGTAACACCCCTTGACCATTTCTTCTGCTCAGACTTGGAGGCATAGCCTACCTCCTTCTCAAAGAAACAGCCAGCGACTATAGCGAATATCTTCTTACCTGTAGTGAGAGTATCTTCAGCATAGCCCCATACATGGCTGTGTCCCTGAACAGCGCTCATGTGTACCTTAGTAAGGATATTGCGAGCTTGGGAGGCTCCATCTACTCCAGATATTGGCTTGTCCATCCTTCCGGCGGTAAAGTGATGAGTAAAGGCTATGCCTTCTATGTCTATTACATCCTTGTAATCGCAGACCTCCCACCCCATTTCTTCTAACTGTAAATCTTCGTAGCTCAAGGTCCCTACTAAAGCAGGATCGGAGTTGGCTGCCCTTATAATCCTGTACTCATGGTTACCCCTGATAAATACTTTCCTTGGATTGTAGGTGAGGGGATTTAAAAACCTCTCCATAGCGTCTATACCTACATCTATATCATTGATATAGCGGTTACCTTCCGCCGAAGCCTTACCCTTATCAAATGAGGAAAGGGACTCCATGTCCCAATGGTCCCCAAGGTCTACAATGACACTAGGTCTACGGTCGTTAGTAAATTTTCCAAGAAGGTCAAATCTTTTATTGTTTTCTTTACAGCAGGCATGAGAGTCAGGTTTTATCAGTATAGTCTCTTCTACAGACTGTAGTTTTTCAAGTTCTGCAAAGGCAGCTCTTACTGTGTGTTGTGTCACTCCTAATTCTTCAGCAATCCTGCCGCGCCCGTATCCTTGGGACTTAAGTGACTTTATCTTTGCTAGTAATTTTTTCATTATGTGTGAGCTGCCTCTACCCAGTCGTAACCACTATTAACGCTAACCTTAAAATAAACTCCATCAATCATATCATAAGCAGCTTTTAACATACAATCCTTTAGAATCTGTTTTGCTAGTTCATCTTTCTCTTCAGAGTATTCAAGCATAATTTCGTCATGCTGCTCGAAAATTATACCCTCAGTCTCAAAATCAAAACCATTTTCATCTAGCGCATCCTGCACTAGAAGGAGAGCATCCTTAAACATATCCGCTCCTACGCCTTGCCCACACTCAAAGTTAAAAGCATCACGAGATATCTTAGAGAACACTGAGTTATAAGCATTTCTCCATTTAGGGGTCTCCTCGGTTTCATAGTCCTTGTGGAGTATTATAGGATTCTTCCTTGCTTCCTCTATTACTTCTTTCTTTACTAGTCCCTGGAGATACCAGAGCCTGGGGCGGCCTTTAGGAGTAAACCGCACAACTAAAGGAGCACCTCCAAGACCCTTCACAAGGCTAACTCCTAGAGTTCTACGAAGCTCAGAAGCAATCTTGTCCTTCATTCTCTTCACGCCCTGAAACTTACCATTAAGCCTCTCCTGAAGCTCCTTATACTCATCCTTGGAAAGGTCAATAGCTCCCTTAGTGACTACCTTAATCTTGTGTCTGCCTTTCTCCACGCCCATACCATAACCTGAGCCAAGGTTGTAGGTCTTACCTGCTTTACGGTAGGGGTCTGTATTGTCGGGGTAGTAGTCTAAATTAAAAGCAACCTTGGCAGTGAGAGAGTGTTGATCTATGTCACTTCCCTCAGAGTATACCTCTTGCAAGGCTTCATCATTACAGAGTCCTGCCTGAATTCTAGGCTCTGCCTGGGAGTAGTCAGCATTACCTAACTTGTACCCCTTACGGCACTTAACAGGCTTTCTACAAAGGTCCCTGGCAGCAGTTCCAGACACATCATCTGAGTCAGGAAGGGTAAGTACAGGTGGCTCTTTAGCAGCAGTTCTTCCTGTAGCAATAGCCTGGTCTCCCCCAAGCTGCAACCAGGAAGGGTGAATCCTGCCTGTGGTTCTTATATGCTTTGGCATGACATTACCATACTTGTTGTATATGGTGTTGAGTTTCTTGTACTCTAAAATAGCCTCAAGAGCCTCATGGGGGGTCTCATCATTGGCAATAATAAGAGTCTCTTCTTGAGTGTTAGGTACGCTAATTCCTATGGACTCCAGACCCTTCAAAAGCTGCTGCCAGGACCCTATATTAATAGGCTGCCTCTCAATGGTCTCCCAGGTCTCCCTAGCCTTTCCCCTCTTTCCATTATTCCTTTTTACAACCACTTCCCTGGAGATATGCTTGTTCACAATCTCTTGCTTCTCAGCTAAGGTTTTCTCAAGGAAAGGAATAACTACAGACATATGGTAGTCAATGTCATACTCCATCCCCCTGAGTTCCATCATGGCAAAAATAGGTATAAGCATCCACTCTTGCTTAATAATGTTCAAGACAGTCTGACCAGGTTTGTTCCTGGTCTCGTACTTCTCTATAAAGGCATCAACACTGAGCACAGGATGTTTCTCAAGCATCCAATCATAAAGCTCAAATATAAGCCTGGAAACATCATCTGCCGCATACTGTATTTGTTCTTGAGATAACTCCTCTGCGCCCCACTTAGACTTCTGCATCTCTTTCTTGAAGTCCTTATACTCCCCCTGGAACATACCAGTATATTCTTTAAAGAATTGGGCAGGGAGGTAATCATCATACAAAGCACCCAAATTACTTCTAGCAGTCTTATCTCCAGCAGCTATAACAGCTCTTATATACCTAACGTCCCTAAGATTCTTCTTAGGTATACGTATTTTGTATATAGCCCACATGAACATGAACTCATATTGCAGGGTCTGCCCATATATCTTGCAAGTTGTAAGGAGTGGTCTTAGTAAATCTGAAACTTCTTGACGGTCTTGAGCTGTTTGCTCTATTTTCTTAACATCGAAAACATACTGTACGTCATCTACCTCTGGAGGTAGTCCTATCTGAACTGTTCTTATAAGTCCCTCATACCTACCATTATTTTTTATTGGTCTTGGAACCCTTTTTTCTTCCTCGTCCCATTCCTCCCCGCTTGACCAATAAGTCTCCACGTCCAGAGCTATCCTGGGGTTCTCCTGGTAGGACAGTAGTTGGGTTATCTCCTGTATTGCTTCCCTCATCTCTGGGAGGGTTTGCAGGTATCTTATATTTGTCCTTGGCTTCAATAATGGCATCTAGTTGCTCCAATAACCGCCCGGAAGTTCTTAATACTTTAGAGTGCAGTATAGTGCCAGACTCCACCATCATGGAGTCTGTGACTTTAAATGAATCAATATAGTCTGGGTGAGACTTCACGAACCTGTCAAGCTCACCCAGCTCATACTTTATGTTGTCTCTTATCTTCTTAAGAAACTTCTGGTAACTACTTAAGCTCATCCTTAGACTTCTTAGTGGGGGTTTTCTTATCCTCACTAGATTCTACGGTAATTGCCTTAGGTTCGTCAATACCCCATTCATCCCATTTCACATTATCCATGGAAGCAAGGAGGTTTTGGAACTTCTCATCTTTAGTCATAGCAGCAAACCTCTTAAGGGCTGCCTGTCTTCCAGGAGAATCAGGGTCAAACTCATCTCCTAAGGTGTCTATGTTGCAGGCGCTGATTGGGTGATATTGGGTATCTTTACCTTTACCAGTCTTTAGAAGCTCATAAATGAACACACCAGGGTCCAAAGGTGAGACGCCAGGACGACCCCTAACAGTACCACCTGCAAGAGCATCAAGCTTCTCAAAACCTGCCATGCCTTTACCAGGACGAATGGGAATATTAACAATAGGACTAGGAGAGTACTCCTTACCCTTCTGACTGACCTTAGTCACGCCTTCCAACTGGTGGGCAAAGACAGTAGCCACTCTACAGAAACTAGGCTTGTTCTCATAGCCTTTATCATTTCTAGTGTTGCAATGCTTACACTCTGTAGGGAGTGTAAGGTCATGGATTGTATCTTCATACAATCTATCACATATATAATGTGAGAATCTACCTGGCTTACCGTTCTTACCCTCTTCATAATGGAAGTGTAAGGGAACCTCAATAGTCAGGTCAGGTTCGTTTAGAAAAGTAAAGATGAAAGGTTCATCTGAGGTCAGATAGTGCATCCTAGGGTAGCCTTCCCTAGCTTTTCTGTCCTCTAGGCTTTGGATAGCCTCTTCATTGGCTTGTTGCTTAGCGGCTGCGCCTTCTTTGGCGCGAGTAATGAGTAATTTGTTAACCATGTATCACCTAGTAAAAAATCAAATAACAATATGAGACCTAAGGGCTCATAAGTAATTTTACCTCGCCTCTCCACCCTATGTCTAGTACTTGTAATGGTCAAGGAACAGTTAAATTTACCAAAGATTAAATCTATATCTGAGCAGCGAAGCAGCTCATTTTTAATTGACGAAAATCTTACCCAAAAAATGTATATATAGATTATTCTATTATAGTCTATATAGACTATATTATTAAAAAAGGTCCTTCTGGGTCTCTAAAGACATCATAGCATAAAAAACGCTAGCTGTGTTGATTTGTTAAGTTAGGTTAAGCTGCTAACTATTTTATATAGTATACACAAGTAAAAATTTTAGTTTAGTTCAGAC
>ERZ724505.881-NODE-881-length-17678-cov-9.345287_pt1 | contig 17678 bp, 21 predicted proteins | sample MGYA00376038_ERZ724505 | MGnify/ENA primary metagenome ERZ724505 (study PRJEB28724, sample SAMN07190884) | wastewater metagenome | isolation source: effluent of sewage treatment plant in Hong Hong | place: Hong Kong | collected 2016-03-17 ... | reverse complement strand
AAGATGAAGAACTGGGCGAAGATGATGTTGCTGAAATTGCAAAACAAGCCAAAGCCAAGCGAGGGGCAAGTTCCTCTAGCGTTGGCACCGGCTCCAAACCCAGCGCCGAAGGCGCAGGTGCAGGAACCGTAGACTTGAAGACATTTAAGAAAATGTCGATCACTGAACGCTCTGCTCTTTACGGTAAAAATCCTAAATTATATGAGTCGTTGCTCGCAGAGGCCCGTGAGACAAGGCAATCTCTTTAATTTAGGAGACTAAAATGTCAGCCACAGTTTCAACAGATTTCGTATTTCAGCCAAAAGTTTGGAAAGACCACGTTAGTGCGTACTTTGATGACAAACTTTTGTTTGGTGCTATCGCTATGCGCGACGATTCACTCGTTGCTCAGCCTGGCACTACTCAGAACTTCCCATACTTCAAGCAAATCGGCGCGGTAGAAGAACCGCTTGAGACCGATGCGCTTGCGGTTGATGCTTTGTCCGACGACTCTTTCAGCGCAACAGTGAAAGAAGTTGGTAAGGCAGTAGGGGTGAAGAAAAAGGCGTTCAAAGTTTCGGCTGCGAACACTGAAAGAATCATCCAAGAGATCACTTCTCAAATGGGCCGTCGTCATGCAGAGAAAATTGACGATGACCTTTTGACAGAGTTCTCGACTGGTGGAAACTACGTTCAAGGCTTCACTGCTACAGCGGCAGCCGACACTCTGAACGTGCGAACAGTGCTTAAAGCATTGGTTGTTGGTTTCGGCGATCACCATGAAGACGCTATTGCGATCCAAATGCACTCAAAGCAGTTGTATGACCTTATGTCAGATTCAACTAGCGGCTTCTTGAAAGCAGATGCAAATGACCCAATGTACAGCGTTCCAGGTTTCTCTGGACGATTGTTCGGAATGGCGATTTTCGTGTCTGACAAGATCCCTGCAAACGGATCTCAAATCGACAGCAAAGACGCTTACCATGCGTTCATCCACAAGATGGACCCATACGGCATCTTGCTGAAGCAAGACATGGAAATGGAATCTGACTACGATTTGTTGAACCGTGAATGGCTCTTCACAAGCAACCAATGGTATGCCGTGAAGTCTTTCCACGCAAAGATCAGCGCTTTGGATTACAAAACAGTCCGAATGACTACAACAGTCAGCATCTAATCTGAAAAAACATAGGCGGCCCATAGTGGGCTGCCTTTTTGGTTTAATTTTAACAGGAGAAAACAAATGAAATTTCTTATGACACTTCTCTCGCTTGTGTTCGCACTTGTTGTGACTACACCAGCGCTTGCTGCTTTGAACAACGCCAACAACCCACAAGTTTTGTGCGTTCCTTTGGGAAGCTCAACCTCTGACGCAACAGTTCTTGCTGGTGTGAAGAGCAAGGGCATGGTCGTAACTGGTGTGAACTTCTTGAACCAAGCAAACTTGGCTTCAAGCAGCTCTGACTACTTTGTTTTGTCTTTCAAAAAAGGCTCTACAACAGTAGCAAGTCTCGACACTCGTTTGTCTGGACAGGGCGCAATCACAGCTAACGCTAAAAAGGCCTTCAACTTGGTTTCAAGTGAAGCAGCCGTTTCAGCCGATGCTGTTCTTTCAGCCGTTTATGACGAGACTGATTCGGGCAGTGCTGTTGCTCTTTCGGGCGCAGTGATGTGCGTTGATTTCGTTTCTAAGTAAGTTATCAAAGGCCCTTCGGGGCCTTCTTTTTAAGGAGTTATCGTTATGGGTGCAACTATGGCGCGACGTAGGCCAAAAAATAAACGAGCACAAGCAAAAGCCAATGCTGCTAAAAAAGAAGCCGTGGAAACAGCTAATAAGAAGCACGCAGAGGCTAGTGAGAAAAAGCACAAGAAGTCATATAAGGGGTAGACAATGGCATTGACCGCAGATCAAAAGCATAAAGTGATTTTTTATCTGGGCTGGTCTGGGCTAACTATCGTCACAGGCTCAACACAGTACAACTCAGTTGTTAACAACCGCTTGACTGAAATCACAGCGGAAATTGAGCGCATTGTGCTGGGCTTGCTTGAGCGTCTTGAGATGCTTGACTCAAAGCTTGACGCGGCTTCTTGCAGGCTCTCTGCAAGTGAAGTCGATGACATCGTTTTAAATCCTGAGGAAATCAGAATGCTCAGATCAGAGCGAAAGCGCTTGATTCGAGAGCTTTCGGATTTGCTGGACATTCCTATTGAGAAGTCGGGCGGGCAAAACGTAGGGGTTGTTTGTTGAGCGAAGATTGTAATGGCTGCGGGGACATTCGAGCTGGGCTTCTAGACTGTGTGGATTCCATTCTTGGGATTCGCGACTGTATTGGAGCAAATCTTGCCGAAGTGTATTTTGTGACTCGCACGTGGTCGGGCACTCGGCCAGGCGACGGAGAATTTGAGGATGTTGAGGAGCAAATGAAGCCCACCCCTCAGATAGTGGATTATTCTCACGACATCCGTTTGCAACAGGGCGGAGCCTACAAACAGGGCGATCTGCTTTTAAGAAACATTTCACGAAACCAATATCCCGAGGAGGCAACTCTTCGCACGGATACGGGCATCAAAAATGTTGAGAAGTTTCTTAAAGTTGGTTCAAATTATTACAGAGTGATTCAAGTAAAAGAAAAACTATTAACTTGGGACGTTCAGGTGCGAAAGATCGCGCAGGATGAGACCCAAAGCAAGGGAGCATAAAATGGTTAACGAAAAAGGCTTCAAAGTACAAGGTGCGGGCGCTGGTGTAAAATCAGTCGGTGCGCAAGGTGTTTCTGGTCAAGGTTTAGACGGCGCTCCTTGTGATTATGCCGGTATGCCGATCAGTGGTGGTAAAGTTCCTCACAAAAAAGCAGGCGGAATGTCTGTTGCACAACAAATTGCTCCGCAAAACGGAGTGATGCCAAAAGTAGGTAAGTGATTTATGGCTGAATCTAAAGGGAAGCCTACACGTTTTATTCGTGTACGTGGTCGAATTGTGCCCGTTTATAAGGATTACGTAAAGAATCCCTATGGGGCCAGCATGAAAGCCGGTCTTGTATCGGGCGGTGTCGCTGGTGCGGGCCTTCTTGGTGGTGCTTTAGCTAAATCAAAAACAGGTAAAATTGTAGGCAATTCACTTTTCGTTGCTGGGACTGGGTTAGGTATTTTTTCAACACTTAATCAAATTCGTTCAGCAAAAAAACTTGGATCTAAAAAATCAGGCGGCGGCATTAGCGGCTTTTTTGGCCAGAACATCGCTAGTTATGCGGGGGGTGTTGCTGGAAATGCGGCGGGCTTTTTAGGGGCTGCACTTGGAGTGCAGGGCGCGCAAAAACTTCATAGATTTGCTCGTATCAAAAAAGCGGCTAAGTATCTTAAAGTGGTTAAATAAGCGTGGGCACAAAGACTGTAAAGCTTGAAGACTTTTCAAAGGTTCTAAAGGATTTTACAAGTCTGACGTTGAAAGAGCAGCAAGCGGGAGTGGCGAGTGGTTTGGCTCGATCAATCCCTGATCTAGTGGCCGCAAGTCCAGTTGATACAGGTCTCTATGCCTCGAGTTGGGATTTTACAGTCGATGAGAAAAAAGCAGTCTTGGGTAACTACGCTCCTCATGCACCTATTATTGAGTCTGGGGCTCGTCCTTTTACTCCTCCTATCGGTCCGCTCCTCGCTTGGGCAAAAAGGGTTCTCAAGTCTTCTTCGCAACCGCCCGATTATGATTCCGAGGTTTGGGGACTTGCCAAAGGAACCCAAAAGAAAATAGCCGAGCAGGGCATGAAGCCTCGTCATGTGTTAGAAAATACGTTACCAATTATTATTGAGAATATCCGTCAGGAGTTAAAACGTGTCGGTGGACAATAGCGAAGACAATGAGAGTCTGACAGAGGCGCTGCCCTATCATTTGGGCGAGTACCTCATGGCTAATGTTCCTGGCTTAAAGGAGTACCTTGAAGAATGGCCTGAGCCAAATATGCAACTTGATATGCCTTGTGTTGCTATTACTCTTGGCAATCCTGAGTTTCGTCCACTTGCACCCTACTATCTGAAGCCAACACCTGCGGAAATTGCCGCAAACATTGCTTCGGTGAAATGGGTCACTGGGATTTGGGATATAAAGATCGGCATAAATCTCTGGGCTCAGAGTAAAGAGCAGAGAGACGACATGTTCGATGCTATTTATAACGCACTGAATCCAAGAATCAACCCGATGGGTCTGGACTTACAGTTACCGAATTACTTTAATCAGTTGTGCGGCTTGGATTTTGTGGGTCATACTTTGGGAGATAGCGAAGAGCAGGCTCAGCGAGACGAGTGGAGAGTGACGTTCAACGTGCTTGCCACTTGCAAGGCCATAAGAACTAGGAAAGAATTTGTTATCGGAGAAATACAAACGCAGGTCGAAACCTTCAACACTGCGGAACCTATCGAATAGGAGAATTTTAAATGGGAATTTTTAGAACAAATGACCCGACCCAGTTTGATGACATCGACGGCATTATAGTTGATGAGACGGCCCCACCGGCAAACATCACTGGTGTTGCGGCAAATATCGCAATACTTGCGGGCCAATTTCAACGAGGCCCTGCGGAGTTATCACTCCCAATCGGGTCCATCGGTGAATTCCACGAGATTTATGGAAAAAGTTCCTTCTCTGGTAACAAGCAACTGAAGAACAAAAAATTCGGTCGTTTGAAAATCATCCGTGTTGTCGCAAGTGATGCAGCGAAAGCTTCATACACAGCCGATGACGGCTCTGGTGCAGTAAACGAAGTTTACACAATCACCACGGTTGCAGACGTAGCATCATCATTAAACAACAAATACGTTTTGTTTGAAACAATCACAGCTTTGGGTGTTCGCACTCTGAGATACATTTGGTTTAACGTCGGTGGTGCAGGGGTTGACCCAGGCATCGCAGGCCGTACTGCTCACGTTGTGGCGTTTGCTGCAAACTCAACAGCCGACCAAGTTGCAGCCGCAATCCAGGCTGTTATGACGGCTGTTCCTGATCTTGGAGCAACAGTTCTTACAAACGTAGTAACAGTGACTTCAGACAATCCAGGAAATCTTACACAGACCGCTGGAAACTCTGGTTTCGCAGTTGCAACGACAACACCAGGCAACGGTGCCGACCGAATTAAATTCGAGGCAAAGTATGCTGGTGCTTACGGCAACAACTTGAAAGTTACTATCGAAGCTGGTTCAAACGTCGGCAAGAAGTACACTTTTGAAGACACAAACACAGACGCCGTGTTACCTAAAGAAGTTTACGACGACATTGAAATTGCAGACATCACAAACGCAACATTTGCAAACTCAGCGCTTATGAACGTAACAGTTCTTTCAAGTCTAGCTGAGCCTGAGAATATCGCAGCCACAAACTTAGCCTCTGGCTCTGACGGAACTGTGGTAAACACAGATTACGAAGACGCCATTGACCTTGCTGGTGTTGAAAAAGCCGGTAACGTGCTTTTCTTGGATTCTTACAATGCAACTCGAAACGGATACCTCAAGGTACATGCTGCCACATACACCAATAAAATGGTTATCGTATGCGGTGCCGAAGGCGACTCAAAAGCCACGGCAATCACAGACGTTGCAAACTACCGCGATTCTGAAGGGCGAATCATTTACGGCTGGCCGTATGTGCAGACTTCAATTGACGGAGTTCTTGAGTACCAATCACCTGCTTCTTGGATCGCATCGGTCTTTTCGCAAGTGGCTCCGCACATTGCACTGAGCTGGACCCAAAACACTCAGTATTTGGCTGGTATCACTGCACTTAAGACGTACGAGTCTCGGGCTGGCTATATCTCTCTTGACGAAGCAGGAATCTGCGCGCTCGAGAGAGATTTGGACATCGGTTTCCTTATTAAAAACGCGGTGGTTACTCAGATAGCGAACTCTTCTAAGCGCACAATCCTGCGCCGAAGAATGGCCGACTTCTTGACTGACTCGATTGCGTTGTTCCTTAAAAATTACCAGAACGACGTGAACTCAACCGCGAAACGTACCGAAGTAAAAGGTGCAATCTTGAACTTCGACTCTCTCCTTGTGCAATCTAAAGTATTGCCAGGTGAGCAAGACGTAAAAGACGGCGCACCACTTCTTGTCGACACCGAGTCTCTTAACACGGACAACGTGATCGCAAGTGGCATGTTCAAAATTTTGTACAAACGAAGAATTTTCAGCTCTATGCGCTACATCGTACTCCAAGCCGAGATCGGCGAGAGCGTTGTGGTCACGGAAGCTGCTCAATAAGGGGAGAGTTAAATGGCAAATCCAAGTATTCGCGGCCACAAGGGCCAATTTAAGGTCTTCGAGAACGGGCAGCTAACGAACATCGTCGACATTACAAGTGTCGACATCGCTCAGGACTCAAGCTTCATTCGTACTATGTACGTGGGTCGCGCAATTCCTGAGGGCGATCAGTCAATCGAAGGCTGGTCTGGTTCAATTGACCTTGAAGTTAAAGACGCTTCTGTTGACGAGTTCATCGACGCGCTTATCACCAACAACCTAAACGGTATTGGTGTGAGCGACTACACTTTCCTCACAACTGAGGAATACGGCGACGGAACAAACGCAAACTACGTTTACTCTGACGTTCAGTGGAAGATGAGCAAGAAGCAATCAGGTCTTTCTGAAAAGATGACCAAGCGCTTGGAGTTCCAAGCTTCCTCAAGAATTAGAATTTAAGTAAAGAAGTTGGGCCGTTCATACGAGCGGCCTTTGTTATAGTTAAAAAGGAGTTAAGTTATGGCCGAAAGCCAGTTTGTGACGAAAGTCACTTTGAGTACGAAGAAAGTCGTCTTGCTTCGCGAACCTAAAATTTCCGATCAAGACTTTGCTGCTCAAGCAGCGGCTCGCACTGTAAAAGGCGAGAACCCGGTGGCGCTCGCCCTTGCAATGCAAAAAGAAATGTTAAAGCAGCTTGTCGTTCAAGTGGACGAGAAGCAACCGCGCCCCTCGGAGCTTGAGGCGCTAGATAATTTTTTCTCTTATAGAGAATATATGGAGCTAGCAACTGTGATCCAAAAGATCGCAGGCATTGGTGATGGCGCGGGAAACGAAGTCCAGACAGAGCAAGTGAAATTTGGCGTGTAATTACTTGGATCTGTCGCTACACCAGTCTTAGACCACAAGATGTGCTGGCTCTATCATTCTCCGAATTTAAAACGGTAGTTGAGACTCTGAACTATATTTTAGATCAAGAGTCGGGGAAGTAGATGTCATTTCAGGTTTTTACAGTTTTAACAGAATTCCAATTTGAAGCGGCCTCGGCTATTGCCTCGAGCAATCAACTTGCAGGGGCCGTGGATGGAATCTCACAGGCCGCCGATCGCACGATGAAATCGGTACAAAGCCTTGGTATTGGCTTTGTCTCAAGCTTTCTTTCAGGCCCCGGTGGCGGTGTTTTAGGGGTACTGGGTTCTGCCCTTTACTCTTTTGATAGCTTCCTTCAAAAACAGATTCAGTTTGCAAACGTGATGGGTGCAAACGGCCAAAAGTTCACGGATAACCTGCTTGCCGCTGAATCAGTGCTTGAAGACATCAACAAAACAGCTCTCAAGTTCGGTCTACCCACTGAAGATTTAATTAACGTCACAAAACTTATCGCTCCTCAGCTTATGAATAAGGGCCTAGCAGGCGAGAACCTACGAAATGCGACGGATCTTTCAAGGTCTTTCCTAAAAGCTTCGCCCGTGCTCGGAATTGACCCACAAGAAGCCTTCGGGCAATTGCAAAGAGCAATCGAGGGTCATGCAGGCGGTGGGGACACTCTTTTTAACCGTTTAACTGGTGAAACGCAGGCCATGAAGCAGTTTGTGGGTAACGCAAAAGCCTTTAACGCTTTAAATCCTGCAAAACGACTTGCAACACTCAACGCAGCCTTGGGTCAGTTTTCAAATAATACTGAAGCCGTAGACATGCGTCTTAACTCACTCACCGGGCAAATGCAGATTCTTAAAAACGAGCTGACAGGTTCATTCTCAATTCTAAAACCATTTGGTAAGGCTCTTAATGACTTGCTTGTTCCTGCTTTGAAAGAGTTGAATTCATATATTCGCACGCACATGGCTCCGGTAGTTAAAAGCTTAACACGTGTGTTCAAAGAGTTTGCGCCAACAGCAAAACTTGCGGCTGTGAACCTCATGGCCATTCGAGATTTGAGAAGCAACCTAAGTAATACGGGCGAAATTCTAAAAATGATCGGTTCCTTCTTATTTTTAAGAGCGATTATGGGCTGGCTCGGCATTAGTGCAATGAGTTTGGTTGGTGTGTTCTCACTTCTTGGTCGAGGCATCATGCTCATAGGTTCTGCAATTGGCGCGGTGGTGGGAATGCTCGGCGGCTGGTACGCGGTGCTCAACGGAATTGTGGTGATTGTTTCCACACTGCTTGCACCACTTTTACTACTTGGAATTATTTTTCAAATCATATCGAGGGCGATCGCGTTTGCAAAAATTGCAGATGCGCAAGCACTTGCGGAACTTGCTCCAAAGATTGCTGAGATCACGGCAAGACTTGCGGCTATATGGGGAGTGTTTCAAGAAGGTATGAACGTAATTGCAGAATTTATCTCACCAATTTTTAGGCTTTCCTACTACGCAGAGGCGGCAACAGCGGCTCTTGATTTTGTGAGCACGGCCATAGGCCTTGCGGTTTCAACTTTCCAAGGTTTGGCGTTTGCCATTATGGAATTTTATAACCAAGTAAAAAGCCTCATGACGGGCGGAGGATTTGATGCCTCCCAGATCAGCGCTGCCTACAACACAGGTATTGACGAAATGATTCAAAGGATCTTTGGAAAGATCGACACCGGCGAGGGCGCTCTTGCAACAAACGTCACAAATATCAGCAAGGTCGAGATCAACCAAGACTTCAAGCAACAGCAAGAACCTGATCGAATTGCTTTTACAGTTGCCGATACGTTACTAAAGCTTGCTAGAAATCCTACGCAAGCGGCTAACGGAGGCTTTGCAACCTCAGGAACAGGTAGATAATGGGCTTATTAGGTATTGATCCACAGAGCGCGCTTGATGACATACAGAACAGACTTCTTGCGCCATTAAATCGTTTCAAAAATAAGGGCCAGCGAAAACAAGACCTCATTGATTCGCAGGCCAGAACAGACTTCGACACTTTTACCATTGTTCCGTATAATAGAAACGGGCATGAACTAAAAGAGTCGACTGTCGTCTTGAGAACCGATTCGATGCCACACCAGCCGTTTGAATTTGGTGGTGAACAGCGTTTAATCAAGGAATTTTACCCTGGAAACTCTGAACCCACGGTTCAGGTACTTGGACCGCGCGAATCTGACCAAACAATCAAGGGTCGAATAAAATCCAAGCGCATTAAGTTCAACACAAAAGCAGAGCGCGATGAGTTCCGTCAATTTGCCTATGAAATGCAAAAGCAGATTGATTCGATTCGGATTGCAGGCCTTTTAGTTCGCATCGAGCTTCGTGGTGGATCGGCCACTTGGACTCGCTGGGGTTTCATCGAAAAAACTAAGTTTGAAATGAAAACCATTGCTGACATCGACTACGAAGTCGGCTTTTTCATTGTAGGTTTCAACAAACCAAAAGATTATATCATTGCGGCCAATGCCCAAGGTGTGCCGTTTGATATTAACAAGGAACTTATTAAGAAAGTTTCAGCTTTACAGGCGAGCATTTTCCCACCGCCTTCCACAATCACACGCTCACTTGCTTCGCAACTTAACGATGCAATTGGTGAGATCGCAGAGGCCATAAACTTGGTAACGGGCTTTGTGGACAACGTGCTTAACGAAGTGGATTCTCTAAAGGGATCGCTTGCACGGGCCAAAGGCTTAATTAAAAACGCACGCAATAAATGCACGAGCTTTCAGCGCCGAATTGGTGGCCAAAACCCAGAGGGCGGCTACACAAAGACCGCAGGCTACGGTGTGGGCGGAGCGTATAAGAACGCGGCCTATATTCAGAAAGCACAAAGCAACGTGTACTCTCTTGTGGCGCTACTTGCGGCAATGTCTGTTGCGATTTCTAAGATTGCGGCCCAGACACCGCTTGGAAGACACCGAATCAAGTCAGGCGATACGCTTCAGACCATTGCGGTCAAGTGGTATAACGACTCTAGCAAGTGGAACTTGATCTATGACCATAACCACCTAACAACCACAGTTTTGACTGTAGGTCAGGTGCTCGAAATACCGAGGGCATAGATGAGTATTTACTTCCCGCAGGGGCTAATGAGCCTGCGAGTGATTCTAGAAGACTTTCAACAGTCTTCGGATGCTCGAGCGCAGAAAGTCTACAACTGGACGGTTAAATGCCGAAGACTTAGGGCTTCGCTGAATTCATACAAAGAAGCCGACACGTTTGAAGCCGACATTGATTACAAAAACTTCCCGTTTGACCCGCGTATTGTGCGCGCGTGCGGGGTTTCCATATTCATGGAAGATAATGAACAGCTTTTTGACCTTGAGCGGGGCCGAAAGCTCGACACATTGGTTGCAAATAGAGACAACATTATTTTCCAAGGCTTTGCAGACACGGATCGCATTCAGCTCTCGAGTGATTCGCGACTTGTAAGACTTGAGGGCAGAGATTTCACCTCACTTCTTATTGATCGCGAATATTTCGGGGACACAATCGACACCTCACAGCCGCTTGATAAAATTATCAGGGCACTCCTAGATCAATTGCCACAAACGAAGTTTGATATTGGGCAACCTGGGCAGGGGTTAATAATTGAAAACCAAACAGGCGAAGTGCTTCCCACTCTTGCGGATCTTAACGGCTCGAAAGACTCTTTGGCTGGGCAAAAGAACGCTCGAAAGAAGCGAAGCTATTGGGATCACATACAAGAGCTTGTAGAAAATTCTGGACTAATAGCCTATGTGGCTATTGATAAACTTGTAATTACGAAGCCTCGAAACTTATACAATAGGAATGAGGCTAAGATTTTTATCTATGGGCGCAATTTAAGTTCGCTCGAATTCAGCCGAAAACTAGGACGACAGAAGGGGTTTAATGTCCGGGTTGTTTCGCTTAACATCGAAAAGAAAGAGCTTGTCGAGGCGAAGATACCAGAGGAAGCCACTGAAGAGTGGTGTCGATCAATTGGAGTTAAGCGAGAACCCATCTTGCTCCCCGTGCTCAAAGCCCACGGTTCCTCGTCGGCGAAAAGTACGGCGACTGGGGTCAAGGAAGCGGAAGCAAACAATCTTACTCCACCCAATAACATTGCAGGTGCTCAAACCGAGGTAGAAAACGAGCCAGCTCCTTACTTCACGTTTCGTGTGAAGGATGTGGCAAACAAAGATCACCTTGTCACAATTGGCGAGAAGCTTTTTGAAGAGCTTGGGCGCCAACAAATCGAAGGAAAGCTTTCAACGAAAGAAATGCTCGTTGCCACAAAAACCAAAGCTCCATTTAACGCCATGAAGTTTCGTGTGGGTACACCTATTGAAGTTACAATTGACCAGGGTGATGTGGCGGGCGTGCAGGCAATCGTTCATGAGAAGGTTATTGTGGCGCCAAAGGACGCTGAGCAGGCGCAAAAGCAGCTAGAATCAAAGCAAAAGCGTTTGGCAGCCTTTCTACGTCAGCGCGGGTATGACCCAGTGATAGCAGACGCTATGTCGATCTCGCTTACCAAATTTGACACTCCGTTTTATACAAAGAGTGTTGAGTTTACTTTGGATCAGGACCAGGGTTTCCAAATGGATATTGATTTCATCAACTTTATTGAAGTTCCGCAGAATTTAGTGGAACCAACACTTAAGAAGTAGGGTTATGGCAAAAGGGTCTATGCTTGAAGAATTACGAGAGATGTTTAGGGATGACAGGCTCCACATGAGTCTTGCCATTGTTAAGCAAATCGAAGTAGCAGCCGACCGCTCAGTGCTTCGAGTGAAATGTACGGTTTTACCGGATAACCATTCGATTGTGGCACGTATGTCTTGGGAGGCCGTAGGCCCTGAGGCAGGCATCTATCAATTCCCAAGTGTGAATGATCTTGTCATGGTGGCCTACATGGACGGAGAAGCCGACCAGGCCTTTGTGGTTCGCAGGTGTACCTCCAAGGAGGACAAGCTTCCACTCCAAGCCGTAGGCGGGCACCTTGTGGTGAAGGCGCTAAACGGAAAGAAGCTCTATTTGGTTTCAGACACTCGCATCAACCTCACAAAGGGCGGCGAAGGTCCAGAACAAGCAGTACTTGGGACCACATTCAAGGCCGCGTACTCGCAGCATTTGCTAGTTGACGCTACGCATGACCACATAGGAAACTTAGGCTATATGACAAGTGTGCCGAATCAGTTTCAGGATTATCTTGATATAAAAGACAGCCCTGTGGACGATGAAATGATGCTCTCAGACCTTGTGAAGTTGGAGAAATAAATGAGTCTTACACAAGCCTCACTTTCGACAAAGATCCACACCGAAATTGTGGCACAGTATGGGGCAGCCGATGATGACTCAAAGCTTACGAAGTTTTGTGATGCAATCGCAAAGGCAGTGGTTGAAGAGATCCAAGCTAATGCGGTTGTGAATACGACAGGAACCGTAACCTCTGGCCCCGGAACGGGTGGGAGTGTTACTTCAACAGGAACGGTTACTTAATGGCGACCCAGGAAGAAGAGACATTTTTGCAAGACATAGCCTTTGGATCTGACCTTGCGGTCTCTTCAAGCGGTGATTTGCAGTCTGCAACAGGTTTTGCAAACATCAAACAACAGCTCTTGCATCGTCTCATCACACAGCCAGGAACATTGATTCATAGGCCCGATTATGGCGTGGGCATTAAAGACTTTCAAAACGCAGTAAACTCAATTTCAAACCAAAGAGCCCTCGCACTTCGTATTGAAGAGCAGTTCAAGCAAGACATTCGAGTCAATGACGTTTTAAACGTGTCGGTTGATGCTGCGGATTCTCGTCCTGAGCAAGTTACAATTAAAATCAAAGTTTTGCTTGTGGGTCTGGGAGAAGTGGACCTTTCATATAAGCCCTTTGGTGCAGAGGAGACGACATAATGGCAACTCAAGTCCCAAGTCAGCAAGACCTTTACGACTTATACAAAAATGAAATCCAAAGTAGAAACCCAAGCCTCACAGATTTCGAGGAAGGCTCAAAACTTGATTCGATCGGTGGCGGCCTCTCTGTTGCTGGTGCTGAGATTGTTAAATCAATCGTAGATTTGTTTGCAAAAACTTATTTTTCAACAGCAAACGGCCCAGAGGTAACACAAGGATCAGATGACCTTGAGCTTTTAGCAGTCGATCACTTTGGAGATGCCTTTGCGAGGCCTGCGGCTTCGCCTGCTATTGGTAACGTCACATTCTCGAGACCTACGATTGCAGCGGGTAACGTCGTAATCCCAGCAGGCACTATTGTTAAAACTGAAAAAGATGCAAACGGCGAATCGCAGCGCTACGCCACTGAAGCTTTAGTCACAATGACGGGTCTTTCAATTGGGGCGAGTGTTACGGCGGTTGTGGCTGGGGCTGAAGGAAATGCTTTAGCTAACAAAGTTACTGTCATTGAATCAGCGCTTACGGACCCAAGTGTGGTTGTGACAAACCCACTTGCCTTTTCAGGTGGTGCAGCGGTTGCAACCGATGCGGATTATAGAGAATTTATCCGTCGAAAGATTGAAACTCTTCGCGGTGCTACGAAGGCCGCCATTGAAGCGGCTGCTTTAAACGTCGCAGGTATTGAAACAGCAACGGCGATCGAGTCTTTGCAGTTTGTAATCGAATGGGATGTTGGTAACTCTCTTCCTATTGGAGATTACTTCACGATTCCACGAGTGAAGCTTTATATTGCCGATGTGAACGGAACAGCGTCGCAGGCTCTTATTGATGCTGTGAAAGAAGCCGTTTATTTGGTTAGAGCATTTGGGGTGCGCATTGATGTCTTGGCTGCAACACCGCTATCAGTGAACTGGTCAGCGGCAATTATTCTAAATCCTGGAGGACCAAACTTCGCAACCCTTTCAGTGGATGCAACTCCAATTGTGGAAACAATGGAGCAATACATCCGAGACATTCCAATCGGAACTGGATTTGATAAAGGACTTGCTAAGCTTGCGATCATGGCAATTTGGGGTCCTACGGGTACAAACGATTTGACAGATATGAGCACAACGGTTCCTGTGGGTAATATATCAGCAACTCCTACTCAAAAGCTCTTACCGGGCACTGTGCAGGTGGTGTAAATGGCTAAGACCCAACAGCAGTGGTATGATTCGTTTCAGACCTGGCTACCCCAGTGGTGGTTTCAGACTGTTGCGAATCAAGAAGACATTCTCATGGGTATCTGTAAGGTGCTCGAGCATTTGGATGCCACTTTGCAAGACCATGTTAACGAAACCTTTATCACGCTTGCTGAATCTGGGTATCTTGACGAGCATGGGTTAGAGAGAAACCTAAACCGTTTTTCGGGCGAACTTGATCCTCCGTTTTCGGATCGCATACGAAACATCGTAAACTCCACAAATGGACCGGCTCTTAAGGCCCTTGTTGACGCACTGCTAGATGTGGGTGAGGCGACCTTAGTTGAGGATTATAATGGGATTGTCTTTTTAAATCGCGAAGTGTTTTTTAACCGTGGTGCAATCTTAATAACGGCCATCTACAACGCCTTCTCGATCATAGTAGACAGGCAAGTACACGCACCCTATGCTTTCTATACGAGAGAGTACTTTTGTAATAGGGAGAACTTCATTGGAACAAATGAATCAAGCCTTGAACTATTTCAGAACATCGTCGAAGCGGTCAATGCGGCCAAGGCATTGGGCGTAGTTTACCGACTTATTGAAAGGACTGAGTAATGAGTACAGCAAAATACAACGACGGCATGGAGATAATCTATCAGGATTTTAACCGTGCCCAGAAGCTAATGCAGAAAGAAATGTATGAGCGTGTGCTTTTCGAGCTTATCCAAAGAGCCGAAAATGCATTTTTTGATGACGGCTTTTTAGCTTCGTATGTGACTCCTACTTCAGTCAGTCTCAATGCGGGTGTTGGTTTCCAAACCGACAACACGCAAGTAAGTCCAGAATCAAAGAAGCGCCTTCTTTATTTTGGATCAAACCAGACTGTGAACCTAACTCCCGCCGATCCGGTTAACGACCGGATCGACATTGTTTGCGTAAAACACAACTACGTAGACACAGCTTCAGATACCAGAAAGTTCAAGGATGCGGGAACTGGGATTATTTCAAACCAAAGCTTTCAAATCGAACAAGATTGGCTTGCTGACATCCTAGTTGTTGACGGAACGCCTGCGGTTACGCCTGCGGCACCCGCAACACCTTCGGGATATATCAAAATAGCTGAATGCTACATGAACGCGGTGACAGGTCTTTCGGGATCGGGTGATGTTACCGACACAAGAGTTCTCATGCCTTTAGGCGGAGCCTTAACGCTTAACACGCTCGGCAAGGTTCGCGTGACTGCGGGCTCAGCGGTTCCCCTTTCGACATTGATTACGGACATCGACACTCTTCTAAAGTACGGTTATCAAAACTATACCGACTACGACGTTTTAGGAGCTGACCCGGCTGTGCCTGGTGTTTCAAAAGTTCGTCTATACCATAAGGGTGGGGTTTGGTACTCACGTGAAAACGGCGGAACAATCACTCCACTTGGATCAGGTGGTGGCGGAGGTGGAGGTGGCGCCAATTGGCAGCCGACAGCCGGTGCTGCGCCTTCAGAGGATTTTACTTACAATGAAAAAACTTGGTTGTTTGAACAAGGTCTTTCTCAGAGCGTAACTTTATGGATCAGAGTGCCAGCAAGTTACTTAGCTGGACGACAAATCCAAATGCTCGCAGGCTTTTTCTCGGCAAGTGCATCAAACCAATGGAAAATGCAGATCACATCGACTTTAATTCGTAAGAATAACGATGCGATCACGTCAGTTGCAAACCAAAGAGTTTCAAACAGTGGCGACATCACAAACGCAGTTGCCTACCGCCTTCGTGAGATCACAATTGATGTGACTTCCGCGACAGGAACAATCAACTCTGTGGCTGTAAGCCCTGGTGATCTGATTAAGCTAGAATTGTCTCGTATCGTGCCTGGTGGAACTGAAGACACCGCAGATATTAACTTTATTCCATCTTCAACGGAGGTTAAGTTCGGATGAGAAAACTAACATTTATCCTTTTAGCGCTTTTTGGTGCTAGTGCCTTTGCGCAAAGTTTGTCGCAAGGCCAGCAAAACTTTCAACCTCCACATAACCTGCTTCAAAACTCAGGGTTTGAGCGGGGCCTAAGCAAATGGGCTTATTCTGGGGCAACGCCTTCGGTTGCAACTTCGGGTTCAAACCTGTTGTTTGATAAAGCATCGCTAGTTTGGGATGCAACGGCTGCCAGCCAATACATTCAGTCAGGTTTGATTTCACTTCCTGAAGGATTGAAAGGCGTTAGCTGCCAAGTATCAGTTCAATATAAGGGTGGGGACGCAAACCTCACTTTGCAGGCTCTTGATGGGTCTTCAAACGTACTTGGAAGCCAAGCTTTAGCAGCGGCAACATATACAACTAAGGTTTCAGCGGTTTTTGCATGTCCGACTTCGGGCACTGTTCGCTGGAAGCTAGTTTCAACCGCAGACGCGGCATCTGTAGCAATTGACCAAGCTCATCTTGGCGCAGCCGATGGGCTTTTCCAAGTTTCGCAAGCTGAGTTCGTAGGAAGTGCTTACTTTCCTGCAACTACAAACTGCGAATGGCAAAGAACAAACACCGCTGTTGGAGCCTTCGGCACTGACACAGATTGTCCTGGCCCGACGGTTGATACGCAAAAATTAGGTCAATGGCAAACTACAGACACAAACCTTCCACAGGTTACAGTCAATAACCTACCCCCGGGGATCTATAAAGTTACCGTTACAGGCACACTTTATGGAGCAGGTGATTGGACAATGGCGATCAGTGACGGACTCGACACTCGAGGCTATGCTTCGGGATCTGGTAACGGCGCTGCTTCGTTTAACCCAACTAACGTATCAACAGCATGGTTTGAATACACTACAACCGGAAACCACACATTTGAGGTTTACGGAAGCTCCAGCTCTGGCGCGGTCAGTCTTTCGAATAACGCAAACAATGACCGCATAACGTTCATGGTTGAGCGCTATCCTTTGGGTACAGACACGGCAATTCGTCCTGATAAAGCTGACTTTGATTGGACTTCGTTCACGTCTGCAACAAACGTAACGACAAACACCACAACAATTGCAAAGTGGCGTAGACAAGGTGCTTCGGCTGACTTCCAATTGGGAATTGATTGGTCCGGGGCTCCAAGTGCGTTTTCGTTTATTGAAATGGATTTGCCGACAGGCTTTACAATGGACACGGCCCGTATGAACTCTTCGGGTCTTTACAAAGAAACTTTATGTAGAGGTGTTATATTTGACCCTGCCGGTGGAACAACTCGTTACTGGGTTGAAGGAACCTACGTCGATTCAAACACGATTCGCTTTAGGCTCTTAGCCACCACAGGCGCCCTCAACTACTCTAATTTTGATATTTCAAACTCAAGTCCATTCTCGGTGGTTAACGGGTCATACTTAAGAGCAACTTGTTCTGGGATACCGATAACTGGTTGGACTGAAAACATTGCAGCACCCCAATTGGTGAACAGCGTGGTTTCAACTTACGCAGGTGTTTCAAAGATTGAATATGCTTTTGTTACGGCATCAACCGCAACAGTTAGCC
>ERZ724505.878-NODE-878-length-17722-cov-5.514632_pt1 | contig 17722 bp, 9 predicted proteins | sample MGYA00376038_ERZ724505 | MGnify/ENA primary metagenome ERZ724505 (study PRJEB28724, sample SAMN07190884) | wastewater metagenome | isolation source: effluent of sewage treatment plant in Hong Hong | place: Hong Kong | collected 2016-03-17 ... | reverse complement strand
GAGCATCGGCGAAAGGGCGAGCATCGGCGCACGGGCGAGCATCGGCGAAGGGGCGAGCATCGGCGAAAGGGCGAGCATCGGATCGAAATCATCCGAGGCCGTAGATATTGGCTTTGCTGATGGGTATCGGAAGTGCATTGCCTGCGTAGATGGGATCGCCTATATCGGGGCCGGTTGCCGCTGGTTTTCACTGAATGATGCGATCAAACATTGGGCCAGCAAGCCAGATCGGGTGATGACTATGGCATTGATGGAGTCGGCGAAGGCGATAGCAAATCTCAAAGGATGGAAGTGGGGTGAAGAATGAACAGCGAGCAGATAGAGAATATACGCCTGGACGGTCGGCTGCTGATAACCGACATGGAGTTTCATGAGCTTTGCGACCTTGCCCAGCGCGGCCTTGCGTCGGGCGAGCCGGTGGCGTGGATGGTTACTTGGGAAGATGGCAGAACCACGCTGACAGACATTGACCCATTCAAATACCGCTGGGAAGTTAATCCACTGAAGACAGTCCCCCTCTACGCCGCCCCGCCTGCGGCCCCGGATTCGGCTGAGCCAGAGTTCACCGGGTCAATCAATTCCCGATACATCGCGCTCTATCGGGAAATATGCGGGGGCACGCCACTGCTGAACAATCAGGAGTGCGAGGTTTTGCGCCGTCTCGTTCATGAATCGCCGGGCGGGAAAGTGGCGGATTCGGTTGCGGTGCCGATTGAGGTTGTGCGCTTCCTGAAAGGCTCCGCGCCGCTGGATGGCGTGTGGTTTGGCGATCCTCACCCGGATGGCCCAGGTCAATACTGGTGGCGCAAGTATCTGCCGGACGGGAGGACGAAATGAGCGACCTCGTTCAGCGCATTGAATCCCTGCGCATCAAGGCGGCTGCCAACCGGGGCGGCGTCACCAGCATCACGGTTGAAGAACTGACGGACATCCTCGCGGCGCTGGCGGGGCCGACGACGGAAATAGAGTTAATTGCAATTGAAATTGCATTTAAAGGGGGGGATGTTGTTGCAATCTGGAACGCTATGGCCGCCGCTCGGCTGAAGGAGTTGGGATGAGCCGAAGCATTCAAAAGGAATTTTTAGCCGCAGCGTGGGCGATGGTTTCCATTGTTGGGGCTGGCTTTGGATATTGGGCAATTTCTGCGCTTGCTGGCATATCGTGTGGCTTAGCGGTGTATTGCGCTATTAAGTATGGATGGCAAGAAGAAAAAACCAAGCGGCTGAAGGAGTTGGGATGATGGCCGAGAAAACACTTTTTATCCCGCTCAAGCGCGAGCACTTTGAGGCTTTCAAGAACGGAACAAAGCCCGGCATGGAGGAATTTCGGCCCTACGGCCCGCGCTGGAACGAGGCGACATGCCGCGTTGGCCGTCACGTAACTCTGTCGATGGGATACGGCAGGAAGCACCGCCTAACTGGTGTCGTTGCCGGCTTCCGGGTGAGCAGCGAACCAACGAAATCGAAGGCATGGAAGGAGTGCTACCCCGACAAGATTTGTGATGCCGCGTGCATCAAGATTGACGTGGCATCGCAACGAACCGAGCCGCCGCAATGAGCCGCCAATGCCCCTCCTGCGGCGGAAGCTGCGGGTACACAAAGAAAACAGGGTGCCAGTATGTTGCGCCCACTAACGAAGGAAAAGCGATGAACTGGCAGCCGATTGAGACAGCGCCGAAGGATGGGACCATGATCCTTGCTTGGTGCGAACACATTAATGCCAAATATGCAAAAAATGCCGTTGCTGAGGGATGGGCCGGTCCAGTCGTTGCCAATTGGATTAACCACAACGGCGGTGGATGGACTTGGCACGGATTGGCAGGCCAGTTCACCCACTGGATGCCCCTCCCGGAGCCGCCGCGCTCCTGACGCATGACGAACTGAAACCAAAATAATGCCGAACAACATCCTGATCCGAAAGTTTTGCGACCAGACCGGGTACACTGAAAAAGCCGTCCGCCGAAAGATTGAAAGCGGGGTCTGGCTCGAAGGGGTAGTCTGGCACAAAGCCCCCGATGGGCATATCATGATCAGGTAGTGGTTCAGATTGAATCGAAGGTTGTTACAAATAACTTGACGCCTATGTTAACCTGAGCAAATGCCAAGGAAAGACTTCAATGAGGTCGCGTTTTCTGTTGTTCAACGCGTCACTGGACAACTACCAAAGGAAACAAAAACCGCCGATCAGATGGCGGCTGCTGAACATGGCAAGCGAGGCGGACAGAAGCGTGCAAAGTCACTGTCCAAGAAAAGGCGCATTGCTATTGCAAAGGTGGCAGCTAAAGCTCGGTGGCCAAAAAAAGAACCGGCCAAGAGGGCCGGTTCTAAGGTCACTGCATAGGACTACTTTTGGTAAACGGGCGTATGTCTATTCGTGTCCATGACAAGGCCAATCGCGTACAGGCAGTCGGTCTTGTTGTGATACGCCTCGCCGGAGTCAGCAATCTTCCGACCATTGGAAGCTGCGAGATACCAGCGCCATTGCCCTGCTTTGTCAACGTAGATGTAGAAAACCATGGATATGTCCCTTAACTCTGAGTGCAAAACGTACCTGTTCAGCTATGAGCACAACGGCGCGTCCTGGCTGCTCGAACTAAAGGCGTCTGATCCAGAGGACGCAAAGAAGCGAATCAGACGCCTTCAATATGCAACATACGATGGCGAATTGAAGTTAAAACTTGAGACGCCGCGCACAATTTCCCGTTTACTTTCAATGCTTAAAGCATTTTTGGGACGAGCAACCCCGTAACGTCAAATTTGACGTTGCAAGACCTGCGCAGTTGTGGGAGACTAGGGACGTTGCTTAAGCGTCCCTAGCCGGCTCTAAACAAGCCTATTAGGATGATTGCTGGGCATCACGTACCTCCGTTATCTCCCGGATCAACACTCCGGGGGTGCTCGTTGTCCACGAGAGAAGTTGCAGGACCCTCAGACCCGGTTGCCGCCGGGTCTTTGGCTTTTTGGGCTTGGATGTAATCCACTCCAGCCTGTGTGATCTGGAACACACCAGGTCGCACGCGTTCCACAAGCCCCTTTTCTGCATAAAGGGCCAACTGCGAGCGCACCGATCCAGAACTGACGTTTTCCCCCATTGCCATTATCTGTCCGGTGGACATTTCCCCATTTAGCATCATGGTTTCTAGGGCATTGATCCAAAAATGACTCATGGTGCGGTTGCGTCGGCTGACGGCAGTCTTGACGGCAACCCCTGGCAGTGGATCAACTGATTCGCCTAGAGCGCGAAGAGCTTGCGCCAGGGCTTCCCGCTGGATAAGAGCAACCTTCCGGTCTTCCTGCAGACGCTGCAGGTCCCGGTCTAGTTTCTTGATCTCAGCATCCTTCGACGCCAGAAGTTGTTTGACGGCTTCCATTCCTTACTTATACGCCAACGCGATTCCAGCGTCAATAAAAAACGGCCGTCAAATTTAAGCAGTGCGATTTGCTTGACTGTAATATTTAACGCATTTAAAATGACCCGAATGCTTAGGGGGGGTCATGAACAAGCTGGACACCAAAGCGCGGGCACAGATACTCAGGATGCTTGTTGAGGGAAACAGCATCAATTCAACCTGCCGGATTTCTGGGGCGGCGAAGAACACTGTGCTGAAACTATTGGCTGAGGTGGGCGCGGCCTGTATGGCATATCAAGACCGAGTGATGCGTGATCTGAATTGCAAGCGCATAGAAGCCGATGAAACGTGGTCATTCGTGGGAATGAAACAACGCAACGTCCCTGAAGAGCTTAAAAATGTCCTTGGCTTTGGTGATGTCTATACATGGGTCGCTATCGATGCAGATAGCAAATTAATTCCGTGCTGGCATGTAGGGACCAGAGACTCGGAGTCAGGTACTGCATTTATTAATGATCTTGCCTCTCGCCTCGCAAATCGAGTGCAGCTTTCCACAGATGCATACAAGGTATATCTGACAGCAATACGGGGTGCATTCAAAAATGAAATTGACTATGGCCAGATCGTAAAAATGTATGGAGCTCCTCCTGGAGCGCCATCGTTTGGCCCCGTGCGATTTAGTCCGGCTGAATGCACTGGGACAAAGAAAAAAGTTGTAATTGGCCGGCCGGCTCAGAGCAAGATTTCTACAAGCTATGTGGAGCGCCAGAACCTAACAATGCGCATGGGGATGCGCAGGTTCACTAGGTTGACAAATGGATTCAGTAAAAAGCTGGAAAACCACATGCATGCGATTAGCCTGCATTTCATGTATTACAACTTCTGCAGGCAGCACAGCACGCTTCGCGTTAGTCCTGCAATGGCAGCAGGAATCAGCGATTATCTGTGGGACATGGAAGATATTGTGATGATGTCCGACACATACGAAGATGTAACAGAATCCGCGTGAATGTGAACCACTACCCATGATCAGTCAGGAGGGGTACGATGCGTGGGTAAGAGGGATGACACCGGGCTTGAAGTCCGGTCCGGAGGCATCCGGATCAGTTTCTACTGGCGCGGCCGGCGGTGCCGTGAAACCCTTCGGCTTGAGCCAACCAGCGCCAACCTGACCTATGCCGCGCGCCTACGCGCGGAGATTCTGCGCAAGATTGAGCTTGGAACCTTCCGCTACGGGGATTACTTCCCCGATTCCAAACTGGCCACCGAGGGGCACGCCCCGATCCTGACATTCCGGCAGGTAGCCCAAGCCTGGCTTGATAGCGGGGATCTGGCCAAGTCCACCCGCAACGGTTACCGCAAGATCCTGGAAGGGCACCTGTACCCCGCCATCGGCGACGTGCCCATGCCGGCGATCACCTACCTGAAGCTGCAGGATGTCTTGAGCGGGGAATGGTCGAAAAAGACGCGCAACAACATCCTGATCTGCATTCGCCGTCCGTTCGACATCGCCCAGATTGACGGGCTGATCACCGCCAACCCGGCCGCCAGGCTTCGCTACCTGCGCGCCCAGGTGCCCCAGCCCGATCCGTTTGAGCCGCACGAAGCCGAGGCCATCATCGAGGCCCTTCGATGCCGCTACGGCCCCCAGGAACAGCAGCGGGGTCACTGGCGCAGATCCTCCGCCACCCGCCCCCGGATTTCCTTGGGCATTGTCTTGACGGTGCGCTCCGCCCGGGTCGACTGGATGGCCTTCACCCGAGATTGAAGTTGCTGGGGCGTGATCACGATCCGCATGTCAGGGTTGGTCTGGTTCCACTTTATCAGTTCCCGGCGCGCGTCGGCGATCTTGTCGGAGTCCTTGTCGGCCAGCCCCTGGGCCCACTTGTCGGCGATGCCCGCCTCGGTGGCCTTGACCAGGTTCGAGTCTTGCAGGTTCTCCCCGATCTTGGCCTGTTCCCGGGCGACGCGCCGCGGCTGGAAGCCGATGGCCTTCAGGCCGGCCTCTCCCTCGGTGGTGTCGATCACCTTGCGGTCCCGGCTGTCCCGGTATTCGCCGCGCTGCCACATTTCCATGCCCTGGAAGGCGTTTCTCAGGGCCACCGGCAGGGTTTCGACCGCAGCTCCGTGGAATCCCAAGATTTTGCCGTCCGCGGCCTTCTCCGTGACTTTCAGGGCTTGATCGATCAGCCCCCCTACTGGGCCAAGGGCTTCGGGCTGACGGCTGCCAGCGTCCGATTTCGAGGTCTTCAGCACCCCTGTGCCAGGCAGCAGGTTCCCCAGCCCCATACGGGCGCTCAGATCGAGCGGCAGGAAGGCGGAAACCCCGTTCATGACAAACTCCCCGCCCGCCTCGCCGAAAGCCTCTGCGGCCAGTCTGCGCAGGCTGCGCTTGGTGTTGGTCCCGTAGCCCATCCACTGGCCGAAGGTGTCCACCAAGTCCATCAGATCCTCGGCGAACGGCTCCCCGCCGGCACCGGCCGCCATGAACAGCAGCGCCAGGGCCACCGCGCGCTGCTTGGCAGGCAGGCGCTTCAGGAACTCCAGGTAGCTGATGCTGAACTGCTTGAAGGTGAAGATCGTGGCGCCCATGGCCCCCCGGGCCCAGTCGGGCCGGTTGCCCTTGTTGTACAGGCCCTGCGTCTCCGCCACGGCGTTCTTGGCGAAGGCGTAGGGGTTCCCCATCTTCCTGTCCAGCGCCACCCGGTAGGCCGCAATGAAGGAAATCCGGCGGTTGAAGGCTTCGGCCAGGCTGAAGAATGCCCCCCAGCCCTTCATCAGGCGCGCCATGTGGTGCCCGCGGCTCGAGGCACCTTCCGCCTCTGCCATCAACTGGTAGATTTCGTGCGGGGCGATGATGCCGTCCTTCAGTGCCCGGTCGTAGGCCGCTTTCACGTCCTCGCCGGGCTTGTCTTTGGCCGCTTCCATGGCCGCCGTGCCCATGATCTTGGCGAGCTTGCCGGCCTCGATGAACTGGGACAGGTACGGGGCGGTCATCATCACCGGCTGGGTGGCGTTCACCATGGCCGACGCCACCGATCCGCCCAGGAAGTTGAAGAACAGGAACCCGCGCAGCCAGCCCGCCTCCTCCTGCGGGTCGGTCAGGTACTTCCAGAGCTTCACCGCCTCGTCCTTCACATCCCCCTTGCTGTTGGGAATGGCCATCACCGCCTGCTGCAGGTCGCCGGTATGGTAATTCCCGGCAATGCTGCGGGCGTTCGAGACGATGAACTGGGACAGCACGCGGGGCACATCCTCGGAATACCCGCGGGTTCCCTTGCGGCGCATCAGGCGCTTCATGGCGCTGCGGTTGTTCACTGCCAGGCGCAGGTACTCCTGGAATGCCGGCTCTTTCTTCATGCCGGCGATGTCGGCGAACAGCTCGACCGTTTCAGGGGACAGCCCATTGAACAGGCGATAGGATTCCTTGGACAGGATCCCCCGGGTTACCTTCTGCCCGTCAAACTCTGCCGCCATGTCCCGGGCGGCGGCGGCGGCGTCCCGCTCGCGCTCGTACATGCCGAAAAACAGGGATTTTCCAGAGTCTTCGTCCTCGACGTGCACGGTGTACTGGCCGAACCGCATCAGCGGCGCGTACCCCTCGGCCTGCAGCCGCAGGGTCCGGTTGTAGGTCGTGGTCATGGCGCGCATTTGCTTGCGCAGCAGATCCACCGCGTCCTCGTTCCCGGCCTTCTTGGCCTGCTTCACCATGCCCCGCATGTACTCCTGTAGGAGCATCCGGTATCCGGTCAGGTCCATGTTCGTAGAGCGCCACTGGCGCAGCACCGGCGGAGGCACGTTCACGGTGCTCGCCATCTTGTCCAGAATCGACTTGGCCAGCTCGTCCAGGGACTTGTCCACCGCCGCCCTGAACTGCCGGTAATACTCGACCTGCTGGCGGTTCAGGTCGAAGTGCTCGCGCAATTCCTCGTCCGTGTACACCACCTGGTCGGTCAGGGTGCCCTGGAAGATCGGCACGGCAATCGCCTTCGCGTCAGCGTCGGAAATGCGCTTCTTCCCCCCCATGAAGCCCGGCAGGATGTCCTTCGGCTTTTCCATGCGCAGCAGCAGATCCGGCGCCTCCATTTCCGGGATCATGGCGTAGCGGCTGGTGTCGGTCAGGAAGTCCTGCCCCAAATCGAAAACGCGCTTAAATCCGGGGTTGCGATAATTGCCGTTCTCGTCCTTCATGTAGGCCTTGTGGAATTGCGTGCCCACCGTGGTGTGCCACCAGCGGTTGAAGGTGCGCTCGCTGTCCATCAGGTCGGCGATGAATTCCCGGGCCTTGGCCGGCGCCTCGCTGATGTCGGGACGGCTGAACATCGGCATGTTGCCTAGATTTTCTACAACCTGAGAGTCTGACCACCGAAGCAACTTTTTGACAATCGGCAAAGCGCGGGCAATTGCACGCGATTTGTCCCCGGGCACCAAACGGCGAACATCCTCGGATGCTATGTTCTCCATTTCCGCCGGACCATCGGTATAGATGCGCGATTCCTCTACCATTGCTTGGCGGCCTCGATAAATTCCGTTGGCGTCAAGATAGGTATCTGTGTTTGGCAAGCGAATAGCCGTGTGCGCAATTTCGGACCGTTGCCCAGCCGGGTAAATCGCAACCGCTTGTGCTCCAGGGACTACATTAAGCATTGCAGCAGTGATGGTGTGACAGTTGTTGCCGTTGCATTGTGCTTTTTCTTCTTGCGTAAGAGGACTTGTGGACGTATCGCCCCGGCTGAACTGCGGCGCCCCCGACAGCACATCCATGGCCAGGTACTCCAGCCCGCCGCCCTTCTCCTTGCCGTAGGCCATAAAGGCCTCGCGCACCGCGCGCCCGGCCGCCTCCACGTCGCTCACGTACCGTTCCGAGCCAAAGCCCTTGCCCACGTTCCGGATCCGGTCGAAGAACGACATCACGAACCGGGCGATCTTCTCGAACATGGTCGGCTTGCGTCGGGCAATTTCATCCCAGAATTCCCGCTTGAGCATGTTGTCGCCCATCACGTCGCCCATAATTTCCTCAACCACCTGTTCCGTGGTCAGGTCCATGGCGTTCTTGTGAACCCGGTACTGCTGCTCGTTCCGGATAATGGGGATCATGGCGGAGCGCAGGGCCTCAAAAGCCTCCGGCGCCTCGGTCCGCATGGTATGGACCAGTTCGTGCCCGGTGGTCGCCATCAAGGGATGCGGGGATTTCACGTCCAGGAAGAAATACTGGAACAGCCCGTTGCCGCGGCTGGGGAACGACACCCCATCAAACTGGAACCCGCCCAGGTTCTCGACGAGGATCAGTCGGCGTCCGAAGAACTCCGCGAGTTTTCTGGCGATGGCGAAGTCGGCGAGTCGGGCGTGTACCGGACCAATGCCTGAAACCGTTCCGGTGTCATCTTCCCGGAGTTCAGTGCGTCCAAGTACGGCGTCAGTGAACCTAACCGCACGCAGCCTGGTTTTCGTGTTGGTGCTCTTTGAAACCGAAAGAGCAGCGCGGTCCACCAGCGGCTGAAGTTGGGCAACAGGCTCATGGGGCGGGATTGTAGCCCGGGAGCCGGTGGCGCGGGAAAAGGTGGCGCCTCCCGATGCCACCGCGCTGGCGCCGGCCGTACCAGATTGTGCGAGGCTCGCCACAATCTGTTCCAGCCGCTTGCGCTTTTCCTCCAGTTCCTCCCGCTTGTCGAAGGGCTCTTTCACCTTCTCGCGCATGGTCGGCAGGTCGCGCTCCGCCTCCCTGATTTGCTGCTCCTGCCAAGCGGTATTGGTGCTGGTCTTTTCCTTCAGACCGCGAACAACATTATCAATCAGCGACCGCATGCCGCCAGGGGTCGGTGATTCTGCGGTTGCGCCGTGGGATATGAGCGTTTCCCCTTTCCCGGATTCCAGCGTCAGCGACACAGACCGGGTTTTCCCACCCACGCCATAACGGCTCGGGGAAATGTCCATGATCGCCCGGTAACCGAAGATGGTTCCCAGATCCTTGCTCTGGTCCTCGGTTGCGGCTTTCTGCCACAGGTCGCGCGCCGCCTCGTTCATCGCCCTGGCCACGATCAGCCGGCGGAATGTGGTTTGACCTCCCACTTCTGCCTCGAACAGGGATTCGTCACCCAGCGCGGTGCTGATGGCATCGTCAATGCCATCCTGATTGGTCACGCGCTTGCCGTCGATCGACACGGCGTACTTGGCGTTTTCGTTCCCGGCCTTCTGGCGCGCCACGGCATCCGTGGCCGCTTTCATGGCGTCGAAAAGGCTGGTGTATTCCTGCCCTTCCACCGTCACCTTGCGGGTCTTGGCGCGGTCCTCGAACGGCTCCAATTGGCTGGCGACTTCCTTCGCCTCCTGCTTTGCTGCCTCGATCTTGGCCGGGTTCTCGATCAAGGCGCGCTCCGCGTTCCGGATCCTGTCCTGCAGCCCGAAAATCTTGCGCTTGTGGGCGCGCTCCAGAAGTTCCATCTGCTCAATTTCCGAGCCCAGCTTCACGCGCTCCAGCAGCAACGGGTCGCCAGAGGCCAGTGCCGCCATTTCGGCCATGCCTACAGCGTCCTCGTCCTGGAAGTCCATCGTGAATTCGCCGTCGTACTTGCGGATTCCGTTGATCGTCTTCAGCTTGGTCGAATTCACGTCCCAGAGCTTGGCGTCCACCGTCCGCTCCGTCGCATAGGCCAAAATCTCGACCTCGAAGGAATCGCCGTACTTGTCCAGAAGTTTGTTGCCCTGCCGGACGATGCGCCCCTCGCGCTGCTCGATGTCGGATGGCTTCCAGGTCACGTCAACATGGTGCAGCGCCACCAGGCGGTCCTGCACGTTCGTCCCGGCACCCATGCGCGGGGTGGATCCGATCAGCACCCGGACCTCGCCCGCTTTCATCGCGTCGAAGATGGCCTGCTTCTGTTGGTCGTTGTTCGCTTCCTGAATGAACCGGATTTCCTTGGCCGGGACGCCGGCTTTCACCAGCCGATCCTTGATTTCCTGATACCCGTTCCAGACGCTGGTCTGCGCCGTGCGCAGTTCCTCTATCTCGTTCGGGTCGAATTTCTCCAGTTTCTCGTTGGCCAGCCGGTAAGCCGCCTCATCATTTTCGGCCAGTGCCTTTTCGCGCTGGGCAACGATGGTGTCGTATTCCTTGATGATCTTGTCGTCGCCCTTGGCCTTGGGCACCGAGCGGTCCAGGAACACGATCTGCGTGCCGCGGTCGGCGTTCCACTTGCGGTAGATTTCCGCGATCCGCTGCGAGGCCACGTCCAGTTTCCCGCCGTCCTCCGGACTGGGGTTCTTGGGATCGACGGCACGCACGTCCAGAGGAACCTTGCGCGCCTTGTCCATCAGGCGCAGTCGCTGGGCGTTGCGCTCCTTGGGATTCTTGATGTCCGGGAGCCCGTCGAAGTCCGCCAACAGGGTGGCCAGCCACTCGGCCTGTGCCGGGGTCGGCTTGATCACCACGCTCTGGCGCTCGCCACCCTTCACCTTGGGCACCGGGAATTCCTTGCCGGGGTTGTCCTCCCGGTAGGCCTTCTTGATGTCGTCTATCGAAACGGCATCGGTGAACGAGTAATACAGGTCCATCAGGGACCGCATGTTTGACCAGGTGCGCCCCAGGCGGTCCACTTTCTTCAGGCGTCCTGATTCGGTCGGCTCCCACTTCTCGCTGGTGTCCACGAACAGCGCGCGCCAAGCATCGAAGTGCTCCAGCCCCAGTTCCTTCAGTTCCTTGGACGCCAGATACCGCATCATCTGGAACATTTCCACGGCACTATTGGAAATAGGCGTGCCGGTCATGAAGGTAACTGTCGCGGTGGGATGCTCTTGCAATACCCGCACTTTGTTGTACAGGTCGAACGCCTTCTGAGATCCGCTCTTGTCATTCATCCCTCGCACGTTCAGGCGCGAGGAATAGAACAGGTTCTTGAATTCGTGGGCCTCGTCCACCGTCATGTCATCCACGCCCATCTGCTCGAATGTCAGCAGCCGGTCGCGCTGGCGGCTCTTGATGGCGTCCAGGCGCGTCTGGATCTTCTCCGCCAGTTGTTCAGCCTGCTTGACGGAGAACGACTTGAAGCGCCCGCTTCTCCCCTCTGCGGCGTCCTGCTCCTCCGCTTCCTTGATGGCCTGCAGCGCAATGCGCAATTCCTCGGTCAGGAACCGTTCTTCGGTCTCGGCTGAAATGTCAATGTACCCGAACGAACTGTGCGGCACGATCACCATATCCCAGTCGCCGGTAGCAATCTTGGCAAACAGCCGGCGGCGACGCTGCTTCTTGAAGTCCTTGCGGCCGGCGTCCAGGATCTTGGCGCCCGGATACAGGCGGTAGGCGTCCGCTGCGAACTGCTCAACCATGTGGTTCGGGACCACGATCATGGGCTTGCGCGACAGTCCCATCCGGCGCCGCTCCATCGCCCGCGCCACCGCGGTAAAGGTCTTCCCCGCCCCAACCACATGATCCAGCAGCATGAACCGCTGGGAAATGCCGCGCCAGATCGCGTTCTTCTGGTGCCGGCGCATGGAAATGATGGCATCCGGCACCTTGCCGGGCAGTTTCAGGTGCTGTCCGTCAAACTGACGATTGATCCGGGTGTTGAACTTCTCGTTGAAGATTTCCAACAGCTTGTTCCGGCGCTCGCTGTCCTGAAATACCCAGTCAGTGAACTCGTTCGCAAGCGCCTTGGCTTTCAGCTGCGCCAGGGCGGTCTCCCCCTGATTAAGTTTCCGGCCACCATCTTTGTCGGGGGGATCATAAACAGCGATGGATTGGCTGTTCAGCATGCGCTCAATCAGCGCTGCCGGCCCCATTTTCTCCGTTCCCCACTCCAGCGTGCCAGCGCGAGAATCGTCCACCCTCACCGAGAACGAATTGGTCACCGGAGCAAAATGCACCGATGCGGGCGATTTCGTGATGTGCTTGATGAAGTCGGCATAGACCTCGCCTGGCACCCAGGTAGAGCCCAGAATGGCGGTTACCTTGTCCGCGCCCCACTGTTCCGGCTGGACCTTTTCCAGCGCGGCGACATTCTTCTCCAGCCCGGCTGCCTGCGCCGCGCGCAGCTTGCGGCGGACGGACCCGGAAAGGTATGCGTCCCGGGTTTGCCAGGCTTCATCCTCCGGGTCCATGAAGATCAACGGGTTTTCACCGTCCGCCATGCGCTGAATGGCCTCGTCTTCGGACACGCCAAGCAGGCTGGCAATCCGGGAAGTGTCCACCCTTCCGAATTCGGACAGAGCAATAGCCAGCGCGTCGGCCGCAGAATCGGCCTTCCCGGGCGGCGCATAGGGCACCACAACCCGCTCGCTCAGAATCGCCGCAGGGGTCGCGCTGGCATCCTTGGCGGACTCTCCCATCCGCTTGGCCATGGCGGCGGTGATCGCCGGACGGTATCCAAGCTCCAGCGCCAGAACCAAGGCGCCGTCGGGCATGGCGCTTACCAAGGATGCGTTGGCCGATTCGTTGATCAGGCCGTGCTTTTTCGTGAATCGCTGATAGGCGGCGGCCAGTTCCTTGCGGTTGCGCTCCATGTCGGGCTTGGGCGCGTCCTCGGATTCCAGAACGATCTGGCGCTTCAGCAGGTCGCGCACCTCGACCAGTTCTTTCAGGCGCGCAAACCGAGAATCTCCAAGGCGCAGACTGTCCGGGATGTCGGATTCGTTCTGGAACACCGAACGAACATAGACATTGCGCTTTGTGGGCTTGTCGCCTTTCATGACCTTTACGGGCTTGCCCGCTTCGTCCAATTTGACCTCGAGGCGATACCAGCGCCCGGACGCATCCAGCATCAACTGGTCGGACCACGGGCTTGCCGGAGAAACCTCCCGGCGCCCAAGTTCGAAATCGCCATTCGGGGTTTCGCGCTCAATGACCTGCAGCAACTTCCCATCTTCGAACAGCATGGAGCCCGGTTCGTGCCCCATTACTGCAATCTTCAGGGCGTCGCTCATGCTCTTGAAACGCTCGGCCGCGCGCTCCAGGGCGTCCGGCTCCTGCTCCATCACGTTCTCGGGCAGTCTCTCGATGGCATCGTCCAGCAGGGATTCCAGATCCTGATCCTTGCTCAATTTGACGTTGACTTCATCGGAGGTTCGCATGCTGCCGGAACGCTCCAGGCGCCCCATGACCATTTCCGGGTTCTGGGCAAAATAGGTGTTCACCACCATGCGTTCTCCGCCCAGCGGGTCGGGAATCTGTGTGGTATTCACCCAGTCCGGGATCTGGCGGGCAGCGGCACGCCGCTCGGCTTCCTTCTGCGCGTTCTTTTCCGGCTTGCCGGTGGCTGCGTCGAAAGCGCCCGTCATCTGCTTTTCTTCCTCGGCGGTCAGGCGCTGGAAAAAAAGGATGTCGGTCACAACCTCGGTGCGGGCGTTCTCCTTGAATGCGGTGTCGGGCAGGCGGACGGCCCCCAGCAGCTTCACCTTCTTGGCCATGGCCATGCGCGCGGTCTGGTCTTGCGCGTCCATCAGGTAGCGCGAAACTACCATCGCCTGGATGCCGCCCGGGCGCAGTGCGTCCATCCCGGCCAGGAAAAACTGGTTGTGGATGGAATACCCGTTGATTGTCGGCTTGAACTGGAACCGCAGCGACTCCGATCCGAACGGCGGATTGCCGATGTTCAGGTCGAATTCACCGTCGGTCAGCGGCACCTTCTGGAACCCTGAGTGCAGCACCGTGGCCTGCGGGTACAGTGCGCCGGCAATTCGGGATGTCAGGCTGTCGTACTCCACGCCGATCACATGGCTGCCGCCGCGCACGTCCTGCGGCATCAGGCCGACGAAATTCCCGGTCCCCATGGAGGATTCGAGCACCAGACCGCCCTTGTAGCCCAGGCGCCGCACGGCATCCCACATGGCCTCCACCACGGTCTGGGATGTGTAATGCGCGTTGCGGGTGGACCGGCGCGCGGCGCGAAGCTCGGCCGGGGTAAGCATTTCGGCCAGATCCTTGCCCTTCTGCTCCCAGCCGGGCTTGAAGTTTCCATTCTGGTCCGCAAAGGCGTTCGCCAGGCCTCCCCATCCCACGTAGCGGGCAAGAATGCGCTGCTCGTCGGGGGTTGCGCGCCGGGATTCGGCCTCGATGGCTTTCAGCGTCTGGATGGCGGCCAGGTTGTCGCGGAACTTCTCGGCCTCGCCGCCTTGTCCCAGCCGCACTTCGTCGGTGATCTGGAAATTCATCCCCGGGATTACCGGGGCCTGCGGTGCTACACCGGCGGGGCTTTCTGATACGCCCTTTCGCGCGCGGCGCGATCCGCGCGTTCCTCCGGTGTTTCCACCGCGTCGGGTTCCGGACCCAGAAGAATGAACTGCTTCAGAGCCACTTCCTCCGCTTCGTGCGGGCGGAACCCCTCCTGCATCAGGCTCTCGATTTCCTGCTGCGCTCTCACCGCTGCCCCGTGCGTCGCCTCCGCGAACGTCCCTTCCTGCTTCAGGCGTGCGGTCAGGCGCGGCAGCCACTGTTCCCAGTGTTTCCGGGCTTTCGCTTGCAATTGCGGGACGCTCATTGTCTGCCTCCTGTCTGGGCATTATAGGCGCGCTGGCCGGTTCGGGTTGTTGTGGTGCGGCGGAAGCGGTCTCGTCTTCTTCAAACACGCGCTTCCGAAGCGCCCTGATTTCGCTTTCAATGGCGCGCTCTTTGACGACATCCCCCGCATTGCGCGCCTCGCGCAGGCGGCGTTTGGCACGCTCTATCTGATCTTGAATGGTGTCCTTCGCTTCCGCTTCCGGCTGGCTGGCCTCCGTCTTCTCTACCTTCTTCAGGCGCCACAGCGGCACGCCATCGGCGCCGGTGGTCAGATTGGCGAAGTTCAGGCCACCACGGGAATACAGGTCGGCGATAACCCCCGTCCGGCCCTCGAATTGGACTTCATCGCCTTCAGCAAATCCGCCCAGCTCGTTCGCCGGGATCATGTCGTCAGGGCCAGGCTGTGCAGCCGGCGTGGTGGTGGTCTCCGGCATGGCGGCCGTGGGCGTTTCGCCCATGAATTCGCGCGCCTTGGATTCTTCCTTGAAGACAAACCCCGGAAGGGCCCCGCGCCCCCTGTAATTGGAGTAGTACCCGCTGAATTGTGGTGCGCGGGCCTTCATTTCCGCAAACTTTGCGTCCGGTACACGCTCGTTCAGGGTCACAACATGAATGGTTTCGCCGGTTTTCCCGTGCTTGCGATTGGCATGCAGGGTCATGCCAGGCATGCCGTCCTTCGCTTCGGTCGCCACCGGCGCCGCAGCGGGCTTTTCCTCGCCGCGGATGGCCTTGGCGGCGTCTGGGTACTGATTCGCCCAGGCGTTGAACGCTTCGAGTGCGGTGGCGGCTTCCTTGTCGGCCTGCCCGGCCGTGGACAGCCATTCCCGCTTTTTCGCCGGCAGGCGCGCGCGCGCCGCGGAGGCCCTCGCGTTCATGGCGCCCCGAACGTGGCTTTGGTACTTGCTCCACAGCCCATCGGGCTGCATCCACTTGCCGTCTACCTGGATGTCCGGCACCACGGTATCCGGGCGGGCGGTCTCAGGCTGCATTTCCGATGCCCGGGCGCTCACCGTGGCGCCGTTGTCGGTCTTGACCTCGTACACCCAGTACGGCTTGGATTCGGTGAGCTCGTTGCTGAATAGCACCGCTGTCTGCATGCGGAATGACTCGGCCCGGGAGATTTCCCCGTGCCGGCCCTTGTCGCGCCCGCTGACAAACTCCACTCGCTCGCCCATCTTGTAGATCCGGTTGCCGTCGGCGTCGGTTTCCTCGGCCTTGGGCGCTTCCGGCTTGGATTGGGGGGCGGTCTCCGCCGCCGGCTGCGCGAACCGGGTCTGCCAGTCAGGGACCAGTTCGGCCAGCCCGCCCTGCGCCAAGTAGGCCTTGAATTCGTTCAGGCCGGTGATTACCCGCCCGTCGGGCAGCGTGTAGGTACAGATCATTCACCAAGCTCTTTGTCGATGATCAGGAGGGCACAGCCGTCGTTGCCGGCGATGTTGATGCGCGAAATGATGTCAGCGTACTCGCCGATGCTTTCGCGCTGGATTTCGATGAATTGCAACAGGTGCTGCGCCGTCATCGGCTTGGCCTCGCCGTGCCAGCGGGCATAGTCCTGCCCAAGCTGGACCTCGGTATCGTAGGCCACCTTGATTGCATCCGGCAGGCCCTGAATCGTGGCCGTCATGGCCTCGATGGCCGGCACCGAAGCCACCGCGCCCATGTCGTTCAGGAATTCGACGTGCTTCTGGTAGTGCTCCAGTTCGGTGGCGCTTTCCGAGGCGAAAAACTTCTGCGCCCCGAAAAACCCCAGGCGCTGCATCTGGTTGGCCAGGTGCTTGTACAGGTTGGACGCATAGAGTTCGGAGTGGATCGCGTTGCGCAGGATCTTCGCGTCTTCCGCGGACAGCAGGTTTTTCACTTGCATGATATGGCCACCTTTTTCGATTCTTCGAGATAGATGAGGATGTCCGTCCAGTGGGTGTTCACCGCCTTGATGACCTCGGCATCAGGGCGTGCTTCGGCTTCCTGCATGGCTCGCACGCCGGGCAGGCCGGGGGCGGTCAGGCGGTCGAACAGGTCGGCCAGTTCGGATGGCTTGGCGGGCTGCTGCGCAAGGGAATTGCTTTCACCGTCCATCCGCTTTTGCGCCCACGCCTCCGCCGCCTTAATCGCGGGGTTTCGAGTTGATGGAGACTCGAAAAAATGGACCCACTTTATCGGCTTTCCAGCCCTGCTCAAGGAGAACGAACCATAAAATTGGTGCGTTCCATCGCCACGCGGTTCTCCAACCGAATATCTGCCATCATCGCTTGGGTCCGGGAAAACTTCGTATCGCTCCCACCGCGCAACGCCAGGCTTCGGTTCGGGTTCCTTCTTCGGCACTTTGTCCGCCTCGGACCACCCGCCGGGCGGCGGCTTGTCGAAAAACACCTGCGGCTCCGGCTCGTCCAGGCTTTCCACCGCCGCCACTTCCTTGGCCGTCTCGCTGCCCTTGTCCCGATACCGCGCCGACATGGCGATGTACCCGCCCTGGTAGTGATCCAGGGTCAGCAGGTCCGCCGTTTCCTTGCCCAGTGCGTCGCGGATCTTGTCCCGCACGAACCGCGCGGCCTTCTTGAACTTGATGTGGCCCAGCCGGAATGCCGCATCGAACAGCCGCGTCATGATCGGCAGCAGCCGCTGTTCCTGCTCCGGCGTGATGTTCAGCTTGCCGCCGGTCTTGTCCAGCAGCAGGTCGCCCAGGTCGGCCAGAGCGGCTTTAAGGTCGGCCTCGGCCTGTTCCTCGGCGGTTGGCTCGGCCGGTTTCTCTGCGGGTTTCTCTGCAACGGTCTCTGCGGGCTTCTCTGCAGACAGCTCCTCGGTGGTCTTGAATTCTGGCTTCAGCTCCCCGCGCGACACCTTCATCCCTTCGCGCGTCGGGATCAGGTCCACAGATTCCGTGATCT
>ERZ724505.876-NODE-876-length-17738-cov-6.841939_pt1 | contig 17738 bp, 17 predicted proteins | sample MGYA00376038_ERZ724505 | MGnify/ENA primary metagenome ERZ724505 (study PRJEB28724, sample SAMN07190884) | wastewater metagenome | isolation source: effluent of sewage treatment plant in Hong Hong | place: Hong Kong | collected 2016-03-17 ... | reverse complement strand
CGACCGGGAAATAAATCGTTTCGTTCAGCGCTGCGCGCTCGGCTGCCAGCGTTTCCTCCACGGCCTGCAGGGCCACTTCCTCGTCCCAACCGCTGGCTTTCATGGAGTCCAGCACCGACGGCACACTGTGCCCTGCAGAAGCTTGCTCGATGATCCAAGCCCGCAACTCAGGTGTAATTTCCTGGCGAACAGTCATGGTGCACTCCTCAGGGGTCAATCGGCCAAACGCCGCCTGAACACCAATCGATTGGGTTCAGAAGCGGCGACATCGTAAGCGTACCCCTCTGCGCCAAAAGACAGAAGGGCCTCGACATGGGGCGCTCGGGTCTGGATGGCATGCCGCGCCATGAGACCACGAGCCCGCTTCGCATGAAAGCTGATGATCTTCCATGCCCCGCCCTTCCAGTCTTCAAACACACACTCCACCACGCGGGCCTTGAGGCTCTTGCGCTTGACGGCCTTGAAGTACTCCTGAGACGCCAGGTTGACGATCACGTCGTCACCCTGCTTCGCCATTTGCATGTGCAGGTAGTCGACCAACTGGTCACCCCACCAGGCATACAGGTCTTTGCCTCGAGGGTTCGCCAGCTTGGTGCCCATTTCAAGCCGATAGGGCTGCATCCAATCAAGCGGGCGCAAAATGCCGTACAGGCCACTGAGCATCGCAACATGGCCTTGGGCCCAGTCCAGATCGTCGGCAGACAAACTGGCTGCATTCAGGCCTTCGTAGACGTCGCCATTGAACGCCAGAATGGCCTGCTTGCTGTTTGCGGCCGAAAACTTGGGACGCCAAGCCGCATAGCGGGCCACATTGAGAGTGGCCAAAGCGTCACTGAGGTCCATCAGGGACGCAATTTGGGCCGGCGTGTAAGGCCGAAGTACATCGATCAGGGCCGCAGATTCGTCAACAAACTGCGGCAAGGTGTGCTTGGACACATGAGCCGGGGTGTCGTAATCGAGACTCTTGGCCGGGGACAACAAAAACAGCATGAACGCTTGAATCCTTGAACTGACAATCAGAGCGTTTTACCGCCCAGGGCTCGATTGCTGGGGCAAAGCTCCCCGGTTTGCAAGCCATCCAGAATGCGCAGAACCTCGTCTGGGTTGCGCCCCACATTCAGCGTGTTGACCGACACATGGCGAATCACGTTGTCGGGGTCGACGATGAAAGTGGCACGCAGTGCCACACCGGCCTCGCGATCGCGCACACCCAATTGATCAACCAGGGCCGGCAATGGGCCCCCTTGGTCGGCAAAACTGTAGTGGCTCAGGCGACTGAGTTCCGGGTTCTCACGACGCCAGCCGAGCTTGCTGAATTCGTTGTCGGTCGACCCGCCCATCAGCACGGCATCGTGGTCGGCAAATGCCTTGGTCAGTTTGTCAAAGCCCACGATTTCCGTAGGGCACACGAACGTGAAATCCTTGGGGTAGAAGTAAACGACCTTCCACTTTCCAGGAAAACTCTTTTCGGTAATGTCTTCGAAAGCAGATTGGCCATGCTCCATGAATTCATTGAAGCCAGGCTTCACCCCTACCACCTTGAACGGTTCGAGCTTGTCGCCAACAGTTTTCATGATTTCTCCTGAGTCTGCGAAACCCCAAAACAGGGCTGAAATAGGCTTGTTTCCAACGATAACTGACCATACCCCATAAAATCGAGCCCTTTGGGTCAACACAGTTGTAAGCACACACCATGGCGCTTTATCGCATCACCGGCCAGCAGGAGTTGAGCCCCTCCGTCCACGAAACAGCCTATGTCGCGGAATCCGCCGATGTCATTGGCGACGTGCGCCTGGCAGAAAACACCAGTGTGTGGTCACATGTGACCCTGCGCGGCGACAACGAGCCCATCACGGTGGGCGCGCGCTCGAACATTCAGGAATCGTCGGTGCTTCATACCGACATCGGCTTCCCTCTGATCATCGGTCAAGATGTGACCGTGGGGCACCAAGCCATGCTGCATGGCTGCACCATCCAGGACGGCGCCCTGATCGGCATTCAGGCCGTGGTGCTCAATGGGGCAGTCATTGGCAAAAACTGCCTCGTGGGGGCCGGTGCCCTGGTCACCGAGGGCAAGGTGTTTGAAGACGGCATGCTGATTCTGGGCAGCCCCGCCAAGGCCATCCGCCCCCTCACCCAAGGTGAGTTGGACCGGATGCACGCCGGCACGGCCTTGTATGTTGACCGTTCGGCCCGATATAAGAAGGAACTGGTGCGCATTGACGCACCCTTGAAAGCATCTGAATGAGTGAATTGCACAAGTTTTTGTTCGAAGGCCAACCCGTCCGTGGCGTGTTGGTGCGCTTGACTGACAGTTGGCGTGAGGTGCTGACCCGGCGCCAGGCCAGCGAACCCTTCCCTTCTCCCGTTCGCCAACTACTGGGCGAAATGGCCGCCGCTGGCGTGCTGATGCAGGCCAACATCAAGTTCAATGGCTCGGTGGTGCTGCAAATTTTTGGCGATGGGCCCATCAAGGTGGCCGTGACCGAAGTGTCACCTGACCTGAGCTTCCGCACCACGGCCAAGGTGGTGGGCGACGTTCCCGCATCGGACACAGGCGGCCTGCCACTTGACGCCATGGTGAATGTGCATGGACAAGGACGCTGCGCCATCACACTAGACCCGCAAGATCGATTGCCCGGGCAACAGCCCTATCAAGGCGTGGTGTCGCTGCGCGATGACGATGGGCTGGCGCTGAGTTCCTTGTCGAGCGTGCTTGAACACTACATGCTCAAGTCGGAACAATTGCAGACCACGCTGGTTCTGGCGGCGAACGACGAGGTTGCTGCCGGCTTGCTCATCCAGCGCCTGCCGCTGGAGGGAGAGGCCAATCTGGAAGGCGAAGGCAAAGTGGACCAGGCCGAGGCCGATGAAGACTACAACCGCATTGCCGTGCTGGCATCCAGCCTGAAGCGCGATGAGTTGTTGGGACTGGACGCCAACACCATTCTTCACCGCCTGTTCTGGGAAGAAAAGCTGGTGCGGTTCGAGCCCTTGCAAGGCGCTGTGGGCCCCAGATTCGAGTGCAGTTGCTCTCGTGAACGGGTTGGCAACATGCTGCGTGGCCTGGGCCAGGAAGAAGTTCAGGACATCATCGCCGAACAGGGTCAGGTTGACGTGGGCTGCGATTTCTGTGGCGCACGCTACCAGTTCGATTCGGTCGACGTTACCGAGCTGTTTGCGAAAGGTCCGGATCATCCGCCCGGATCATCCAGCCTTCAGTGAGCAGACGCTGCCAGTCTTCGTTAAAAGGCTGGTGCCAATCTGATTGCACAGATAGGCGCTCTCCCGTCATGGGATGGCTAAAGCTAATTCGGTGGGCATGCAGCCACAAACGCTGCAAGCCCAGGTATTGTGCCCACCAGCGGTTATGAGAGCCTTTGCCGTGAGTGGCATCGCCTATGATGGGGTGACTGACGTGCTTGAGGTGGCGCCGAATCTGATGCCTGCGCCCCGTGAGCGGCTCGGCCCGCACCAGCGCCACACGGGTCTCAGGGTAGCGATCAACCGCAACTGGCAGAGTCAGTGTGGCCACTCGCTCAAAACGGGTATGAGCCGACTGAGCAGGTGCATCTGCAGGGGCATCGTCGGGTTTCAGCGCGTGGTCTACCTCAAAGCGCTCCGCAGGCCAGCCCCTGACCATAGCCAGATAGGATTTGCTGACTTCGTGCTGCTCGAAAGCCTGGACCAGCCCCCTGGCGGCCTCTGACGACAAGGCCATCACCAGCACCCCTGAGGTCCCCTTGTCTAGCCGGTGCACCGGAAACACGCGCTGCCCGAGCTGGTCGCGCAAGGTCTGGACCACAAAGCGTGTTTCACCTGCATCCAGTCCGGTGCGGTGCACCAGCCAGCCTGCCGGCTTGTGAACCACCACCAAATGGTCATCGCGGTGCAAGACGGGCAACTCAGTCACTGGCAAGCCCGTGCTGTTCGCAATCGCCATCGTCACATTTCTCGCAAATCCAGCGCCAAGGTGTACGTGGCAGTCCACGGCGCCGCAATTCCGCCACCTGAAGCGCATGTTCCACCACAGACAGCGCAGCACGACTGCGAGTGCTGCCCTCGCCACCAATCACAGAGTGGCGCAATCCCGCCTCCTGCAGGCGCTGGCGAATCAACGAATCAACGGGAGCCCGCACATGCGCACCGTCACGCATGATGCCGTCGGCAACCCAGGGGAGATCGAGTGCGGTCAGCAAGGTCAAGTCAGCTTGCGCATGAGCCTTTAAGGCCGAGGCATACAGGGTCAAATCGGCAAAGATCAGCTCGCTGTAAACGGCAATCATCAGCGCCGAAGTGTCGGCCACCACGATGTCGTGTCCCTCGCGAGCAGCCTGAATGCGCTGGGTTTGTTCAAGTGCCAAACCCATTTGCTCATGGGCCATGGGCGTGCGCCCCTCGCGCTCACAAAACTCGCGCAGCACCTCGGGCACCATGGCCACGCTACGGCCTTGGGCCTGGAGTTGCGCAACCAGACCCAACGCCAGAGAGGTTTTGCCCGTGCTTTCAGCCCCCACGATGGTGACCAGCACTGCTTGAGCAGGCGTGGGTAATGTGAATACGCCGCTCACACGGCCTCCTTGCCGAGCTTCAACCACTGGCGCCAACCCAGCACAGACAGTGCCGCAAAAATGCCGTAAAGAACCACGGTCAGCCAATAGCCCCGATGGGCAAACAGCCCCATGCTGGCCACGTTCACCACCAGCCAGACAGGCCAGTTTTCAACCCACTTCCGTCCCAGCAGATACTGCCCCAACAGGCTGAAGGTAGTGGGAAATGCATCTAGATACGGCACATCCGAATCGGTGAAATGATCGAGCACACCGCCCATCAGTGGCCAAAGCATCAAGGTCACAGCAAGCCAGCCCGATTGTTGACGACGGCTCATCGTCCGTACACCACGAGAAGCTTGATCGCCCAAGCCTCCGGCGCCCACTACCTGAGATTCGTGAGTGCGTACTGGTATCAGCCATTGCCACCAACCCCAAACTGACACGGCCACAAACACCAGTTGCAGGCAGGCTTCGCCATATAGCTTGCCGCGCGCGAAAAACACGCAGTAAAGCAGCGAGCTGACAATGGCCAAAGGCCACCCAACAACGTGAACGCGCAAGTTACAGCCCACCATCCACAAGGACAGCACAAATGCCAGCAGCTCCAGCGTGGTAACGGGAGCGTCTAACAAATGGAACAAGGGAACCAGGGCTGGATCAGCCCAACTGAAATAGTCAGCCAGCGAAGTGGACTGCATCAATGCACAGCAGGTTCAGAAGCGGTTGCGGCCGGAACGCTGGGCAGACGGGTGGTGAGTTGCACATACACCTCGTCAGGCTTGACCATGCCCAATTCGGTCCGCGCTTTTTCCTCGACCATTTCTAGGCCTTCTTGCAGGTCGCGCACTTCGGCCGCCAATTGCTCGTTGCGAGCCTGGGCATCAGAGTTGATGGATTGCTGACGCTGAACCTGCGATTTGAGGGACCAGACGCGCGGCACGCCACCCTTGCCAAACCACAGTTCGGCATGGATCACGGCCAACAGCCCCACCAGAATCAGCGTCACAACTCGCATAACCCAAGATTATCCACCAAATGGAAACGGGGCCCGAAGGCCCCGCTCTCACCACTCAGAGGGAAGCCTCTGATCAGCGCAGGTTGTAGAAGGCGCTACGACCGGGGTACACGGCCACGTTGCCCAGATCTTCTTCGATGCGCAACAGTTGGTTGTACTTGCTCATGCGATCAGAACGGCTCATGGAGCCGGTCTTGATCTGGCCGGCGTTCAGGCCCACGGCGATGTCGGCAATCGTGTTGTCTTCGGTTTCGCCCGAACGGTGCGAGATCACAGCGGTGTAACCGGCACGCTTGGCCATTTCGATGGCGGCAAACGTTTCAGTCAAAGTGCCGATCTGGTTGATCTTGATGAGGATGGAGTTGGCGATGCCCTTCTCAATGCCTTCCTTCAGGATCTTGGTATTGGTCACGTACAGATCGTCACCCACCAACTGAACCTTCTTGCCCAGACGGTCGGTCAGAATCTTCCAACCTTCCCAGTCACCTTCGTGCATACCGTCTTCAATGGAGATGATGGGGTACTTGTCGCACCAGGTGGCCAGCATGTCGGTCCATTGCTGAGCGGTCAGGGTCAAGCCCTCGCCTTCCAGGTGGTACTTGCCGTCCTTGTAGAACTCGGAAGCGGCGCAGTCCAGACCCAGAGCGATTTGCTCACCGGCCACATAACCTGCCTTCTCGATGGCTTCCAGAATCAACTGGATCGCAGCTTCGTGGCTGGCCACGGAAGGCGCGAAACCGCCTTCGTCGCCCACGGCAGTGGACATGCCCTTGTCGTGGATGATCTTCTTCAGGGCGTGGAACACTTCGGCGCCATAACGCAGGGCTTCGCGCAGCGAGGGAGCACCCACGGGCAAGATCATGAATTCTTGCAGGTCGAGGTTGTTGTTGGCGTGCGCACCACCGTTGATCACGTTCATCATGGGCACAGGCAACTGCACCGCACCCATGCCGCCGAAGTAGCGGTACAGGGGCAGGCCAGCTTCTTCAGCAGCGGCGCGAGCCACGGCCATGGACACGGCCAACATGGCGTTGGCACCCAGGCGGCCCTTGTTTTCGGTACCGTCGAGGTCGATCAAGGTCTTGTCCAGGAAAGCTTGCTCGGAAGCGTCCAGGCCCAACACGGCTTCGGCGATTTCGGTGTTGATGTGCTCAACGGCCTTCAGCACACCCTTGCCCAGGTAACGGCTCTTGTCGCCGTCACGCAGTTCGATGGCTTCGCGCGAACCGGTGGAGGCACCGGAAGGCACAGCAGCACGGCCCATCACGCCGCTTTCCAGCAGCACGTCGCATTCGACGGTGGGGTTTCCGCGGCTGTCGATCACTTCACGGCCGATGATGTCAACAATGGCGCTCATCTATGTTTTCCTCAAAGAGATTTGAAAATTAAAAGACGAAAAAACAGTTTCGGCCGATCAGGTTCAAAACTTGATCGGCCGAGAGTACATCAGGAGAAATTCGTTTCCAGGAAGCCATTCTTCTTGGTCACACGATCGAGTTCGACCAGCGTTTCCAACAAGGCTTTCATGTGCTTGAGTGGCACCGCATTGGGGCCGTCAGACATCGCACAAGCGGGATCAGGGTGGGTTTCCATGAACAAACCGGCCACACCGACCGCCACACCAGCACGTGCCAACACAGGCACGAACTCGCGTTGGCCACCAGAGGATGTGCCCTGACCGCCGGGCAACTGCACCGAGTGGGTCACGTCGAACACCACGGGCGCGTTGGTCTCGCGCATGATGGCCAGCGAACGCATGTCGGACACGAGGTTGTTGTAGCCGAAGCTGGCACCGCGCTCACAGGCCATGAAGTTGTCGTCATTCAGACCAGCAGCGCGCGCAGCAGCACGGGCCTTGTCGATCACGTTCTTCATGTCGCCAGGGGCCAAGAACTGCCCCTTCTTGATGTTGACCGGCTTGCCACACTGGGCCACCGCATGAATGAAGTCGGTCTGACGACACAGGAAGGCGGGCGTTTGCAGCACGTCCACCACCGACGCCACCATGGGGATTTCGGCTTCGCTGTGCACATCGGTCAGAATGGGCACATTCAACTCGCGCTTGACCTTGGCCAGAATCTCCAGGCCCTTTTCCATGCCTGGGCCACGGAAGGACGTGCCGCTGGAGCGGTTGGCCTTGTCGTAGCTGGACTTGAAGATGAAAGGGATGCCCAGCGCGCTGGTGATCTCTTTCAAGGTACCTGCGGTGTCCATCTGAAGTTGCTCAGATTCGACCACGCAGGGGCCTGCGATCAGGAAAAACGGATGGTTCAGGCCAACGTCAAAGCCGCACAGTTTCATCGAGTGTCCTCAGGTGTGTACCAGTGGTGGTTTTGATCGACCGATCAGGAGATCTTGGGCGCCAGGGCGGCCTTGATGTACCCGATGAACAGGGGATGACCATCCCAGGGAGTCGACTTGAACTCGGGGTGGAACTGCACGCCCAAGTACCAGGGGTGAACCGACTTGGGCAACTCCACCATTTCAGTCAGCTTTTCACGCTGAGTGATGGCCGAAATGACCAGACCTGCTTCTTGCAGACGATCGAGGTAGCGCTCGTTTGCTTCGTAGCGGTGGCGATGGCGCTCGGTCACCACGGGGCCATAGATGTCATAGGCAATGGTGCCGGGTTTAACATCAGAGCTCTGTGCGCCCAGGCGCATGGTGCCCCCCAGGTCAGACGAGGCATCGCGCTTTTGCACTGTGCCGTCAGCGTCCAGCCATTCGTCAATCAGGGCGATGACGGGGTGAGGCGTATTGGGCTCGAACTCAGTGGAGTTCGCATCGGTCAGGCCGGCCTTGTGACGGGCGTATTCGATGGTGGCCACTTGCATACCCAAGCAGATGCCCAAGTAAGGAATGCGATGCTCACGAGCGTATTGGGCCGCGCAGATCTTGCCTTCCACACCACGCTTGCCGAAGCCGCCGGGCACCAGAATGGCGTCGTACTGAGCCAGTTGGCTGACGGTTTCAGGCGTCAGGGTCTCGGAATCCACATACTCGATGTTGACGCGAGCATGGTTGTGGATACCTGCGTGGCGCAGCGCTTCGTTGAGCGATTTGTACGAGTCCGACAGGTCGGTGTACTTGCCGCACATGGCGATGGTGACGGTGCTTTGTGGGTTCTCGACCTCGTTGACGAGGTTGTCCCAGCGGCTCAGGTCGGCGGGCTTGGTCTGCAGCTGAAGCTTGTTGCAGATCAGGTCGTCGAGGTGCTGCTCGTGCAGCATGCGGGGCACCTTGTAGATGGTGTCTGCATCCCAAACCGAGATCACACCGGTTTCGGGCACGTTGGTGAACAGCGAGATCTTCTCGCGCTCGTCTTCAGGAATGGCACGGTCAGCACGGCACAGCAGCGCATCGGGCTGAATGCCGATTTCACGCAGCTTTTGCACGGTGTGCTGAGTAGGCTTGGTCTTCAACTCGCCGGCAGCTGCGATGAAGGGCACGTAGGTCAGGTGAACGAAAGCGGTGCTGCTGGGGCCCGACTTCAAGCTCATCTGACGCGCGGCTTCCATGAAGGGCAGCGATTCGATGTCACCCACGGTGCCACCAATTTCCACAATGGCCACGTCCACCGCTTCAGGCGTACCCACGCCTGCGCCGCGACGCACGAAATCCTGGATTTCGTTGGTGATGTGGGGAATGACCTGGACGGTCTTACCCAGATAGTCGCCACGGCGCTCCTTCTCCAGCACCGACTTGTAGATTTGCCCGGTGGTGAAGTTGTTGGCCTTCTTCATCCGGGTGGTGATGAAGCGTTCATAGTGGCCCAGATCCAGGTCGGTTTCAGCGCCGTCGTCTGTGACGAACACTTCACCGTGCTGGAATGGAGACATCGTGCCGGGATCCACGTTGATGTAGGGATCCAGCTTGATCAGAGTGACTTTCAGGCCACGCGATTCGAGAATGGCGGCCAAAGACGCAGCGGCGATGCCCTTACCAAGCGAGGACACCACACCGCCCGTGACGAAGACAAACTTGGTCATTGCGCAATAGCGCCCGCCTTAAGGAGGGACGCTGCGGTGGTAAAGCGGCATTATAGGTGTTTACGCGGGCGCCGCGCGCGCTTTCTGCACAACCTTCGTCACAGCCTCTAGCGCCTGGCGCAGGTGCTTTTTTCGGATGTTGAGAGGAGGCGCCAATCGGATCACCACCTCATGGCTGTCCTTGGTCAGCACCCCCAACTCTTTCAGCTCGTCAACCAGCGGGCGCGCCCCGATTTCGGCCGCAACCTCCACCCCGATCAACAAACCCTTGCCCCGAATGTCGCGCACAGCAGGCGCGTCAGCCAGGTGTTTGCGAAGATACGCCAGCGCCCACTGCCCCAGCCGATCGGCGCGTTCAATCAAGGCCGGATCACTCAACAATTTCAGCGCTGTCTTGCTGACCGCCGCAGCAATGGCATTGCCCCCGAAGGTTGAACCGTGGTCTCCGGGCTGGAACACGCCCAGCACATCACCGCGCCCCACCACGGCCGACACCGGATACACCCCACCGCCTAGGGCCTTGCCCAAGATGACCAGATCAGGTTGGATGCCATCGTGTTCGTAGCAAAAGAACCGACCGGTACGAGCCAGCCCGCACTGAATCTCGTCCACGATGAACAGCACATTCTTGCGCCGGCACAGTTCATAGGCCTTGGCCAGATAACCGGGGGGCGGCACACGAATCCCCGCTTCTCCTTGAATAGGCTCCACGATGAAGGCCGCTGTACGCGGCGTGATGGCTTTCTCCAGCGCCCGCAGGTTGCCATAGGGAACCGTGCGCATGCCTGGCAGCAAAGGCCCGAAATGGGCACGGTATTGCGGCTCGGTTGACAGGCTGATCAAGCCCAGTGTGCGCCCGTGGAAATTGCCTTCACAGCCAATGATTTCGCCGCGGTCCGCCGGAATGCCTTTGACGGTTTCCCCCCACTTTCGAGCCAGCTTGAGCGCCGTTTCAACGGCCTCCGCCCCTGAATTCATGGGCAAGGCCTTGTCGGCTCCAGCCAAGCGGGTCAAGTCATCCAGCCAGGTCGGCAGTTGGTCGTTGTAGAAGGCCCGGCTGGTCACATCCAGCTTGCGAGCCTGGCGTACCAGTGAACGAATGATGTCCGGGTGGCAATGGCCCAGTGACGCTGTGGAGTACGCCCCCATCATGTCGATATAGCGGCGCCCCTCCACATCCCATAAAAAACTACCCTTGGCGCGGGTCAACACGACCTCGACCGGGCGGTAGTTGTGGGCCCCTTTTTCCAGATCCAGTTCGATCAATTGACGGCTTTTGCCCATGACGGACTCCGCTTTCTTGACGTGACAAATCCAGTGTCTCTTTAGATGGGCATCAAGAAAAGCCGAATTTTTCAAACCAAGGGGAAGAAATTGATGAATTCCACAGGATTTGGCGACAGACGGCACCCCTATACTCCGCGGTTTCCCTCGCCACCGCCCGGAAATGACACCTTCTTCGCGCCCCTCGGTCCTGTCCAAAGTCGACCCCGCACTCTTTGATTTGATCGAGCGTGACATTGAAGCGATCAAACAGCGTCATCGTGACGACCTGGGCGAAAAGGACGTGCGTTACATCAAGGGCCTGCGAACCAAGTCGCGCCTGTTCGAGGCCATTGGCCGTGGTTTGCTCTGGGTCAGCCCCGAGCCCATTACCTTCAGCCTGGGCGTGTTCTTTACCTGGCTGCACCGCAACATCGAGTCGATCGAAATTGGCCACAACGTGCTACACGGCCAATACGACTATTTCGATGACATCCCGCAATTCCACTCGCACAACTTCAAGTGGAAGGCCCCGGTCGACGAAGAAGGCTGGCGCCGCGAGCACAACGCCATGCACCACGTACACACCAATGTGTACGAAATGGACCCCGACCTGAACCACGGCATTTTGCGCACCAACGAGCAAACGCCCTGGAACCGCCGTCACCTGTTCCAAGTGCCCATGTATTTGCTGGCGGCCTACCCCACCATGCTGTACCAGTTCAATTCCCAGAATCTGGGCTTTGGGCAGAAGTTCCGCGAGAAGCACTTCCCCCGAGGCAACGAGGGCTATGCCTGCGTGTCGCATCCTGGCGTGTCTGACCAGGAACTGGAAAAGCGTCACCGCCGCTCCATCTTGCGCGTGCTGGTCAAAGAATATGCGGTGTTCCCCTTGTTGGCTCTGGCCACCGGCTTTTCTTTCTGGAAGGTGTTTCTGGGAAACATGCTGGCTGACGCCATCAACAACTACTGGATCAGCATGACGATCCAGGCTACGCACTTCACAGAGCCGCTGCAACCGGCTGACGCGATCAAACACAAAGGCCGCTGGTATTTGTCGCAACTGGACTCGTCGGTGAACTTCAAGGGCAGCCGCCGCATGAGCATTCTGTGGGGCCACCTGAATTACCAGACCGAGCACCACCTGTTTCCCGACATTCCTTCGCACCGCTACCCCGACATGGCCAAAGAGGTCAAAGCGGTGTGCGCCAAATATGGCGTGGAGTACAAGTTGAACCCCAACTGGTTCAGCGCCATTCGCAACTATGTGGGGGTGATGTGGAAGTACTCGTTCCCGCCCGCACAAACTCCCTCGCCAACCCGGGAACACCATGCTTGAGCGCAGCCTGAACCAGATCAATCAGTTGGCCCTCAAGCACCTGGGGCGCCAGTGGATGGACTACATCGTCAGCAACACGATGACCGACCTGAATCGGCGCGTGAACAGCTTCTTGTGGACCTACGATCTCAAAGCCCTGGTGGTCGACGTTCGCACCGAGGCCGAGGGCGTCAAAACCTTCACCCTGCTGCCTAATCAGCATTGGAAGCACTTGCAGGCTGGCCAGCATGTGGAAGTCAGCGCCCAAATCAATGGGGAAACGGTCAGTCGCTTCTACAGCCTGTCACCCATGCTGCGCGGGCGCTTCACCATCACGGTCAAGCGCAAGGAAGGCGGACTACTGTCGAACTGGTTGCATGATCACGTGCGCACCGGCGCCACGCTGACGCTGCATCACCCCGAAGGGCAATTCACCTATCGCGAGCAGCCCAAGGTGTTGTTCATCTGCGCGGGCTCGGGCATCACTCCGTGCTATTCGATGGTGTCTGACCTGCTGCAGCGGCCATCCCTGCCAGACATGGCCCTGTATGCGCAGTTCTCGCGCCCAGCCGACACGATCTTTGCGGAAGACTTGGCGCGCTGGAAAAACCAGTTCAATGTACGCGTGGCCTATTCGCAAGACAGCGAGGCTGACCCCTTACTGCAATCTAGCAGCCTGCTGGATCAGTACCCAGATCTGCTGGAGCGAGACATCTACCTGTGCGGCCCTCAAGGCTTCATGGATCAGGTCATTGCCATGCTGACGCAAGCCGGCTACGACCTGTCTCGCCTGCATTGCGAGCGCTTTGTGGCGCAATCATTCGATCAGACAGCGTCTGCTGAGTCTTTCGACCCAGTCGGCGCCGAGGTGTATTTCCAGCACATCGACGCCCACGTATGCCTGGATGAAAGTGACCGAGGCCGCACACTGATGGAGATTGCCGATTCCCGTAACCTGAACCTGGAAGTGGGATGCAGACAAGGCATGTGCGGCACCTGCAAGCTGACCCTCAAGTCAGGCCAGGCCAGCGGCAACGTGCTGGGCCATGCGGTTTACCTTTGCACGGCCTTCCCGGCCTCGCGCAAGATTGTTCTTGATACCTGATTGAGGCTCCCCATGTTGTTTGCGCTGCGCATGCTGCTTCTGGTCGTTCAGTTCGTTGCAGTCGGCTTTGCCGGACTGTTTGTGCTGTTCCGTCCCTTCAACCCGGACAACAGCCGCATTTTCGGGCGCCTGTACAGCTTGCCCGCCATTCGCATACTGGGTTTGAGGGTTCGCCGCGAGGTGGATGGCCTAATGAACCAGCCACGCTCATACGTGGTGGTGGCCAACCACCAGTCCAACTACGACCTGTTTGTGCTGGGCTGCGTGGTGCCCAAGCGCACGGTGTCGCTTGGCAAGAAAAGCTTGAAATGGCTGCCGCTGTTTGGCCAGATCTACTGGCTTTCGGGCAACGTGCTGATTGACCGCGGCAACGCCATCAAGGCCAAACAGGCCATGCTGACCACCACTGACACCTTGCAGCACAAAGACACGAACATCTGGGTGTTTGCCGAAGGCACGCGCAACCTCGGCCGCGGCCTAAAGCCCTTCAAGAAGGGGGCATTCCAAATGGCCATCACCGCTGGGGTGCCGATTGTTCCCGTGTGCTGCAGCACCTACAAGAAGACCATGCGCGTCAACCGCTGGCACAGTGGCGACGTGATCATTCGCTCGCTGCCCCCTGTTCCCACAGCAGGCCTGACCAACGACGATATGCCCGCATTGATGGCCCGCATTCACGCGGACATGGCCGCATGCATTGCCGAGCTGGACGAGGAAGTCAGCCGTTCGGCGCGATGATCTTGCTCAGCGGGTTCATGGCTTGAGCTTGGCTGGGTACCGTATGTGAGCCCATCTCCCCAGACTCGCCGTTCCAGGTCGGCTCTGGAATGGAGTCAAACACCTGGCGCAGGCGCTGCCCCCAGGTGGAGCGAATCATGCGGAAGTAGGTGTTGCTCTCATCGATGTTGATGAGCTTGTCCACCTTCAACGCATTGGCTTCGTACACCAGCAAATCCAGCGGCAAGCCCACCGACAGGTTGGACTTCAAGGTGGAATCCATTGAAATCAACGCGCACTTGGCCGCTTCTGGTAGGGGCGTGTTGGGGGTGACCACGCGGTCGATCACGGGTTTGCCGTATTTCGACTCGCCAATCTGGAAATAGCAAACGCCGTCGATGCCGGCCTCGACAAAATTGCCTGCGGCATACACGTTGAACAAACGCATGGTTTCGCCACCAATTTGGCCGCCGATGATGAGACTGCAATTGAAGTCGATTCCGTGCTTCTTCAAGGCCTCGGCATCGCGCGCATGCACCGTGCGAACTGCGCTGCCCACAATGCGGGCCACATCGAACAGGCTCTTGGCCGTCCAGATGGTGGCGGGCTCGCCGTCTGACCCTTCGATGGTTTCCGTACCCAGCAGCTGTTTCACCGCCTGGGTGATGGCCAAATTGCCGGCAGAGAGTAGCACCAGAACGCGGTCGCCAGCTTTCTCGTACACGGTCATTTTGCGGAAGGTGCTGATCTGGTCCATCCCCGCATTGGTGCGCGAGTCAGACAAAAACACCAGGCCCGAGTTCAGGCGCATCGCAACACAGTAAGTCATGACGAAATCACCGCTTTGAGTTTGTACAGGGCGTCGAGCGCCTCACGTGGCGTCAGAGTATCGGGGTCAATGCTGGCAAGCAAGCTCAGCGCTTGCGCCTCGGTTGGCGTCAAGGCCTCACCGACGGGCGCAGCAAGTGCCGTGCCCGTTGCTGCCACCAAAGCTTCCACATCCAACCCAGAGCCCCCACCGATGGCTTCGGCAAACAAGTCAATTTGCTGATCGGCTTCGCGCTGCTGGGTTTCCAGCGCCTCCAAGGTGACGCGAGCCTGCCGGATCAAGGTGTGCGGCATGCCAGCCAAACGGGCCACTTGCACGCCATAGCTGCGGCTGGCTGGGCCGTGCTGCAGTTCGTGCAGGAACACGATGTCGTCGCCTGACTCGGCCACGCCCACGTGCACGTTGGCCGAACGCGGGTGCTTCTGAGGCAGTTGCGTCAGCTCGAAATAGTGCGTGGCAAACAGCGTGAATGCCTTGTTGCGGTCATGCAAGTAGCTGGCAATCGCACCGGCCAATGCCAAGCCATCAAAAGTAGAGGTGCCCCGGCCAATTTCATCCATCAGCACCAGGGAATGCTCGGTGGCCGAATGCACGATGGCTGCGGCTTCGGTCATCTCTAGCATGAAGGTGGACTGGGCATTGGCCAGATCGTCTGCCGCGCCAATGCGAGTGTGAATGGCGTCCATCGGCCCCAGGCGGCAGGCGGTCGCTGGCACGTAAGAGCCCATGGCCGCCAGCACGGCAATCAAAGCCACCTGGCGCATGAAAGTCGACTTACCACCCATGTTCGGGCCGGTAATGATCAGCATGCGACGGTTGGCGTCCAGCTTGCAGTCGTTCGGAATGAAGCTGGTGCCGGTGGTTTCCATCAGGCGCGCTTCCACTACGGGGTGGCGGCCTTTTTCAATTTCGATGCAGGGATGGGGCACAAACTCGGGCCGTGTCCACAGCAAGGTGGCTGCACGTTCAGCCAATGCACACAAGGCATCGACCGAGGCCAGCGCACGAGCCAACTGGCTCAAAACCTGAATGTGGCCCTGCAGGAAGTCAATCAACTGCTCGAACAGGAACTTCTCGCGGGCTAGGGCACGCTCTTGCGCCGACAAGGCTTTGTCTTCAAAGGTCTTGAGTTCGGGCGTGATGAAGCGCTCGGCGTTCTTCAGAGTCTGGCGGCGTTGGTAATCCAAGGGCACCTTGTCAGCCTGGCTTTGGGTGACCTCAATGTAGAAGCCATGCACCTTGTTGAACTGCACCCGCAGGTTGTTGATGCCGGTTCGCTCACGCTCACGCGCCTCCAGATCGAGCAAGAAGGCATCGCAGTTTTGTGAAATGGCGCGCAACTCATCCAGGTCGGCATCAAACCCCGTGGCAATGACACCGCCGTCGCGCAACAGCACGGCAGGGGTCTCCATGAGCATGGCGCCCAGGGTGTTTGCCACCACCGGATCAGGCTGCAGAGCCTCACGCAACTGCGCCAACAGAGGCGATGCATCGGGCACCTTGTCGCGCAAAGCGGGCAAACCCAGCAGGGTTTCACGCAGGCCGGCCAACTCGCGCGGGCGAACCTGGCGCAAGGCAATGCGGGCAGTGATGCGCTCAACATCGCTCATGCCACGCAGGGCTTCGCGCAGTGACTCGTAGCCTATTTCCTGCCGCTCAGGGGCCAGCAAAACAGAAATGGCGTCATGCCGCGCACGTGCCACCGAGCGATCGCGCAAAGGCTGGGTCAACCATTGGCGCAGAGCGCGGCTGCCCATGCCAGTACGGCAGGTGTCGATCAGAGACAGCAGGGTCGGAGCGTCCTCGCCACGCAAGGTCTGGGTCAACTCCAGATTGCGCAGCGTGGCCGCCGGCAGGTCGATCAGATCGCTGGCGCGAGGCACTTGCAGGGTGGACACGTGGGCCAGCGCCCTACCCTGTGTGTGCTCAGCAAAGCTCAGCAACGCGGCACCGGCTGCATGGGCCAATTCCAGGTCTTGCGCCTGATAGGCCTGCAAGCCCTTCACGCCTAGCTGATCGCACAGCTTGCGCAAGCCCAAGCCGGCATCAAACTGCCAACTGGGGCGGCTGGTCATGGCCACGCCGCGGCTTTGCGTCAGCAACTGCTGCAGCGAAGGCGGCATGCGCTCGCGGTCAAACAGAATTTCAGCGGGCTGCAAGCGGGCCAGCCAACCGGCCAACTCCTGCTCCGTGCATTCGGTCAGGCCCAGGTTGCCGCTGGACAAACCCAGCCACGCCAAGCCACAGGGCACCATGTGCTCTGCCCGGTTGCCGCGCTTGTCCATGACCACGGCCAGCAACAAGGAATCGGCGCGCTCGGACAACAGTTCAGAATCAGTCAAGGTGCCGGGCGTGACCACCCGCACCACCTTGCGCTCCACAGGCCCCTTGCTGGCTCCGACCTCGCCCACTTGCTCGGCAATGGCCACAGATTCACCCAGCTTGATGAGTTTGGCCAAATAGGTGTCCAGGGCATGAAACGGCACCCCCGCCATCTGCACCGGTTCGCCAGCAGACTGACCGCGAACGGTCAAGGTGACATCAATCAGCCGATTGACCTTGCGAGCATCGTCATAGAACAGCTCGTAAAAATCCCCCATGCGATAGAACACGAGGGTGTCGGGATACTCCGCCTTGATGCGCAGGTACTGCTGCATCATCGGAGTATGCTTCTCTAATCCCTCAGACACTTTAGCCAAACCCTTATGAATCAACGATTTACCGCACGACAGGCGCACCAAGCAGCCACTTTTTATGCCTTATGACGCCATCTAATGCCAATCAAAAGTATACGCGGCGTATACTTTTGAGCACATTCACACCTCACCAACGGCATGACGTCGTCATCAAACAAAGTAGCACTCAACAAGAGCAATGTATTGAACTTGCCTGGATGTTGAATCACGAGCAAAACTGAGCCAGGCATCACGTCCAAAACTGAGCCACTAG